>JACCDV010232129.1_pt1 | contig 25689 bp, 50 predicted proteins | sample 7446131 | NCBI WGS metagenome assembly JACCDV01 (sample SAMN15323448, study PRJNA562643) | freshwater metagenome | isolation source: river surface water | place: USA:Blue River Watershed | collected 2017-08-17
GCTGCGGTTATAGAGGCAAGCGCCATGCAGATTTCGTCAGAAACCAGTTTTGGCGTGTTGTTTTTAACGTACCGAACGGCAGCGGCCAAAGCCAACGATCTATCTTCCAAGTGGCATTGTTGGCAATATTCTGGCCCTGCTTCGCAATGCGCCACAGGCTCGTGCACAGGTGCTGAACGGGCTTGCTTGCCCTCTCTTAAAACGTGCATGTCAATCATTGACTGGTAAACGTGCCGCGCCCTTTTTTGGCTTAGGTCGTAACCAGCGGCCGTGCTTCCTTGCTCTTGCATCTCAGTAGAGGGTTCGTATGGAACCAATACCATGCCTTCGGGGATTGTCAATTGCACAGGCTCCTGCACAGGTGCTGCGGGTGGCTCGTCATACAGGTGAATAACCTGCTTGACGTTGGATTCCACTCGCTTGTTCATCATGCGAGTCAACAAAGGGCTATATCGCCCGTTTGAATGAACGATGTGTTCAGGCTCCTGCACAGGTGCTGAACAGGCTTGCTCCAGCTTATCAATGGTGATCTGTTGCGCTCGTACCAATGCGCTTAGTCGCTGAATGTCTTCCTGTGCTGCGGTAAGGCAGTCCTCGGATTGACGTCCTCCGGGTGGGGTGGTGTATTCAACGGAAATGGTCTCGCCATCTTTCATCTCTGGGTAGAGCGGCGGAACGCTTGCGTTAAACGCCACAGGCTCCTGCACAGGTGCTGAACGTGCTTGCTTGATGGCGGTGATGGCTTCGCTGCCTGATTTCGGCAGACTCATGTAATTGTTTTCAATGTACTCCAACGCCTCCAGCGCCAAGTCCAAAGCAGTGTCTTTATCCATTGTTTTTCTCCTTGCGTTTTGCCCATGCTTTTTTTGCAGAATCTGCCATCTTTTGTTTTGTTGCTTCTGGAATAGCAGTCAAATACCTATTACGCATTTTTTGCCTCGTCGCTTCAGACAACTTTCTTCCAGATTGAACCTCTGATAGTTTCAAGCAATGCTCATCTGATAACGGCTTGCCTTTTCTTGCGGCAGATATTTTTGCCGCAACTTCTGGTCGCTTCATCGCATTGTTTTGTGACATTTTTGATCTTGTTTCTTGCGATGGGTTTGCCAATCCTTCTCCACCATCAGTCATATTTACAAGACCGAACCCCATATCCCTAAAGCACCAAATCAAAAATTTTTCATGTTCAAATGCTTCTTGCTCCGATCTCCACTTTGCAAGAACGTTGATTTCCAATCCATGCTTTGCAACGGTGTTATGCCAATAATTATTTCGGTCAGCCTTGCTAGTAGCTCTTCCGTGCTTGCCTTTGCCAATGTAAAAAATCCTGCCATCACTTTTTCTTGCATGAGCGTAAGTGAAATATGCTTCGTCTTTGGTCATGCTTGCCCCCTTGCTCGGATGGCGGCATGGTAAGCCGCTGTGCCTTTGCCCCACCCCTCTTGATAGGCTTCTCCCCACGAACTGGCTCCAACGGGGGCCAGCACATCTTCGTGCTCGTGCAGTGCAAGACACTCCTCACGCTCGGCTTGTATGGCCCTTTGCCATGTGCGCAGGAACACGTCCAGCTCCTCACGGGTTGGCTCCCCCAGCATCTGGCTGATCTCCAGCCACGCCATCCTCATTGCTTCGTTCATATGCCACTCCCCCTTCTTGAGCACGGCCAGCGGTTTGACAGCGTGACCTGAACATAAACGTCCGCAGACAGGTGGCGCTCGGACGGGATGCGCTCCAAGGACTGCCTGACCATGTCACCCATCTGCCCCAGTGTTACTTGCCCCGGAGGGATGCAGATCGTGACACCTGACTGCGAGTCAGCAACCCCTGCGATATAGGCCAAGGCCATAGCTCGGTCGCTGGTGAACCGGGTGTGTAAATCCTGCCCTGTGTACAGGATGGAGCTTTGCTGTGCGTTTATGGAACATGAAACAAACAGCCCAACCAGAAGTAATTTGTGTTTCACTTTTTCTCCTTGAGAACTTCCACTGTGGAAGTTGCGCTGCCAGTCTACATCAACTTGTACCAGACAGCAATAGGGTAAACATACCTGTTGCAACAAATGTTGTTTAGTGTAGAATTATGCAGACAAGTGCAAAGGAGTGTAAGTGAGGAAGAAAACAAAGCGCAAGGTTTACGACAGGGTGTGCCCCATCACTCACGCCATCGTGGGCGCAAGCGTGACCGACGAGGAGACTTTGAATGTGCTCAGAAAAAAGGAGCAGGGCAGCTTGGAGGCTTTCAGAACCGGGGTCGCCGAGAAGAAGGACTGGAACAACATCAACACGGTGGCGCAGCTTGCCGAGTCGATGGCTCAGGCCAACATCGGACCAGAGGTGATGGTCGTTGTGAAGATCGCAGAGATGCACCTTCTGGAGGCCAAGGAAAGGTTTATGCGTATCGGGAAGATGGGCACCACAGGGTTGGGTTTGCAGGCCATGAAGGACTTGCTTGAGTACCACGAACTGCAGAGGACTGCGGTGTCTCGCAGCGCGTATGAGACGCACGTCAACCGGGTTCGCAACATGATCCAAGGCAAGTCACCCAAGATCAAGTTTTTAGAGGAGAAGTGATGAGAAGAGAGCAAAGACCGGAGGCGATCAAAAAGATCGTCAGCGTTTGGGACTGGAGAGGTAGGCCAAGCATCATGGCTAAGGACGAGACCTTACGCCGCTCACAGTCCGCAACCAAGGGTCGAACGATGTATGACCCGATCCCTGCACACATGCAGATTTACAAGGAGAAGAAATGAATGAAGCGCGAGAAAAGTTCGAGGCCATATTGGCAGCGAAGGGTAAAGGAAAGCCCGAGTGGGATGGGCAGAAATACGACAACATCAACATCCAGACTTACTGGCGTTGGTTTCTTTTGGGTTGGACTATGAAGGATGGCAAATGAACAAGGTAATGAACATCGGCGCTCTCGTGTTGGACGAGCGCTTGCAATCACGCACAGAGATCAACGAAGAGACTGTATCGGACTACGCAGACGCCATCAGTAACGGCGCTGAGTTCCCTGCGGTGCTGGTCTACTTCGACGGCATCAACTACTATCTCACGGACGGCTATCACCGAGTGCTGGCGCACAAGCGAGCGCAGAAGGTATCGATCCTGTGTGACGTGGTCCAAGGCACCATGCGCGATGCGATCTTGCATTCCACCGGAGTGAATGCAAAGCACGGTATGCGTCGCACCTACGCAGACAAGCGCAAGGCTGTGATGACACTGCTCGACGACTTCGAGTGGAGCGATTGGAGCAACAGCGAGATTGCAAGGCGCTGCGGTGTGTCGGTCAGTTTTGTTTCCGGCTTGCGCGACAGCGGTGGACCCACCGAGGTGAAGTACAGAACCAAAGATGGCAACGTAGCTACAAAGGTAAAGGCACCGGGTCGCCCAGCAAAAGAGAAGCAACCGGAGCTCAAAGAACCAGAGTTTGTTCCACCTCCGCAAGAGCAAGACGATCAGAACCAAGAGGCCATCGATATGCTGCTGGCCGAGAACGAGGAGCTCAAGGCGCGTGTAGCAGTTGTGGCAATGGAAGGCACACCTGAAGAAAAGCAGGCTGCCACAGACATGATCAACGAGTTGCGTGAGGAGCTACGCATCACCAAGATCGAGCTCGCAGCGGTAAAGCAAAGCCGTGATCGGTTCCAGTTGGAGAACGCACAGCTCAAGAAGCAAGTGTCTGCAATGCAGCGTCAACTCAAGAAGGCTGAGTGATCTTTGCCCAAGCCAGTGGGCATGTGTACTGGCAGTTGGAGAAACCAAATGAGTTTGCAATTACGAGAGTATCAGTCCGGCTCGCTGGATGGATTGAGGCGTGGCTTTGCTGCGGGGTACAAGGCACAGATGCTTTACGCACCAACAGGTGCCGGCAAGACTGAGATGGCAATCGCGCTGCTCGAAGCCACAAAGAAGAAGGGCAACCGAGCAGCGATGATTCTGGACCGCATCATCTTGTGCGACCAAACAAGCCAGCGCCTTGAGAAGTACGACATCGACCACGGTGTGCTGCAGTCAGGCCACTGGCGTTACAGGCCATACGAGAACATCCAAGTGTGCAGTGCTCAGACACTTGAGAAGCGCGGCTCCTTTCCGGGCCTGACGCTGATGATCGTTGATGAGGCTCACGCGATGCGCAGGCAGACCATCGAGTTCATCAAGAACAATCCTGACATCAAGGTCATAGGCCTGAGTGCATCACCATTCACCAAGGGCTTGGGTAGCGTGTACGAGAGTGTGGTCAGCACGGTCACTACCAAGGAGTTGGTGGACCAGAAGGTACTGTGTCCTCTGCGCGTGTTCGTTGCCAAAGAGATTGACATGACCGGGGCCAAGAAGGTGGCAGGCGAGTGGAGTCAGGCCGAGTCCACAAAGCGCGGTATGCAGATCACTGGTGACATCGTGTCGGAGTGGATAAAGAAGACGCACGAGATATTCGGTCGTCCTCGCAAGACCATCATCTTCTGCTCGGGCGTAGAGCATGGCGCAGACCTGTCGAAGAAGTTTGCACAGGAAGGCTACAACTTCATCAGCATTTCGTACAAGGATGAGGATGACTTCAAGCGCGATGTGATCGAAGACTTCAGCAAGCCTGACACGGAGATTCATGGATTGATCGCCACGGACATCTTGACCAAAGGCTTTGACGTTCCCGATGTGATGATCGGCGTTAGTGCTCGCCCGTTCAGCAAGTCATTGTCCTCTCACGTCCAGCAGATGGGTCGCGTGATGCGCGGCTGCGATGACAAGGAGTTTGCTGTGTGGCTTGACCATGCAGGCAACTACCTGCGGTTCCGCGAGGAGTGGGAGGATATTTACAACAACGGCGTGCACGAGCTCGATGACGGCAAAGAGAAGCCCAAGAAGGAAAAGACCGAGAAGGAAAAGGAAGCGGCCAAGTGTCCCAAGTGTGGACACCTGTGGGCTGGCGGCTCGGACACTTGCATTCACTGCGGTTACACCCGCGAGAAGCGCAGCATGGTGGAAGAAGTTCCCGGAGAAATGGAGGAGCTGCGAGCAGCAGCCTCTCGGGAAAGCAAGCAAGACTGGTGGTCCATGTGCTACTACATGGTCAAGTACCACGGATGGAACCCCGGCAGAGCGGCCCACACCTACAAGGACAAATTTGGAGTATGGCCCAAGGGTATGGCGGACACGCCGAAAACCCCGAGCATAGAGTTTGACAGGGCGGTGAAGGCCGCATTGATTCGTTACCTCAAAGGAAAGGGAAGGAAATGAGCTACGGCTGCTACAACAGGCAACCCTTCAAAGAGTTTCTCAAGGTCCAGTCTGGATGGCTGGGCGGCAAGCGAGTGGACACCACCGTCGATTTCAGGATGGCGCGTGATTGCCAGTACACCAAGACAGAGCTAGGCCGCGTGGATGAGCGGTGCACTGGCTGCAAGTGGAGGATGGTCGATGCACTTTCTTGACTTCTGCCGCCTGCATGGCATCTTGATCGACCGCGAACCACCCATCGGAGTGTGGAAGCGATACCCCACAGAGGACAAGCGGCACCATCGCAACGGCGCTGTGAAGTTCATGGGCGATCATGCTTTCGTCCAAAACCACGCCACCGAAACAGAGATCAGCGTATGGCATTCGGACAGTGACTCGGCCATCGATCCCAACAAGGCACGCAAGGCTGTCGAGGCTGCTGCGCGTGACATCCGCGAGAAGCAGCAAGAGGCAGCACGCAAGGCTGTATCGATCTTGAACCAGTGCCAGACTGGCTTTCACCCTTACCTTGAGCGCAAGGGATTCAAGGAGGAGCAGGGCAACGTGTGGAAGACTGATGATGGTCTGCTGCTTGTCATCCCCATGCGCGTAGGCCAGCACCTTGTCGGCTGTCAGATCATCAAAGAGGACGGCGAGAAGAAGTTCTTGTTCGGTCAGCGCACGTCTGGTGCTTACTTCTGCTTCGACAACAAGGGGCCGAACATTCTGTGCGAAGGCTACGCCACGGCGCTGTCGATCCGCGCAGCCATGAAGGCATTGAAGCGGCGCTACACCCTGTACACCTGCTTTAGCGCAGGCAACATGAAGAAGGTGGCAGCCACCCTGCCGAACGGTTTCGTCGTAGCAGACAACGACCTCTCGCGCACGGGGCAGAACACTGCGGAGGCCATCGGCTGGCCGTACTTCATGAGCGAGTCGGTCGGGGACTTCAACGACCTGCATCAATCAACCAGTCTATTCAAGTGCTCACAGGCACTGGACAAAATGTTTCGCAAGGAGAAGGCATGAACATCGTACAAACCGTCGCGCTATTCAAGGCGCTATTCGAGGGGCCACTCAGCCGCAATGCGCTGGCTCGCAAGACAAATACCCACCCCAAGTCTGCCGGCAGATTGATTGCCGAAATGAAAGCTCAAGGTTTGATCTATGTGATCGGTTACACCAACGAGAGCGATGGCCGCAACAGGGTGAAGGTGTATGCGATGGGTCAGGGAGAGGATGCATTGCCAGAGCGCCCGTCAACGCAGGAGGAGAGAAGCCGCAAGAGCTACATCAAGAAGAAGGAGAGGGCATACATTCCAAAGACCACGTTCATCGGCGGCGTGAGTCTGTGGCAATGATTACTGGTAGTTCTTGCAGTATGTAAGGGGCTGGACGGCCAGTCGATCAGGGTGATCGAGCGAGGCCAGTTCCAGCTTCTGCATTATTTCAAGGCCGATATCGTAGGCATTTGGCCCGGTGCCTACGGCCTCAGCCATAACCGAGACACGGCCATCATCACCCTCAATCAGGTGAATTGAGAACATGGTCTTCTTGGAGTTCTTGGATGTTGATAACACGGGTTTCCTTTTGGTCTAACCCATCGTACACCAAAGCCTTTGTGTTCACCATGCGCAGGGCATCAAGGCGGGTGGGTGCCTCGACGTCAAGCTGAAAGCGCACGGTGCGTTCGAGTGTCAAGCGGTAGGTGGGCATATCAAAGCCAAGGCAAAAGGCACAAGAAGAACACAGCCAGCGCGGCGAACCAAAGCGCAAGCGCACGGTCCGACATGGGCTCCCGGTGTGTGGGTATGGGTTTAGCGGGTCCGGTGTATTTCATGCCAGTTTCCTTTCGATCAGCACCTCTGCTGCCAGTTTGCATTGATCAATCTCGCAGCCTGTTCTGGACTTCTCAAGCTCACGGATCAGCCTCGCAGCCTGTACAAGGGACTCATGCGTGGTGACCCGAGTGCTCAAAACGTAAGCCTGCGTCAGTGGGTTGTTTGCCTGTGGGAACATTTGAATTTTAGGTTTTGGTTTTTTCGGTTTCGTGAAATCGCCTGCGCGGATCAGCCTCGCAGCCTGAAAAAAAATGGTGTGTGCCCGGCACCAGCTCAGGGGGGCTCGGCTTCACCCTCGGCCACCAGTTCACGGGCTCGGTCGCGGTCGGCTGGCTGCTCGGCGTCAATCATCAGTCGAATAATTCGGGCTCTGGCTTTGGCTGCCTGCTCGGTGCTGGCTCTTGCGAGTGCCTGCCCGGCGGCGATGTATGATTTTTCCGTGTAAATCATTTGAGCATCACCACGGGGCAGGCGGCGCGGTCTGTCGTGCCTGCTGCTGTTGCTGGCGCTCATATTGGCGCACCTGCTCGGGTGTCCACGGTATCGGGCCACCGGGCGGCGGAAATGGCCACGGCTGCGGGGTCATGCTTTCCGGGCCTCTTGCCTGCCCTGCTCGATTAGGTGCCGGGCCTCTGTCTGGTCGTGTGGCTTTTCCTTTTCAAGCATGGCGCGGATTGCCTGCGATGCTGCGCGAGCGGTGGCGGGTGTCCGGGCGCGTTCGTATCGGTGGCCTGCGTTGATGTATGCGGCTTCGGTGTGCGTCATTGTTGGGGCTCTCTGTATGGTGTCCATTGGGAGAATGCGCGAGCTTCGGTGCCATGCTGGCGGCATCGGTCGCAAAATGTCGAGATAAACCCGTTCGGCTTGGTGGCTTGCCATTCGGCGGGTTTTCCGCATTCGTGGTTATATGTGCCGGGTTCGGCGTTGGTGCAAAGTTTCATGATGTTCATTCGATTGTGTTTGTGGTAACCCAATATCCTTTATCCCCGTTCCATGTAACGTCAGGTAAAGTAATTTTGTAATGCGCTGCAACTTTTAGGGCTTCGTCTTTTGTGGTTTTGTAGTCGCATAGGGGTGCGCCTTGGTGAATCAAAATCCAACCCCTTTCTGAATATGACAAATAGGTTTTGTGGTCTTGCATGATGCTGTTTCCTGTAGTCGGGACAATTCCCGCTCTTGCACCCTGTCACGGTGCAAGCGCTGGCGCTGTCAGGCTGCGGCGATGGGGATAACCCGGCGAGCGGTGCGGTCGGCTTGCTTGGCTTTGGTGCCATGTGCGCGAAACCCGATAATCTGGCGGCGGTCGGCGCGTTGGCAAAGTGCACATAATGCGCACGTCATGTAGTCGGTGGTCTGTGCGGGGCAAACCAACACCGGGCGGCCTTCGGGTGTCTGGCTGTGTTTTGGCGTGTCCATTGGGACAATTACGGCCACTGGCAAACCGTGGGCGGCGAGTCGGTCGGCGTGTCCCACATCATCGGCGCTCAGGTTCACAGTGAAACCCCATGCGGTCGCGGCCTTGGCCCATTTGATCGCGTCCGGGCTGTGCTTATGCGTGTAGGTAAACCCGTTTCGGCCTCTGTTGGCCTTCACAATCTGCCCCAGCGCGTATGCGTCCACCTGTTCACCCTCTCCGGGTAAGTCTCCGGCTACATTCATCCGCCATAGTTGACCCTTTGGGAGTCGGGCGATTGCCTTGGTGAGTCCGTCTAGGTCGGTGCCTCTGGTCGGTACTTTGTCCCATGTTAATCGCGTGTAAAAGTCCTCAGCGTAGCAGGCGCTGCGGTAATGGGCGCACGATGGGGGGCAGCTCTCGCGGCTGGTGTATGTCTGGGGTATCGGGCCTGTCTTGCGGTTGCTGCTGGCTTGGATAAAGTGGTAACGCATGGCGGTTTACTCCTGTGTGTCGAAAGAATAGGACAGTTCGTCTGCGGCTTTTTGGCGCATCCATTGGTCGGCGGTCGGGTCTTTTAAAACCCGAAGGGCGAAGGCTATTGCCTCGTCTAGTGGCATCGGCACCGGGTTGCCTTCGCTGTCGGGGTGTGGAAGTGCTGGGTTCATGGTGAAATATTTCATGGTGTGGCCCCGTGGCGGTTGAAATACTCGGCAGCGCAAAACCTGCCGAGAATGGCGTTGTATGTGTCGCGTTTGCTGTGGTAGTAGTCGGCGTGCGGTTCGCCCTTCCTGAAGTTGTGCCACTGGTTTGTGCGTGCGTTGGCTTCAATGTCGCGCTGCAGGCTGCCCGGCTCGCTGTAGTAGGCCTTGAATCCGTTTATGTCGTAGTGGGCGATAAACCCGCTCGCCAAATACAAAAAGTTGTACCCGGTGCTGTTGAGCTTGGAAATATCGCGGCAGGCGGCGATAACGTTATTGACAATCCGGGTCTGTTGAATGTCGGTCAGTGGTTTCATGGTGTCGGCTCCTTAGTGTGTCTGGCGTGCTTTGACTGTCATGCGGGTGCTGTCTTCGCCCGTCTTGGTGTATGCGCGGATAAGTTGGGGGCTGGCCTTCAGGCGCTTGGCGATGGCTTGCCAGTCGGTGAGAGTCTTTCCGGCGCATTGGGCGAAGTTCACCCGGTAGAGTTGGCCTTCAATGTCGGCGAGTCCTGCATCTTCCAATTCGGTGCGGATGGTGTCGGCCTTGCGTTTCATGTCGGCAATGGCTGCGTGAAGGGTGCCCAGTTCGTCAACTTTGGCGGCGAGTGCTGCGGCTGCGGTCGGTGCGCTGTGGCGTGCTGGCATCAGGGCGGCGGCTGCGAGTGTTTGCAGGTCTTGGGGTTTCATGGTGTTATCTCCTTGGTTTTAGTTGAGGATTTCAAGCAAACGGGCGGCGACATCCTCGCGCTGGTTGGGGTGGTCGCGAAGTATTACGGCGGCGTGTCTGACTTCTGCCAGTATTTGGGCGGCGTTGTAAAAATCGCCCTGTTCGTGTTTGGTGGCGAATTTGCCCAGCGCGTCAAATGCGCGTCTGGCTGTGTTTTCGGCGTCTATGATGTATTGAGGGTGCATGGTTTGGGCTCCTGTTATTGGCAAAGAATCCAGCATCGAGCGGCCTCTGCTGCTTCGCATTCGGTGTCGGTGTGGCAGTCGTATGGAATAGCGTTATTGGCTGCGGCTGCGGCGATGACCAGCAAAGCGGCGGCGGTGATTGTTTTTAATGCGGTCATGCTGTGGGCTCTCCTGCTGTGATGGTGTTTGCGATGGTGTTGGTGAGTACGTGCAGCGCGGTGAGGGCTGCGATGCGGTCTTGCGGTCTGAGGGTGTGAATGAGCCCATAAGCGAAGGTCATGGCCTCTGCGATGGTGGCGCGTTCGGCGAATAAGTCCGAGCGAAGCTGGGCGGCGATGGTTTGCGGTGTTGTCATGTTGTGGGCTCCAGTTGTGCCCGGTGGTTAGCCGGGCGGGGTTGGTTAATATCCTTCGGCGAAGTCTTCAAGGCTGGACACAAGTCCGTCAAAGTCTTCATCCGGGCCCAGCAAGTCGGCAAGCGTGTGGACAATCTCGCGGGGATATTCTTCGCACAATGTCGCCAGATAGTCGGCGCGATCGGTGTATCCGTTTGCGGTGTATGCGTTCATGATGTGGGCTCCTTAGTTGGTGAAGGTTGCGGAAATCAAGCCGGGCACTGTCATGACGTGCCAGTGTTGGCCGTCACTGGTGGCGGCGCTCAAAACCTTCACGGTTTGGCGGTCTGCTTTGCGGGTGGCGGTCACTGTGATGATGTCGGCGTGTCGGTTTACTTTGGCGCTGGGCATGAGTGCCAGTTCATCTAACAATGTGTTCAGGTCTGCTGTGGGTACTGGTGTGGGCAGTGATTGCATGATGTGGGCTCCTGTGTGTTAGGTTATAGGCGTTTATGCCTGTTAAATATTTTATCCAGTTGGGCGGGTTTTTTTCATGTTCATCATGGGATGTTTTTATGGAAAAACGGGTTTCGATAGGCGCTGGCTATCGAGCGAAGCGGTGCGGTTCTGGGGTTGCTCAGAGGGGAAAGCCAGTAGGCTGTGACCTGCTGCGGGTTGTCCTGGCTCGTCTTGTTGAGTGGTGCGAAGGCGTCCAGGGGGTGCGCTGATCGGGTGGCCGTGTTGACCGGGTAAGGGTGTCGCGGGGCTGTTTATAGCGAAGCGTTGCAGTTCATTCGCTGTTCCCCTACCATTTACCCCATGAGTAAGACACCAACACCAGTGAAGCTAACAAAGGCCCAGATAAGGGAGGGACTCGATACTGTCCCCGTTTCCCATATCTTGGGTAAGAGCGTTACAAGAGAGCTCACCCCGAAACAGCGAGCATTTGCGCTCGAAGTCGCGAAGGGGTCAACGGGTGCCAGTGCTTATCGGAAAGCCTATAACGCGAAGGGCAAACCCAAAACAGTGGGCGACCATGCATCAAGGCTAAAGGGCGATGACAGAATCCGAGCGGAAATAGAGGCCTACCAACTGGCTTTAGAGGGTGCGAAACATAGAAACCCTGCAGCCTTGCGTGAGCTTGTCATTCAATCACTGGTCAAAGTCATTATCGACCCTGAGGCAAAACCCGGTCAAATCACGGCGGCTGCGAAGGTGTTGGGCACTGTGACTGAGGTTGCGGCCTTCACCGAGCGCAAAGAGGTTCGCACCATTACGAGCAGCGAAGATGCCCGAGCGGCCATCATGGCGCAATTGAAAGAGCTGAGCAAAGCCAGCGCCGAAGATGCAACCATCATTGATGCTCAGGCGGACGAGCTGATGAAAGAATTGGCCGGAGCAGAGACCCACCCGCCCCCGACCCCCCAAACTGATGAACAGGAGTCCCTGCTGACATTACATACTATTCCACCCGAACGATCCCAAATTTCCCCCGAACTAGACCCATCCCCCTCCACAGAGGAGACCCCCCCGTCATCGTTGGAAAGCTGACCCACCGGGGGGTATTTTGCTTAAAAAATAGGCAGCTCCTCTGAAAATTGGAATGGTGCAAATAGTATTAGTTGAAAATTGCGTATGAGTACAAAAACAACGGCGCAACTTATTCGTGGAAGTTGCGGTCCTCGAGTTATCCACAGGGACATGAAGATTCGTCGCAGTGATCCGACGTATGAAGAGAGCTTGGAGGTGGGTATGAGCCCGGCGCAGAGAGAAGTTTTTGATGTGATTGATGAGTGGTGGAAGAAGTATGGGTTCTCGCCGACGCTGAGGGATATTGCGTACGTGCGTGGGAAGATGGGGATAGGGTCTACGAAGAGGATTGTGGACCGGTTGGTTGAGTTGGGGGTGATCAAGAAGATGGATGGGGTGGGTAGGACGATTCGCCCGGCGTATATAAATTTCAAGCACTTGAAGGAGTCGGAATGAGATTCAGGAAGAAGCCCGTAGTGGTTGGGGCGACCCGGTGGTTCAAGAACGGCGATCATCCGCTGGATGCCTGCGAGATGGTGCATCCTGATCCAAACTCTACAACCCAGTTTGAGCCTTTTCTTTCAGAGGGCAAGGTGGTGCGTTACTTCCGTCACCCTATGTTGAGTGGTACGAACACTTGCGAACATTGCAGGGATATCATGCGCAACCACGGCTGGATTGACACACTGGAAGGTGGTCACGTCGTGTGCCCCGGCGACTGGGTCATTACTGGCGTGAAGGGTGAGCACTATCCGTGCAAGCCAGAAATTTTTGAAATGACGTATGAGCCAGCCTAAAGACTTGGAGTCGCTGATTGCGAAGTTGCCGGTCCATGAGCAGGAGAAGCTCTTGGAGCAGGTGGCTGAGTACAAAGCTGCGGTGGAGAGGGAGAAGTGTCAGGCGTCCTTCATGGCTTTCGTCAAGAAGATGTGGCCGGGGTTTATTCATGGCCGGCACCATGCTGTCGTGGCGAAGGCGTTCGAGGAAATAGCGTCGGGTAAGTTGAAGAGGCTGGCGATCTCGATGCCTCCTCGTCATACCAAATCTGAGTTTGGCTCGTACATGCTGCCCGCTTGGTTCCTTGGGAAATTTCCTGATAAGAAGGTGATGCAGTCCTCGAACACTGGCGAACTGGCTGTGGGTTTCGGACGGAAGGTCAGGAACTTGGTGATGAGCGATCAGTACCACGAGGTATTTCCGAATACGAATATCCGGCAGGACTCTAAGTCTGCTGGCCGCTGGGCTGTGAATGACGTGGGCGAGTACTTCGCTATCGGCGTTGGGGGTACTATGACTGGCCGGGGTGCTGATCTGGTCATCATTGACGATCCGCATACGGAAGGGGAAGCTACTTTAGCGGCGCATGACCCTTCTATATATGACAAGGCGTACGAGTGGTACACCTCTGGGCCTCGTCAGCGTCTTCAGCCTAATGGCGCGATCATCATTATTGCGACGCGCTGGAGCGAGAACGACCTCATTGGCCGTGTTCTGAAAGATGCCGCCGAGCGTGGTAAGGATGATGAGTGGAGGGTGATCGAGTTCCCGGCCATTCTGCCTTCGGGGAATCCTCTTTGGCCTGAGTTCTGGTCGCTTGAACTTCTGGAAGCTCTAAAGGAAGAACTTCCGCCGGCGAAATGGAACGCCCAGTACCAGCAGCAGCCTACTGGTGAGGAAGGTGCTATCGTCAAGAGGGACTGGTGGAGGATTTGGGAGAAGGACGATCCGCCACGGTGTGAGTTCATCATTCAGGCATGGGACACGGCGTTCACGAAAAACGAGCGGTCCGACTATTCAGCCTGTACGACGTGGGGTGTGTTCTATTTAAACGAAGACCCGAACGACACGAACATCATCTTGCTAGATGCTTTTCAAAAGAGGATGGAGTTCCCTGAGCTCAAAGAGAAGGCGCGGTCTCACTATTTGGAGTGGGAGCCGGACGACTGTATCGTGGAAGCCAAAGCCGCTGGCGCTTCGCTGATTCAGGAGTTAAACCAGCAGGCCGGTATCTTTATTAGAGGGTACACGCCCAGCCGAGGTACACGACAACAGTCGAACGACAAGATCGCTCGTATGAATACAGTGGCTCCGATTTTCCAGTCGGGGAAAGTGTGGGCACCTGATACGCGCTGGGCCAGAGAGTTGATCGATCAGATGGCTGCATTTCCTAACGCGGCGCACGATGACTTGGCTGACACGGCTGTTATGGCGATCACGAGATTTCGACAAGGCGGGTTCTTGAGACTAGAATCCGACGAGCAGGACGAACCCTTGTCCTTCCGGCGCAAAGCCGCATTCTATTGAGGATTTATATGGCAACGAGCATGATGGACAAATCCCTGTACGCAGCGCCGCAAGGCTTGGATGAATTTGGCGAAGAGGGCGTGTTGGAGATCGAGATCGAGAACCCGGAAGGCGTCAAGATTGGCATCGACGGACTTGAGATTGACTTGATGCCCGAAGAAGATTTCGGCACCGCTGCGTTCGATGACAACTTGGCCGAGTTCATTGATGAAAGCGAGCTCGGAAAAATCGGCTCCGACATCATGGCGATGGTTGAAGCTGACATCACCTCTCGCAAAGACTGGACAGAGATGTTTGTCAAGGGTCTCGAAGTCCTTGGCATGAAGTATGAAGAGCGCACGGAGCCGTGGACCGGCGCTTGTGGTGTGTTCTCTACGCTGTTGACTGAAGCTGCTGTTCGCTTTCAGTCTGAGACCATCATCGAAACGTTCCCTGCTCAGGGTCCAGTGAAGACGCAGATCATCGGCGCGATTGACCAGCTCAAAGAAGAAGCGGCCAGTCGAGTCAAGGATGACATGAACTACCGCTTGACCGAGGAAATGCCCGAGTATCGGCCAGAGCATGAGCGCATGCTATTCAACTTGGGCCTGATTGGATCGGCGTTCAAGAAGGTTTACTACGATCCAAGTTTGGGACGTCAGACAGCAGTGTTCATTCCTGCTGAAGATGTGATCATCCCCTACGGCTCGTCTGGTGCACGCACTGCTGAGCGCGTAACACACATCATGCGCAAGACAGAGAACGACGTGAAGAAGCTGCAGGTCGCAGGCTTTTATCGTGACGTTGAATTGGGTGAGCCCATGCAGACTCACACGGACGTCGAGAAGAAAAAAGCCGATGAGCAAGGCTACTCTGTTACGGACGATGACCGTTATCAGTTCTGCGAAATTCAGATCGACTACGACATGCCGGGCTTTGAAGACAAAGACGGCATTGCCCTTCCTTACATCATCACGATTGACAAGGGCACAAACAAAATTTTGTCGATCTACCGCAACTACAAAGAGGACGATCCTCTCAAGCTCAAACGCGATCACTTTGTTCAGTACGACTACGTGCCGGGCTTTGGTGCTTATGGCTTTGGCTACATCCATTTGATCGGTGGTTACGCTCGTGCAGGTACATCGTTGATCCGCCAGTTGGTAGATGCTGGTACGTTGTCCAACTTGCCCGGAGGCTTGAAGACACGCGGCCTTCGCATCAAAGGTGACGACACACCAATCGCACCCGGCGAGTTCCGCGACGTTGATGTACCAAGCGGCTCAGTGCGCGACAACATCATGGCGCTGCCATATAAAGAGCCGTCACAAGTTCTTGCCGGCTTGCTGGACAAGATCACAGAAGAGGGACGTCGCCTTGGTTCGATTGCTGACATGAAGATCAGCGACATGAGCGCAAACTCTCCAGTGGGCACGACACTGGCTTTGCTTGAGCGCCAACTCAAGACAATGAGCGCGGTGCAAGCTCGTGTGCACTACTCGATGAAGCAGGAGTTCAAGCTCCTCAAATCCATCATCAGCGATTACGCTCCAACAGAGTACGAGTACGATCCTCAGTATGGTGACAAGCGTGCCAAGCAGGCCGACTACGATCTGGTTGAGGTCATTCCAGTCAGCGATCCAAACAGCTCGACGATGGCTCAGCGGATCATGCAGTATCAAGCTGTCATTCAGTTGGCCGCACAAGCACCGCAGATTTATGACCTGCCTCAGTTGCACCGTCAGATGATCGAAGTGCTGGGCATCAAGAACGCTGAGAAGCTCGTGCCTGTTGAAGAAGACGAGAAGCCACGCGATCCGATCAGCGAGAACATGTCTTTGCTGCGCGGCAAGCCAGTCAAGGCTTTCATCTATCAAGATCACGACGCGCACATTGCTGCACACACATCGTTCTTGCAAGACCCGATGATTGCTCAGCAGATGGGTCAGAACCCAATGGCTCAGCAGATGAACGCAGCAGCACAAGCGCACATCGCAGAGCACTTGGCGTTCTTGTATCGCAAGAGAATCGAAGAGAAGATGGGTGTGCCTCTTCCACCTCCAGACGAAAAATTGCCAGAGGACATCGAGGTGCAGTTGTCACGTCTGGTGGCGCAGGCATCTACGCAGCTCATGCAGCAAAACGTGCAGCAAGCACAGCAAGCGCAAGCTATGCAGCAGGCTCAAGACCCCATCATCCAGATGCAACAGCAAGAGCTGCAGATCAAAGCACAAGACGCTCAAACCAAAGCTCAAAAAGTTCAGGGCGACTTGGCTATTCGTCAAGCAGAACTTCAAATCAAGGCTCAAGAAAGTGCAAGCCGTCAGGGCGAAAATCCACAAATTGCAGCAGCAAAAATGCAGCAAGAGATGGCTATGGAACGCCAAACGCACGAGCAAGAGATGGCCCAGCGCCAGCAAGAGTTTGATCAGAAGATGGCGCAAAAACAGCGAGAAGCAGCCATGAATATGCAGATCAAAATGGTGCAAGAGGCAGCCAAAGCATCGGCCAAAGAGGGTGAAAAATGAACGATCAAACCCTTGAGTTAGCGCTCAAAAAAATCGAGAACGAAAAGAAACTCATCATCGAGAATTTGGCGGACGGCGTAGCGAAAGACTATGCCGAATACCAAAACCTGTGCGGCGTTATCCGAGGTCTGTTGACCGCACAGCGCGAAATAAACGACCTTCTGCGTAAACTGAAAGACGATGACGATGAATGACTTTAATGTTCAGGCGGTTGACCTGTCCGGCTTGCTCAACAAACCAGTTGAGGACAAGGCCAAACAGATTCCAACCCCGAAAACCTATCACCTTCTGTGCATGCTTCCGGAAGCCAAAGAGGAATACGAGGGCGGCTTGCTAAAAGCCAACCAGACTATGCAGTATGAAGAGCTGCTGTCACCCGTATTGTTCGTGGCGAAGATGGGGCCTGATGCGTTCAAGGATGAAAAGCGCTTTCCAAGCGGACCAAGCTGCGAAGTCGGTGACTTTGTGATCGTGCGGCCCAACAGCGGCACGCGCATGAAGATTCACGGCACTGAGTGGCGAATTATCAACGACGATTCTGTCGAAGCCGTGGTCGAAGACCCACGCGGCATCCAACGCGTATAAGGAGAAATCATGGCAGAAATGGAAAAAATCGAGTTCGAGTTTCCAGATGAAAAAGTGGAAGCCGAAGAAACGGTAAACGCGGAAGCAGAGGGCAAAGACAACATCGAAATCGTCGATGACACCCCTCCAGAGGACCGCAATCGCACTCCGATGGTGGAGCCACCCAAGGAATTTGCCGATGACGAATTGGCAAAGTACGATTCCAGCGTTCAGCAGCGCATCAAGCACTTTACGAAGGGCTACCACGAGGAGCGCCGGGCCAAAGAGGCTGCACTGCGCGAGCGCGAAGAGGCTCTGCGACTGGCTCAATCGATTGTCGAGGAAAACAAGAAGCTCAAAGGCTCTTTGGGACAGAACCAAGCTGCTGTTATTGAGAGCTACAAGCGCCTTGCCGCGAACGAGCTCGAAAAAGCCAAGGAAAAGTACAAAGAGGCCTATGAATCTGGCGATTCTGACGCCATGATTGAGGCTCAATCCAACCTGACCACAGCCGCCTTGCGTGCTGAGCGCGTAAATAGCATCAAATCTCCCGCTTTACAGCCCGAAAAAATTGATGTACAAACGCAACAGGAAGAGAAAAACGAATTTGTCGCACCTCCTGCACCCGACTACAAGGCGCAAGAGTGGCAGCAAAAGAATCAGTGGTTTGGAAAAGATGAAGAGATGACCAGCTTCGCCCTCGGGCTGCACACAAAGCTGATTAACTCTGGCATCGACCCCAAATCAGATGAGTACTACGAGCGGCTTAACGGTCGTCTTCGTCAAGTCTTCCCAGAATCGTTTGAATCTGAGAAGACCGTGGATGCTCCAACTCCACGCCCTACAAAATCAAACGTTGCACCTGCAACCCGTAGCACAGCGCCCAAAAAGATCGTGCTGACGCAGACACAGGTAAATCTCGCTAAGCGGCTTGGCGTTCCTTTGGAACTCTATGCTCGTAAGGTTGCTGAAGAAATGAGGAAATGAAAATGAGTGAAGCAAAATCTCGCCTTGACCGCGATTTGGATACCCGCGAATTGACCAAGCGTCCTACGAAATGGATGCCGCCACAGCTTCTGCCTGATCCGAAGCCTGAACCCGGTTATGCGTTTCGCTGGATTCGTATTGCAGTGCAAGGAAAAGACGACGCCACGAATTATTCCTCGAAGTTGTCTGAGGGCTGGGAGCCCGTTAAGGCATCTGATCACCCCGAGGTGCGTTTGTTTGGCAGCGCTCAAAACCGCTTTCCAGACAGCATCGAAGTTGGTGGCCTGCTGCTTTGCAAAACACCTGTGGAGTTCGTTGATCAACGTAATGCGTACTACAACCAACAGGCTGAGTCGCAGATGGAGTCAGTGGACAACACTTTCATGCGTGAAAATGATCCGCGTATGCCGCTTTACAAAGAGCGGAGCACGAAGGTCACTTTCGGCAAAGGCATTTAACTTTTTTGGAGTCTAAACATGACTTATCCTGCTGTTACGGCACCCTATGGCCTTCAGCCTGTCAATCGTATTGACGGCATGCCATACGCTGGTGCAATCCGTCAGATTCCCGTAGCTACTGGCTTCGGTACTGCCATTTTTGATGGCGATACCGTGCTGATCAATAGCGACGGTGTTCTGGTTAAATCTTCTACAACCGACTCCGGCGGCATCGTTGGTGTGTGCGTTGGCGGACAGTACGTGAACTCGAGCGGCCAAACCGTTCAAGGTCAGTTCATCCCCGCTCTCGCGTCCACTGCAAGCAACCCTGCTCTGGCTTACGTTGTTGATGACCCAATGGCTTTGTTCAAAGTCGCTGTCGTGACCTCTGGCACAACTATGGGCACCGCTGGTCGTACTGTCGTTGGCTCGAACCTCCCATTGGTTTTGAACCCCGGCAACACTGCCACTGGTAACTCCGCTTTCGCTGTCACTTTGACTGGCGCTGGCGTGACTGCCACCATCCCCGTGCGTGTAATCGACGTGGTTCCTGAAACCGCCACTGGTGCTGACGCATTCCGTGAACTGTTGGTGAAGATCAACACTCACCAGTACAACAACACCACTGGTGTCTAAGGAGTAAATCATGGCTATTTCACGCGCACAACTGCTCAAGGAATTGCTCCCCGGCTTGAACGCTTTGTTCGGTTTGGAGTACGCTAAGTACGGCGAGCAGCACAAGGAAATCTACGAGACCGAGACTTCAGAGCGTAGCTTTGAAGAGGAAGTTAAGTTGTCCGGCTTCTCCGCAGCCCCTGTCAAGAACGAAGGCGCAGCCATCGCTTATGACAACGCTCAGGAAGCATTCACAGCTCGCTACACTCACGAAACCATCGCTTTGGGCTTCTCCATCACCGAAGAAGCTGTGGAAGACAACTTGTATGACTCGTTGTCCAGCCGCTACACCAAGGCTCTGGCCCGTGGTATGGCTTATACCAAGCAGGTTAAAGCTGCTGCAATCCTGAACACCGGTTTCACCGGCCCCACCTACGGTGACGGCGTGACCTTGTTCTCGACTCAGCACCCTCTGGTGTCTGGTGGCGTCAACAGCAACCGTCCTGCCACAGCAGCCGACCTGAACGAGACTTCGTTGGAAAACGCCGTCATTCAGATCGCAGCTTGGACAGACGAACGCGGCCTGCTGATCGCAGCTAAGCCTAAGAAGCTGGTGGTTCCTCCATCGCTGCAATTCGTTGCAACCCGCTTGTTGGAAACTGAACTCCGCGTTGGCACTGCTGACAACGATATCAACGCCATCAAGAACAACGGCTCCATCCCCGGTGGCTACACAGTCAACAACTTCTTGACTGACGTCAACGCTTGGTTCCTGTTGACCGATGTGCCTAACGGCCTGAAGCACTTCATCCGTACACCATTGAGCAATTCTATGGACGGAGATTTTGACACTGGAAACGTTCGCTACAAAGCTCGTGAGCGTTATTCTTTTGGTGTCAGCGATCCGCTCGGCGTCTATGGCTCACCCGGTGCTTAATTCGGGAAATTGAAGAGGGAGCTTCGGCTCCCTTTTCTTTGGTGTACAATTACCGGTGTCGAAACAGGAGACATCATGGACGCCACAAATTTACCCAAGACCAGAGCCGAAGCTAAGGCAACCGGGGCCAAGTACTATTTCACCGGTGATCCCTGCAAGCACGGCCACATTGCGCCACGCAAGACCAAAGGGGCGTGCATTGAGTGCCTGAAAGTTGAATGGGCACAAGCCCTTGAAACCCGAGCCGAGTACTTCAAGGAGTACAACAAGTCAGAGGCTGGTCAAAAGGCAAAGAGGGGGTACTACGAGCGCAACAAAGAGGCTGTGGTTGCTGCGGCACAAGCACGGCCAGACGAGGCAAAAAACGCCTATAAGAAAAAGCACAAGGAAGCCAACCCTGACTACTACCGGTCACTGGTAAGCATGCGCCGTCGTCGCTTCCGTGACGCTACACCAAAATGGCTATCGCCCGAGCAGCGCATGGAGATTCGTCTGAAGTACCGACTTGCGATTGAGCTGAGCCGGGCCACTGGAATTCGGCATGCGGTAGACCACGAGGTACCGATTCAAGGTGAAGAAGTCTGCGGCCTACATGTGCCGTGGAACCTGCGGGTTATCACCCAAGAAGAAAACTTGAAAAAATCCAACAAGCTCGTTGACGCCCCCACACCCACCTGATATATTGCAACAACCCCGGACTTTCCGGTGTATCTGACGGCTCCGGGCCGACGTCATGCAGACAGATACGCCTCAACCGCATGAGGAATACATCATGGCTCAGACTACTTTCCAAGGCCCAGTTCGTTCGTTGGCTGGTTTCATTTCCCAAGGCCCAGCCACTGTGGTGAATCTGGCTAACGGTACAAACACCGTGACTCTGGATGTTGCCAACTACGCCGGCAAGACCATCCGCACCAACGACGCTACGCTGGTCATCACGCTGCCCACCATCAATGCCACAGCAAACCCTGTGACATCTGGCCCCGGCCAAGACCCCAGCACTTCCAACAACATTGGCACCTCTTACACATTTGTGATCGAGACTGCCGCCACTGCTGTGTCCATCGTGACTGATGGTACCGACAAGTTTGTGGGTTCTCTTTTGATGGTTGACACAGATAGCGCTGGCGCTGTGACTGCTTTTGCACCAGCCTCAAGCAATGACGTAATTAACTTGGATGGCTCTACCACTGGCGGTCGAGTTGGTTCAACCATTACAGTCACTGTTTTGGCTGCAAACAAGTACATGGTTTCCGGCGTATTGCTGGCATCCGGCTCTGTTGTTACACCGTTCGCTGACGCTTAATTGATCTCAGGGGCTTCGGCCCCTGCTTTAAAGGAGATTGATTATGGCAATGCAAACCGACGTAAGGTCAGTAAGAACTGGTGGCGCACAGACCAATCAGGCTTTGATTTCTGGCCGAGTTCGTATTAAATCTGTGATTATCACTGGCGGCGCTGGTGCAGGCACAGCTCGATTCTTGGACGCTTCTGGTGGCAACATTCTTTTGGAGTTGGACACTGGATCAAACTCCAACATGACCAACGTAATTTTGCCCGGAGAAGGAATTTTGTTTCCTAACGGCGTTTGGTACACGGCCACTTCGGTGGTGCCTATTGGCGTGACGGTGGTTTATGGCTGAAGAGACACGCCCTATGGATGTTGCAGGTCGCAAACTGATGGTTGCGATCCCTGCCTACGACGGCAAGCTGAACATCAAAACTTCTTTTGCCTTGGCCGATTTGGTGGTCAAGGCTTCGCAGTTTGGTGTCAAAGTGCAACTGTCGCATCTGTCGGGCTGCTCTCTTATTACCAAGGCCAGAAACATTCTGGTCGCCAACTTCTTGGAGTCGGACTGCACGGACTTTTTGTTCGTAGATGCCGACATCGTGGTGGACGCAGAGTCCGTGCTTCGCCTGCTGGCGCTGAGCACTGGCAAGGACATCACAGCCGGTATGTACACCCGCAGGGCAGAGGACCGCAAGTTCTTCTTGGACATCTACATCGACGAGGCCAACACGCTTGAGTTCGACCAGCACGGTTTGTTGCGGGTTGAGAACGTGGCTACAGGCTTCATGATGATCCAGCGCCATGTGCTGGAGAAGATGGTTTCCAATCACCCCGAGTGGACGTACTTCAACGACGTGTACAACCGCAACGAGGCCGCTCTGTTTGACTTTGAACTGGTCAACGGGCAGTACGTTGGTGAGGACTACACGTTCTGCAAGCGTGCACGCGCAGACGGTTTTACGGTCTTTGTTGACCCTGAGATCACCCTGCCACATGTTGGCTCGCAGGAATACCACCGCAGCTTCAAAGAGGCCGTGTTGATGCCGTTGATCGAGCAGCACTGCACTCCCAAATTGAAAGTCGTCAATGGCTAAGAAAACTCCATCCCTCGCAGTCGGTCGTGGTGAGAAGTTACCTGTCTCCAAGGGAGCCGGGTTGACAGCCAAGGGCCGCGCCAAATACAACGCTGCGACCGGCAGCAACCTCAAAGCCCCACAACCGCAGGGCGGCAAGCGCAAGGACTCGTTCTGCGCACGCATGTCAGGTATGCCCGGTCCCATGAAAGACGAGAAGGGCAAGCCAACCCGCAAGGCGGCTGCTCTCGCAAGGTGGAAGTGCTGATATGTCACAGAATCACGACGCCGTAAAGAACACGCTGGACATTCTTTCTGTGTTTGCCACGATTGGGTCCTTCTTAGAGATGTTGACTCCAATTTTTGGTTTGATTGGTGCTGTCTGGACATTGATGCGAATCGCAGAAATGGTGACCGGTAAGCCGTTCGCGGAGATAATCCGCCGAAAGAAACCTGATGCCAAGCACGAGTAAGAAGCAACACAATTTCATGGCGGCGGTGGCGAATAGCCCGTCGTTTGCCAAGAAAGTAAACGTCCCACAGTCCGTGGGCAAAGAGTTTTCCAACGCGGACAAGGGCCGCAAATTTTCTAAAGGTGGCGATATGAAAGATTCCAAAGCAATGGTTAAAAAAGAGATCGGCTTCATGAAAAAAGCTGGTGCTCCCAAGTCCATGATCAAGCACGAAAAGGCTGAGATGAAGGGCATGAAGGCTGGCGGCTCGGTTGGTACAACCAAGATGGGCGCGGTCAAGACTGCTGCTCCTAGCCGTGACGGCGTTGCTACCAAGGGTAAAACCAAGGGCACCATGATCAAGATGGCTCGCGGCGGTAAAGCCTGCTAAGGAGCTGTCATGTCCGAAAAAGAAATGAGTCCGGCGGAGCGTGAAGCTCGCCAAATGATTGCTGACAAGAAGGCTGCTGAGGCCGCTGAAAAGGCGTACAACGCAGCCAGCAAGACAGCTCCAGCGCCAGCGGTCCGACGGGCCAAAGGCGGTAGCGTCACTCGTGCCGACGGTATTGCTCAGCGGGGTAAAACTCGCGGCAGGATGGTCTGACATGATGGCGAGTCGCGGCATGGGGGATATCGCCCCCTCAAAGATGCCCAAAGGTGTGCGTAAAGCTCGCCGGGATGACACTGACTTTACCGAGTACGCCGAGGGCGGCAAGGTAGGTCTGTATGCCAACATCCATGCGAAGCGAAAGCGCATTGCTGCTGGTTCTGGTGAGAAAATGCGCAAGGTTGGTAGCGCCGGCGCTCCGACTGCAAAAGCATTTGCTCAATCGGCTAAGACTGCAAAGAAGTAAATCATGGCAACATCAGACGAATACCTAGCAGGCCTCTTTGATGGAGAGGGGTGCGTTTCTATGCACCTTGCAAAAGCCGGTTACGTATCCGTCCATGTCAAGGTTTCAATGTGCGACCGCGCACCAGTGGCTGCTTTTTTTGCAAGATTCGGCGGAAGCATGTCAGACGGCCAGCAGATTACCAAGACAGGTAGGCATGTCTACACGTGGTCTGTATTCAATGCCGAATGTGTTGAGGCGCTGCGTGTTTTTTCTGGGCTGTGCTTGGTTAAAAATGCTGTTGCTGCCGCAGCACTTCCAACCGCCGAAAGCATGGCAAACAATCCCACTCGCGGAGTTTTGTCGCAAGCAGAAAAAAGCGCTCGCGTAGAGGCTGCGAAGTTGATTGCCAGAATTAACAAGCCTGTTGGAAAGCGCCGCATATTTGATGCTGGTTTGGTTGATGCATACATGACCCCAAAGAAAATGGGCGGAGGCAAAAGAGTTCGCCTATCTGATGGTCGTGTTTTTGAGACAACGCTTGCCGCAGCAGAAGCTCTTGGTGTGTCCATTTCTGCGGTATCCTTTGCCAAACGCAAGGGAACCCGTACAGCGGGCTTATTGGTGGAGGCCGCATGACGACATCTGGAACAGCATCTTTTTCGATGGATTTAACGGAGATCGTGGAGGAGGCGTTTGAACGCGCTGGTGGTGAGCTTCGCACCGGTTACGATCTTCGTACGGCAAGCCGGTCTCTGAACCTAATGTTCGCCCAGTGGGCAAACCGTGGCTTAAACATGTTCACGTACGAGCAGGGGTCAATTAACTTGGTCCCCGGCCAAGCGACGTACAACCTGCCAGCCGACACTGTAGATTTGCTCGAGCACGTCATCCGCACAGGCGCAGGTAACGCTTCAACGCAGGCTGACCTGACCATCACTCGCATCAGCGTCTCCACCTACGCGACGATTCCCAACAAGCTGCAGCAAGCTCGTCCGATTCAGGTCTGGATTGAGCGCTTGACTAATGCTCCGAGAATCACTGTTTGGCCGGTTCCGGATGACTCGCAGCCCTACGTGTTTGTGTACTGGCGTCTGCGTCGCATTCAGGATGCCGGCACAGGTGTGAACACGATGGACATGCCATTCCGCTTCTATGAGGCCATGACGGCTGGCTTGGCTTACCACCTTGCTCTGAAGATTCCCGGATCAATGGAGCGTTTGCCGATCTTGAAGCAACAGTACGACGAGGCTTGGGAACTGGCTTCGACCGAAGACCGCGAAAAGGCTGCGGTCAGGTTTGTTCCTCGTGCAATGCACATTGGAAACGGTGGCTACTGATGTCGAACCGGTTTGCAGCAGGCCACAAAGCGATTGCCATGTGCGACCGCTGTGGTCAGCAATTCAAACTCAAACAGCTCAGAACGGAGATCATCAAGCAGCGCAAGTATCAGTTGCTGGTGTGCCCGGAGTGCTGGGACCCTGATCAGCCGCAGTTGATGCTGGGTACGTTCCCTGTGGATGATCCGCAGGCGCTTAGAAACCCACGCAGGGATACAACCTACGTGACGTCCGGTTTGAACGATGCAGGCAATTTGTCCGGTGGTTCTAGGGACATTCAGTGGGGCTGGAACCCTGTAGGCGGGGCCAGCTTTTTTGACACGGCGCTCACCCCAAACTACTTGGTGGCAACCGCGTTTGTTGGTACAGTCGTAATATCTTGAAGGAGTTCAAAATGGACGCGAAAAAAGCAGTGCACAA
>JACCDV010687959.1_pt1 | contig 25661 bp, 16 predicted proteins | sample 7446131 | NCBI WGS metagenome assembly JACCDV01 (sample SAMN15323448, study PRJNA562643) | freshwater metagenome | isolation source: river surface water | place: USA:Blue River Watershed | collected 2017-08-17
AATAGTAAAAGATAATCCAGATAAGCCATGGCATTGGTATGTTTTATCTTATAATAAGATGGATCAGCCTTACTACAAATCACCCCACCATAAAAACATCTGTCCAACCAACTAGCCAGCGCTATATTCGATGAACTGATCGCCGTCGCATGTAATCCACGTCGCCATCCAGCCAACTATATGTCGACTTGCGATCTACTGGATCATCCGTTTGGCAATTTAACTCAAACTAATTTGAATGAAATTTAACATATTATTTATTTTTTTCTAAATATTTTATAGAACAAAACTATTAAAATATTTGAATTTAACATTAAACAAGTAATCCGTCTAATGGTGTATACTTTCTGGGATTTAATCCGTGACAATCCAAATAAACCATGGGATTGGTATTATATCAGAGAAATCCCATGTATTCCATGGTATATAATTCAAAACCATCCAAATAAACCATGGGATTGGCACTTAAATTCACATAACCCAAACATCACATGGGAAATCATACAGGCAAATCCAGATAAACCATGGGAGTGGCATTTTATTTCAAAAAACCCAAACATCACATGGGAAATTATTCTGAATAATCCAGATAAACCATGGGATTGGCATGGAATTTCACATAACTCAAACATCACATGGGATATCATTCAGAATAACCCAGACAAGCCATGGGATTGGTTTTGTATTTCATTACATCAAAACATCACATGGGATATCATCCAAAATAATCCAGATAAACCATGGAATTGGCTGGGTATTTCACATAACCCAAATATCACATGTGATATTATTCAAAATAATCCAGATAAAACATGGGATTGGAGCAAGATTTCACGCAACCCAAACATCACATGGGATATTATTCAAGCCAATCCAGATAAACCATGGAAATGGAAGGATATCTCACGAAACCCAAACATCACATGGGACATTATTCAGAATAATCCAGATAAACCATGGAATTGGTGCGCAATTTCAGAAAACCCAAATATCACATGGGAAATTATTCGGAATAACCCCGACAAGTCATGGCATTGGTATTATATTTCAAAAAAACTAAATATCACATGGGATATCATCCAGAATAATCCAGATAAACCATGGAATTGGTCCGGAATGTCATATAATTCAAACATCACACGGGAAATCATTCAAAATAATCTAGATAAACCATGGAGTTGGTATATATTGTCATATAATCTAAACATCCCATGGGAATTTATTCAAGACAATCTAGATAAAACATGGGATTGGAATTATATTTCACGCAACCCAAACATCACATGGGAAATTGTTATGAATAATCCGGATAAACCATGGAATTGGTACAAAGTTTCATGTAATCCAAATATCACATGGGATATTATACAAGACAATCCAGATAAACCATGGAATTGGCAAGGCATTTCGAAAAACCCAAACATTACACCACGAATAGTAAAAGATAATCCAGATAAACCATGGAATTGGTATAACTTATCTCATAACCATATGAATCAACCATATTATCGATCACAACATCACAAAAAACATCTGGCTAATCAATTAGCCAATATTATATTCGAAGAACTGATCGCCATTACATGCAATCCACGTCGCCATCCAGCTAATCATACAGCACTTTGCGATCTATTGGATCATCCGTTTGGTAATTTAACGCAAACCGGTTTAAATGAAATTTAACATATTGTTTTTTTTCTAAATATTTTGTGGGATATGATACTATTAAAATATTTGAATTTAAGATTAAACAAATAATCTGTCAAATGGTGTATACTTTATGCGATTTAATTTGCGATAATCTCGATAAACCATGGAATTTTGAATATATTACACACAAACCAAGTATCACATGGGATATCATTCAAAACCATCCAAATATTCAATGGGATTGGACATGGGTTTCGAAAAACCCAAACATCACATGGGAAATCATTCAGGCAAATCTAGATAAACCATGGGATTGGAAACATATTACAATGAACCCAAATATCACATGGGAAATCATACAAGCAAATCCAGATAAACCATGGGATTGGTATTATGTTTCACAAAACCCAAACATCACATGGGAAATCATTCAGGCAAATCCAGATAAACCATGGAATTGGCATTATATTTCAAAGAACCCAAACATCACATGGGAAATCATTCAGGCAAATCAAAAAACTCCATGGCATTGGTATTATATTTCACATAACCCAAATATCACATGGGAAATCATTCAGTCAAATCTAGATAAACCATGGGATTGGTGCAATATTTCACAAAACTCAAATATCACATGGGAAATCATTCAGGCAAATCCAGATAAACCATGGAGTTGGTATAATATTTCATTAAACCCAAACATCACATGGGAAATCATTCAGGCAAATCCAGATAAACCATGGGATTGGAATTATGTCTCACTAAACCCAAACATTACGCCACAAATAGTAAAAGATAATCCAGATAAGACATGGAATTGGAATAACTTATCTTATAGCCATATGGATCAACCATACTACAAATCACAAAAAATATTTGGCAAATCAATTAGCCAATATCATATTCGAAGAACTGATCGCCATCACATGCAATCCACGTCGCCATCCAGCTAATCATACAGCACTTTGCGATTTAGTCGACCACCCATTTGAATTTTTAAAACAGGATGAATTAAATAGTGTTTATGATTGATTCATTATGTCTCAAAAAATCATCAACTCGTCCTGCGACACATTATTCAATGGGTGATCAACCAAATCACATACGGCCATATAGTTAGCTGGGTGACGTTGTGGTCGATGAACCACCATCATTAATTCATCAAATATCACATCAATAAGATCCTTGGCCAATCTCCTCTTATAATGTTCAGAACGATAATATGGTTGATCCATTGGGTTCTCCATCATTCCATACCAATTCCATTGTTTATCTATATTGTTTTTTATAATTGTTGGTGTAATATTTGGATTTAATGATAAAGCATCCCATCGCCACGGCTTATCTGGATTATCGCAAATAATTTCCCACGTGATATTGGGATTCGCTGAGATATAACGCCAATCCCATGGTTTATCTGGATTAGCCTGGATAATATCCCATGTGATGTTTGGGTTTCGTGTAATATAATTCCATTTCCATGGATTATTTGGGTTAGCTTGGATGATTTCCCATGTGATGTTTGGATTTAATGATATATTATCCCATCGCCATGGTTTATCTGGGTTATCCCTAATAATATCCCATGTGACATTTGGGTTTTCTGAAATAGAACACCATTTCCATGGCTCACTCAGATTAGCCTGGATAATATCCCATGTGATATTTGGATACGATGAAATACCTTCCCAATTCCATTTCCATTTTTTATCTGGATTATCGCGAATAAATTCCCATGTGATATTTAGTTTTTCTGAAATTTCAAACCAATCCCATGGTTTATCTAAATTATCCTGAATAATATCCCACGTGATATTTGGGTTTCGCGAAATATAACGCCAATCCCATGGTTTATCTGGGTTATCCCTAATAATATCCCATGTGATGCTCGGGTTTGATGAAATACTATCCCAATTCCATGGTTTATCTGGGTTATCCCTAATAATATCCCATGTGATGTTTGGGTTTTCTGAAATAGAATACCATTTCCATGGTTTATCTGGATTATTCTGAATAATATCCCATGTGATGTTTGGGTTGCGCGAAATGCTATGCCAACTCACATACATACCTGTGTTGGTATGAATAATATCCCATGTGATGTTTGGGTTGTATGCCATCATACCCCAATCCCAGTTGCTATCTGGTTCGCTACAAATATTATCCCATGTTATATTTGGATTTAGCGCCATATATTCCAAATACCAATATTCATCTTGATTACCCAAATATATATCCCATGTGATATTTGGGTTCGCTGAGATATAACGCCAATCCCATGGTTTATCTGGATTGGCTTGGATAATATCCCATGTGATATTTGAGTTTTGCGAAATACCTTTCCAATTCCATGGTTTATCTGGATTGGCTTGGATAATATCCCATGTGATGTTTGGGTGTGATGAGATGCCAAACCAATTCCATGGTTTATCTGGATTATTTTGAATGATATCCCATGTGATGTTTGGGTTTCGTGAAATATATAACCAATTCCATTTTTTATCTGGATTATCGCAAATAATATCCCATGTGATGTTTGGGTTTTTTGAAATATAATACCAATCCCATGGTAAATTGGGGTATTCACATATATTTTCCCATGTGATATTTGGATTTTGCGAAACACCATCAATACCCCAAAGCATGATTGGGTTATCACAGAGCAAATCCCAAAACGTGTACATGGTGTCAATACTGTATATGCTTTCAGTTTTTTTCAAAAAAAAGGTTCAGTTTTTTTCGAAATAAAACTGATTCAAGTTAAAACTGATCCAATTCGTTCTGTGATATGTTATTGAATGGATGATCAACTAAATCACACGTAGCCATATAGTTAGCCGGATGGCGCTGTGGTCGATGAACCACCATCATTAATTCATCAAATATCACGTCAATAAGATCCTTGGCCAATCTCCTCTTATAATGTTCAGAACGATAATATGGTTGATCCATTGGATTCTGCATCAGTCTATACCAATCCCAGTCTTTATCAATATTGTTATATATGATCGTTGGTGTAATATTTGGATTTAATGATATAGAATCCCATTTCCACGGTTCATCTGGATTGGCTTGAATAATATCCCATGTGATGTTTGGGTTGCGTGAAATAGATTGCCGCATCCATGGTTTATCTGTATTAGCCTGAATAATATCCCACGTGATATTCGGGCCGCATGATATTCTAAACCAATCCCATTGTTTATCTTGGTTATCCCTAATGTTATCCCATGTGATGTTTGGGTTTTCTGAAATAGAATACCATTTCCATGGTTTCTCTGGGTTATTATGAATAATATCCCATGTGATGTTTGGATGACGTGAAATATGCGCCCAATCCCATGGTTTATCTGGATTATCGCGAACAATATCCCATGTGATGTTTGGATGCATCGAGATACCATACCAATCCCATGGTTTATCTGGATTGGCTTGAACAATATCCCATGTTATGTTTGGGTTATATGAAATTGCACACCAATTCCATGGTTTATCTGGATTAGCTTTAATAATATCCCATGTGATGTTTGGATTGCGTGATAACCCATACCAACTCCATGGTTTATCTGGGTTATCACGGATGATGTCCCATGTGATATTTGGACTGCATGAAATGGAATGCCAACTCACACACATGCCTGAGTTGGCATGAATAATTTCCCATGTGATATTTGGATTGCACGTCATCATACACCAATTCCAATTGCCATATGGTTCGCTACAAATATTATCCCATGTGATATTTGGATTTCGTGCCATATATTCCAAATACCAATCTTCATCCGGATTATCACGAACGATATCCCATGTGATATTTGGGTTTTGTGAAATATACACCCAGTTCCATTTTTTATCTGGGTTATTACGAATAATATCCCATGTGATGTTTGGATTGCGTGAAATATAATTCCAATTCCATGGTTTATCTGGATTATCACGAATAATATCCCACGTGATGTTTGGGTGAGCTGAAATATGGTGCCAGTCCCATTCTCTATCTAGATTGGTTTGTATAATATCCCATGTGATGTTTGGGTTGCTTGAAATACCATTCCATTTCCATGGTTTATCTAAGTTATCCCGAATAATATCCCACGTGATGTTTGGGTGAGCTGAAATATACACCCAATTCCATTTTTTATCTAGATTATCCTGAATAATATCCCACGTGATGTTCGGGTTCTTTGAAATGAAGTACCAATTCCATGGTAAATTGGGGTATTCACAAATATTTTCCCACGTGATGTTTGGGTTTTGTGAAACACAATTAATGTCCCAAAGCATAATTGGATTATCACAAATCAAATCCCAAAGCGTGTACATGGTATTATTATATATACGTTTTCAGTTTTTTTCGAAATAGAAGTTGGTCTATTTCGTAAAAAAACTGGTTCGGTATAAAACTGATTCAAGTTAAAACTGATCCAATTCGTTCTGCGATATGTTATCGAATGGATGATCGACCATGTCGCATCTAGCCATATAGTTAGCCGGATGGCGTTGTGGCCGATGAACCACCATCATCAATTCATCAGATATCGCATCAATAAGCTCCTTGGCCAATCTCATCTTATAATGTTCAGAACGATAATACGGCTGATCCATTGGGTTAGATAATAGTTCATCCCAATCCCACGGATTATTCATATTGTTTTTTATAACTATTGGAGTAATATTTGGATTTTGTGAAATTTCACACCAATCCCATAGTTTATCTGGATTATCGCGAATAATATCCCACGTGATGTTTGGATTGCATGAAATATATCTCCAGTTCCATTTTTTATCTGGATTATCGCGAATAATATCCCACGTGATATTTGGGTTGCATGAAATATTGAACCAACACCATGGCTTATCTGGATTGGCTTGAATAATATCCCATGTGATATTTGGCTTTCGTGAAATATTATACCAACTCCATTCTTTATCCGGATTGGCTTGAATAATATCCCACGTGATGTTTGGGTGAGCTGAAATCAAGGACCAATCACATGGTTTATCCGGATTATCCCGAATAATATCCCAGGTGATATTTGGGTTTTCTGAAATTCCATCCCAATCCCATGGTTTATCTGGATTATCACAAATGATTTCCCATGTAATATTTGGGTTATATGAAATTGCATACCAATCAACACATCCACCTATATTATTACACATAATATCCCATGTGATATTTGGATTTTGTGAAATACCGTGCCAATACCATGGTTTATCTGGATTTTTTTGAATAATGTCCCATGTTATATTTGGGTTATATGAAATTTCATCCCAATCCCATGGTTTATCTTGATTAACCTGAATAATATCCCATGTGATATTTGGATGAGATGAAATACCAAACCAATTCCATGGTTTATCCGGATTATCACGAATAATTTCCCACGTGATATTTGGGTTTTCTGAAATTCCATCCCAATCCCATGGTTTATCTGGATTATCACAAATGATTTCCCATGTAATATTTGGGTTTTCTGAAATTCTATCCCACTCCCATCCTTTATCTGGATTAATTTGGATAATTTCCCACGTAATATTTGGATGCGATGAAATTCCATCCCAATCCCATGGTTTATCTGGATTATTGCGGATATTATCCCATGTGATATTTGGATTTTCTGAAATATAATTCCAATTCCATGGTATATCCGTATTTGCCTGTATGATTTCCCATGTGATATTTGGGTTGCATGAAATATAAAACCACTTCCATGGTCTATCTGGGTTAGCCTGAATAATTTCCCATGTGATGCTTGGGTTTTCTGAAATGCCGTTCCAATTCCACGATTTATCTGGATTAGCCTGAATAATATCCCACGTGATGTTTGGATTCTTCGATATGCATTCCCAGTCCCATTGAAAGTTTGGATATTCACAAATATTTTTCCATGTTATATTTGGGTTTGATGAAACTAAATCAATAGACCAAAGTCTGATTGAATTATCGCAAATCAGATCCCAAAGAGTATACATAGCTTCATTTTATATATGTTTTCAATTTTTTCAGTTGTGTTAAAACCGGCTGAGTTCATCTTGTGACACATAATTTAACGGGTGATCGACCAAATCACATACGGCCATATAGTTAGCCGGATGGCGTTGTGGCCGATGAACCACCATCATCAATTCATCGAATATCGTATCAATAAGTTCCTTAGCCAATTTCTTCCCGTGGTGTTTAGAACGATAATATGGCTGATCCATTGGGTTAGATACTAACCCACTCCATTTCCACGGATTATTCATATTGTTTTTTACAATCGTCGGAGTAATATTTGGATTTGCTGAAACAGCATACCAATTCCATTCCTTATCTGGATTGTCCCGAATGATCTCCCATGTAATATTTGGGTTATATGAAATATCCCACCAATCCCATGGTTTATCTGGATTATCACGAATAATTTCCCATGTAATATTTACATGATGTGAAATATCCCACCAGCTCCATGATTTATCTGGATTATCGCGAATAATATCCCATGTGATATTTGGGTTTTGTGAAATAAAATTCCAATCCCATGGTTTATCTGGATTGGCGCGGATGATATCCCATGTGATGTTTGGGTTCCGTGAAATATATTTCCAATCCCATGGTTTATCTGGATTATCAAGCACGATGTCCCACGTGATATTTGGGTTTCGTGAAATCCAACGCCAATTCCATGGTTTATCTGGATTATCACGAATAATATCCCACGTAATATTTGGGTTTTGTGAAATATATTTCCAATCCCATGGTTTATCTGGATTATCAAGCACGATGTCCCACGTGATATTTGGGTTTCGTGAAATCCAACGCCAATCCCATGGTTTATCTGGATTATCACGAATATTATCCCACGTAATATTTGGTTTTTGTGAAATCCAATGCCAATTCCATGGTTTATCTGGATTATCACGAATAATATCCCACGTTATATTTGGGTTTTGTGAAATTGAACACCAATCTAAATTTATACCTATATTATTATGCATAATGTCCCACGTGATGTTTGGATTCTGTGAAACAGAATCCCATTCCCAAGGAATATCTAGATTATCGCAAATAATATCCCATGTGATGTTTGGGTTTTGTGAAATATCATAGCAGTCCCATGGTTTATCTAGATTATCTTGGATAACGTCCCACGTAATATTTATGTTTCGCGAGATATAGCTCCAATACCATGGTTTATCTGGATTGGCGCAAATGATATCCCATGTAATGTTTTGGTTTTGTGAAATATGCCACCAATCCCATTCTTTATCTGAATTATTCTGAATTATATCCCATGTGATGTTTGGGTTTCGTGAAATCCAACACCAATTCCATGGTTTATCCTGGTTATTCTGAATAATATCCCATGTCATATTTGGGTTTTCTGAAATTCTATCCCAATTCCATGGTTTATCCGGATTATCCCGAATAATTTCCCACGTGATATTTGGGTTTTCTGAAATTCCATCCCATTCCCATTGTTTATCTGGATTGGCGCGAATAACATCCCATGTGATGTTTGGGTTTCCCGAAATTCCATCCCAATTCCATGGTTTATCCGGATTATCGCATATAATATCCCATGTGATGTTTGGGTTCCGTGAAATATGCTCCCAATTCCATTGTAAGTTTGGATATTCGCAAATATTTTCCCATGTTATACTTGGGTTTCGTGAAATTGAATCAATATTCCAAAGCACGATCGAATTATCAAGAAGAAGATCCCAAAGAGTATACATTGTGATGCTATATAGGTTTTCAATTTTTTAAAAAAATCATTGTCTTACAATCCCAAACTTTCGTTAAAATTTAACTCTTAAAACCGGCTGAGTTCATCTTGTGACACATAATTTAACGGGTGATCAACCAAATCACATACGGCCATATAGTTAGCCGGATGGCGTTGTGGATGATAAACTACTATCATCAATTCGGCAAATACTGCATCAATAAGTTTCTTGGCCAATTTTTTCCCATGGCGTTCAGAACGATAATACGGCTGATCCATTGGGTTAGATAATAACGTATCCCAATTCCATGCTCGTTCTATATTGTTTTTTATAAACATTGGAGTGATATTTGAGTTTTCTGAAATACATCCCCAATCCCATGGTTTATCTGGATTAGCCTGGATAATTTCCCATGTGATGTTTGGGTTATATGAAATATTCCACCAGTTCCATGGTTTATCCAAATTATCGCGAATAATATCCCACGTGATATTTGGGTTTTGTGTTATAAAATTCCATTTCCATGGTTTATCTGGATTGGCGCAGATGATATCCCACGTGATATTTGGGTTTCGTGATATATATCCCCAATCCCATGGTTTATCTGGATTATCACAAATGATTTCCCATGTGATATTTGGATTATATGGAATACTCCACTGATTCCATGGTTTATCTGGGTTATCACAAATGATTTCCCATGTGATATTTGGATTCCGTGAAATTTCATACCAATTCCATTTTTTATCTAGATTATCGCAAATGATATCCCATGTGATATTTGGGTTTGCTGTCATACAAAACCAATCCCATGGTGTATCTGGATTATCGCTAATAATATCCCATGTGATATTTGGGTTATGTGAAACTCCATACCAATCCCATGGTTTATCTGGATTATTCTGAATAATATCCCAAGTGATATTTGGCTGTTGTGAAATCCAATACCAATCCCATGGTTTATATGGATTATCGCGAACATTATCCCATGTGATATTTGGGTTTAATGAAATATTCTCCCATTTCCATGGTTTATCTGGATTATCACAAATAATTTCCCATGTGATGTTTGGGTTTAATGAAATACCACTCCAATCCCATAGTTCGTCTGGATTATCGCGAATGATGTCCCATGTGATATTTGGGTTGCATGAAATATTATGCCAATCAACACATCCACCTATATTATTACACATAATATCCCATGTGATATTTGGGTTTCGTGGAATACTATCCCAATCCCATGGTTTATCTGGATTGGCTTGAATGATATCCCATGTGATATTTGGGTTTCGCGAAACATAATCCCATTCCCATGGTTTATCTGAATTGGCTTGAATGATATCCCATGTAATGTTCGGGTTTTTTGAAATTCCAAACCATTCCCATTCTTTATCCGGATTATCGTGAATAATATCCCACGTGATGTTCGAGTTATATGAAAACTTCTTCAAATCCCATGGTTTATCTGGATTGGCGCGGATGATATCCCACGTAATATTTGGATTCCATGAAATAGCCTCCCAATCCCATGGTTTATCTGGATTATCGCGAATAATATCCCACGTGATGTTTGGATGATATGAAATGCTAAGCCATTTCCACAGTTTATCCGGATTATTGCTAATAATATCCCACGTGATGTTTGGGTTTTGTGAAATTCCACACCAATCCCATGGTTTATCTGAATTGGCGCTGATAATTTCCCATGTGACGTTCGGGTTTTCTGAAATTCCATACCAACTCCATAGTTCGTATGGATTATCGCGAATAATATCCCACGTGATGTTTGGGTGCGACGAAATCAAAAACCAGTTCCATTCTTTATCTGGATCATCACGCACAATATCCCATGTGATGTTCTGGTTTCGTGAAATAGAATCCCAATCCCATCGTAAGTTTGGATATTCGCAAATGTTATCCCACGTGATGTTTGGGTTTTGTGAAACTGAATCAATATTCCAAAGCGCGATCGAATTATCGCATAGCAGTTCCCAAAGAGTATACATTGTGATGCTATATAGGTTTTCAATTTTTTAAAAAAAAATTATTGTCTTACAATCCCCAACTTTCGTTAAAATTTAACTCTTAAAACCGGCTGAGTTCATCTTGCGACACATAATTTAACGGGTGATCAATCAAATCACATACGGCCATATAGTTAGCCGGATGGCGTTGTGGCCGATGAACCACCATCATCAATTCATCGAATACCGTATCAATAAGTTTCTTGGCCAATTTTTTCCCATATTGTTCAGAACGATAATATGGCTGATCCATTGGATTTCGTATAAGTCCACTCCATTCCCAATTTCGATTTATATTATTTTTAACAAATGCTGGAGTAATATTTGGATTCTCTGAAATTCCATTCCATTCCCATGGTTTATCCGGATTATCGCGAATATTTTCCCACGTGATATTTGGGTGTTGTGAAATGGCATACCATTTCCATTCTTTATCCGGATTAGCCTGTATGATATCACATGTAATGTTTGGGTTTTGTGATAAACCACGCCAATTCCATGGTTTATCTGGATTATCAAGCACAATATCCCACGTGATGTTTGGGTTTTTTGAAATACCATACCAATCCCATGGTTTATCTGGATTATCAAGCACGATGTCCCAAGTGATATTTGGGTTTCGTGAAATACCATGCCACTTCCAATCTTTATCTGGATTATCAAGCACGATGTCCCATGTGATATTTGGGTGTTGTGAAATACAATTCCAATTCCATGGTTTATTTGGATTTTCAAGCACGATGGCCCCTGTAATGTTTGGGTTTTTTGAAACATAATACCAATCCCATGGTTTATCTGGATTATCGCAAATGATTTCCCATGTAATATCTGGTTTTTTCGTAATATAATACCAACTCCAATCTTTATCCGGATTATTCTGAATAATATCCCATGTGATGTTTGGGTTGCCTGAAATACAGCTCCAATTCCATCGTAAGTTTGGATTATCGCAAATGATATCCCACGTGATGTTTGGGTTTTTTGAAATGGCATACCAGTTCCATGGTTTATCTGGATTATCGCGAATAATTTCCCATGTGATGTTTGGGTTTTGTGAAATTCCATCCCAATCCCATGGCTTATCTAAATTATCGCGCACTATGTCCCACGTGATGTTTGGGTTTTTTGAAATTGAATTCCAGCATATCCATTCACCTGTATTATTGTGTATAATATCCCATGTGATATTTGGATTGACTGCTAAATTAATCCAACTCCATTGTTCATCTGGATTGGCTCGAATAATATCCCACGTGATGTTTGGGTTTTGTGAAACATAATACGAGTTCCATGGTAGATTTGGATTATCTTGAATAATATCCCATGTAATGTTTGGGTTTTGTGAAATATCATACCAATCCCATGGCATATTTAGATTATTCTGAATGTTATCCCATGTGATGTTTGGGTTTCGTGAAATACCTGCCCAATCCCATGGCTTATCTAGATTAGCCTTAATAATATCCCACGTGATGTTTGGATTCCATGAAATAGTTTCCCATTTCCATGGTTTATCTGGATTATCTCGAATGATTTCCCACGTAATATTTGGATGAAATGAAATGTTAGACCAATCCCATGGTTTATCCGGATTATCGCAAATGATATCCCACGTTATATTTGGGTTTTGCGAAATATAATCCCAATTCCATGGTTTATCCGGATTATCGCGGATGATATCCCACGTAATATTTGGATTCCATGAAATAGCTTTCCAATTCCATGGTTTATCTGGATTATCGCAAATGATTTCCCATGTAATATTTGAATGACGTGAAATACTAAACCAATCCCATAGTTTATCTGGATTATCCCGAATGATATCCCATGTGATGTTTGGGTTTGATGAAATACCCTCCCAATCCCATGGTATATTCGGGTATTGACAGATATTTTCCCATGTGATGTTTGGGTTTGATGAAACCGAATCAATACCCCAAAGAATGATCGGATTATCACATAGCAGATCCCAAAGAGTATACATTGTGATGCTATATGGATTTGGTTTTCAATTTTTTTAACGAAAAAATGATGTTTAAAGTAATTGTAATGACATGATTTAATGAATGATCAATCAAACCATATCTCCATCCAATAGGAAAAACAATTAGTAAATGTTTTGGTTGATGTTATATTTGGTGAACTTATATTAGTAACATGCAAACCATGTTTTGATATCTCGTTCATATGAAGAGCAATATCGGCTAACTGCATGTCAAGTTGCGATCTGAGATTATCCGTTTGAAAATCTCATCTAAGATATTTTATCCGAATGTTTTTTTGTAAATAATTAATTACAGAAAATTGAATTTAATATTAAACCGATAAATAATGTACACATTCTGGGATTTAGTGTGCGATAATCCAGATAAACCATGGAATTGGTGGTATATTTCAAGGAGATCAGACATCACATGGGATAATATTCAGAATAATCCAGATAAACCATGGGATTGGTTTTTGATTTCACAAAAGTCAAATATTACATGGGATATCATTCGGGATAATCCAGATAAACCATGGAATTGGAAATATATTTCTCTAAATCCAAACATCACATGGGATATAATTCAGGCCAATCCAGATAAACCATGGGATTGGTGGGGTATTTCGCAAAATCCAAACATTACATGTGATATTATTCTGAATAATCCAGATAAACCATGGGATTGGATACTTATTTTATTAAACCCAAACATCACATGGGATATTATTCAGAATAACCCAGATAAACAATGGAATTGGTGGTATATTTCACGAAATACAAACATCACATGGGATATCATTCAGGCCAATCCAGATAAACCATGGGATTGGTGGTTTATTTCACTAAACCACAATATCACATATGATATAATTCAGGCCAATCCAGATAAACCATGGAATTGGTATGCTATTTCACAAAACCAAAACATTACATGGGATATCATCCAAGCCAATCCAGATAAACCATGGAAATGGTGGAATATTTCAAGAAACTCAAACATCACATGGGATATTATTCAGAATAATCCAGATAAAGAATGGGATTGGGAATATATTTCACGAAATACAAACATCACATGGGATATTATTCAGGCCAATCCAGATAAACCATGGGATTGGGAAAGTATTTCAAAACATTTAAACATCACATGGGATATAATTCAGAATAATCCAGATAAAGAATGGGATTGGTATTTGATTTCAAAACATTTAAACATCACATGGGATATTATTCAGAATAATCCAGATAAAGAATGGGATTGGTGTAGTATTACACGAAACCCAAATATTACACCACAAATAATAAGAGATAATTTGGATAAACCATGGGAATGGCATAACTTATCTCATAATCTTATGGATCAGCCATATTATCGCTCAGACCATTATAAAAAACAGTTGGCTGATAAATTAGCTAGGACCATATTTGATGAACTAATAACTGTTATATGTAATCCGCGCCGGCATCCAGCCAATTATATGTCGATTTGCGATCTATCAGATCACCCATTCGAAAAACTCAATCAATATATTTTAGATGAGCTTTGATGCGATTATATTTTTTTTACGGAAAATTGAATTTAATATTAAATGAGTAAACCAGCAAACGATGTATACTTTCTGTGATCTGATTTGTGATAATCCAGATAAAGATTGGAGTTGGTGGCATATTACATGGAGAACAGACATCACATGGGATAATATTCGCGATAATCCAAATATATCATGGGAATGGTTATGGTTTTCACAAAACCCAAACATCACATGGGATAATATTCAGAGTAATCTAGATAAACCATGGGACTGGTATTATATTTCACTAAACCCAAACATCACATGGGATATTATTCAGAATAATCCAGATAAACCATGGGGTTGGGATGGGATTTCACGACATCCGAATATCACATGGGATATTATTCAGGACAATCCAGATAAACCATGGGATTGGGATGGAATTTCATTAAACCCAAATATCACATGGGACATTATCCAAAATAATCCGGATAAAGATTGGAATTGGTATTGGATTTCACAAAACCCAAGCATTACATGGGATATTATTCGTAATAATAGAGATAAGCCATGGAATTGGTATTGGATTTCACAACATCCAAACATCACATGGGATATTATTCAGGATAATCCAGATATAGAATGGGATTGGTGGCATATTTCACAACATAAAAATATCACATGGGATATTATCCAAGCCAATCCAGATAAACCATGGAATTGGGAATGTATATCAGAAAAACAAAATATCACATGGGATTTTATTAAGACTAATCCAGATAAACCATGGAATTGGTATTGGATTTCACAAAAACCAAACATCACATGGGATATAATTCAGATTAATCCAGATAAAGAATGGGATTGGTATTGGATTTCACGAAACCCAAACATCACATGGAATATCATTCAGGCTTATCCAAATAAACCATGGAATTGGTATGGTATTTCATGCAACCCAAACATCACATGGGATATTATTCAGGCTAATCCAGATAAACCATGGAATTGGAATGGTATTTCGGGAAACCCAAACATCACCCCAAAGATAGTAAGAGATAACATAAATAAACCATGGGATTGGGATATTTTATCTCAAAACAAAATGGATCAGCCATATTATAAATCATCCCGCCATAAAAAACATCTGGCCAACCAACTAGCCAGCGCTATATTCGATGAACTTATCGCCGTCGCGTGCAATCCACGCTGTCATCCGGCCAACTACATGCCGATTTGCGAACTACTGGATCATCCGCTTGGCAAGTTGACTCAAACTAATTTAGATGAAATTTAACATGTTGTTTTTTCCTAAATATTTTGTGGAACAAAACTATTAAAATATTTGAATTTAACATTTAACAAGTAAGCTGTTAATGATGTATACCTTCTGGGATCTGATTTGTGATAACCTAGATAAACCATGGGACTGGGGTGACATTTCAGAAAACCCAAACATCACATGGGACATCATTCAGGCTTATCCAAATAAACCATGGAATTGGGATGCTATTTCATTAAACACAAATATCACATGGGATAATATTCAGAATAATTCAGGTGAATCATGGTATTGGGTATTTATTTCACTTCATCCAAACATTACATGGGAAATTATTTTGAATAACCCAGATAAACCATGGAATTGGCGTGGTATTTCGCAAAACCCAAACATCACATGGGAAATTATTCAGAATAACATGGATAAACCATGGTATTGGAATTATATTTCACTTCATCCAAACATCACGTGGGATATTATTCAAAATAACCCAAATAAACCATGGAATTGGTATTGTATTTCATCAAATCCAAACATCACATGGGATATCATTCAAAATAATTCAGATAAACTATGGAATTGGTATTATATTTCAAAACATCTAAATATCACGTGGGACATCATTCAAGACAATCCAGATAAACCATGGAAATGGAATAATATCTCACGAAACCCAAACATCACATGGGACATCATTCAGAATAATCCAGATAAACCATGGGATTGGTGGGGTATTTCATCAAACCCAAACATCACATGGGATTTCATTCAGAATAATCCAAATAAACCATGGGATTGGATTGGTGTTTCACAAAACCAAAACATCACACCGCAGATAGTAAGAGATAATCCAGATAAAACATGGAATTGGCATGTTTTATCTCATAATCAGATGGATCAGCCATACTATAAATCATCCCGCCATAAAAAATATTTGGCTAATCAATTAGCCAACATTATATTCGATGAACTTATCGCCGTCGCGTGCAATCCACGTCGCCATCCGGCCAACCACATGCCAACTTGCGAACTACTGGATCATCCGCTTGGCAAATTAACCCAAACTAATTTAAATGAGATTTAACATGTTGTTTATTTTTTCTAAATATTTCATGAAACATAAAACGATTAAAATAATTGAATTTAACATTAAACAAGTAAACCGTCAAATGATGTATACCTTCTGGGATCTGATTTGTGATAACCCAGATAAACCATGGAGTTGGAATGGTATTTCATATAATTCAAACATCACATGTGATAATATTCAAAACAAACCAGACAAACCATGGAATTGGATTGGTATTGCATATAATCCAAACATCACATGGGATATCATTCGGAATAATCCAGATAAACCATGGAATTGGTTGGATATTTCACGAAACCCGAACATCACATGGGATATCATTCAAAATAATCCAGATAAACCATGGAATTGGCATTGGATTTCACAGCATCCAAACATCACATGGGATATCATTCGGAATAATCCAGATAAAGTATGGAATTGGTGGCATATTTCAAAACATCCGAGCGTCACATGGGAAATCATTCAAAATAATTCAAATAAACCATGGAATTGGGCAGGTATTTCGATAAACCCAAACATCACATGGGATATCATTCAAGCTAACCCAGATGAGCCATGGAATTGGTGGCATATTTCACGAAACCCAGAGATCACATGGGAAATTATTCAGGCTAATCCAAACAAACCATGGGATTGGAATAGTATCTCACGAAACCCAAACATCACATGGGACATCATCCATAGTAACCCAGATAAACCATGGAATTGGTATTATATTTCAGCAGACTCATATATCACATGGAGTATTGTTCATACTAATTTAGATAAACCATGGAACTGGAGCTTTATTTCATTAAACCCAAACATCACATGGGATATCATTCGCGATAATCTAAATCTACCATGGCAGTGGAAATGTATTTCATGCAACCCAAACATTACATGGGATATCATTCGCGATAATCCAGATAAAGAATGGGATTGGGATGGACTTTCACATCGACCAAACATCACATGGGATATTATTCAGGCTAATCCAGATAAACCATGGAACTGGCATGGTATCTCGGGAAACCTAAACATCACATGGGATATTATTCAGGCTAATCCAGATATACCATGGAATTGGAATGGTATTTCATCAAACCCAAACATCACCCCAAAGATAGTAAGAGATAACATGAATAAACCATGGAATTGGAACATCTTATCTCAAAACAAAATGGATCAACCATATTATAAATCATCACATCACAAAAAATATTTGGCTAATCAACTAGCCAACATTATATTCGATGAACTGATCGCCGTCGCATGCAATCCACGTCGACATCCGGCCAACTACATGCCGATTTGTGAACTACTGAATCATCCATTTGGCAATCTCGTCCAGAATATTTTAAATGAACTCTAATTCAGTGTTTTTTTTTGTAATTAAAATAATAATATAAAAAATAATTGAATTTAGAATTAGATTAGTAAATCAGTAACGATGTATTCTTTCTGGGATCTGATTTCTGATAATCCAGACAAACCATGGGAATGGTGGCAAATTTCAATGAGAACAGACATCACATGGGATAATATTCAGAGTAATCTAGATAAACCATTGGATTGGCGGTATATTTCAAAAACTCCAAACATCCCATGGGTTATTCCGGATAACCCAGATAAATCATGGGACTGGTATTGGGTTTCACAGCATCCAAACATCACATGGGATATTATTCAGAATAATCCAGATAAACCATGGAACTGGCTGTGTATTTCAGAAAACCCGAACATCACATGGGAAATTATTCAGAATAATCCAGATAAACCATGGGATTGGTATTGGATTTTATCAAATCCAAACATCACATGTGATATCATACAGGCTAATCCGGATAAACCATGGGATTGGCGTGATATTTCGCACAACCCAAACATCACATGGGATATCATCCAGAATAACCCAGATAAACCGTGGAATTGGTATTATATTTCACGAAACCCAAAAATCACATGGGATATTATTCAGAACAACCCAGATGAACCATGGGATTGGAATTGTATTTCAGAAAACCCAAACATCACATGGGATATTATTCAGAGTAATCCGGATAAAGATTGGAATTGGTATTATATTTCAGGAAACCCAAACATCACATGGGATATTATTCTGAATAATCCGGATAAAGATTGGGATTGGAATGGTATTTCGGAAAACCCAAACATCACATGGGACATTATTCATGCTAACCCAGATAAACCATGGGATTGGTGTTATATTTCACGAAACCCAAACATCACCCCAAAGATAGTAAGAGATAACATAAATAAACCATGGGATTGGTCCAACTTATCTCATAACCTTATGGATCAGCCATATTATAAATCATCCAACTATAAAAAACATCTGGCTAATCAACTAGCCAGCGCTATATTCGAAGAACTTATCGCCGTCACATGCAATCCACACCGTCATCCAGCCAACTACATGCCGATTTGTGAACTACAAGATCATCCGTTTGGCGATTTAACGCAAACTAATTTAGATGAAATTTAACACATTGTTTTTTTCTAAATATTTCGTGAAATATAAAACGATTAAAATATTTGAATTTAACATTAAACAAGTAAACCGTCAAATGATGTATACTTTCTGGGATCTAGTCTGTGATAATCCAGATAAACCATGGGATTGGGATGGTATTTCAGAAAACCCAAACATCACATGGGACATCATTCAATCCAATCCAGATAAACCATGGAATTGGTGGTATATTTCAAAAAATCCAAATATCACATGGGATATCATTCAGAATAATCCAAATAAACCATGGAAATGGGATCTCATTTCACTAAACCCAAATATCAATTGGGATATCATTCAAAATAACCCAGATAAACCATGGGATTGGGAATATTTTTCAAAATATTCAAACATCACATGGGATATTATTCAGAATAATCCAAATAAACCATGGAATTGGCGTATGATTTCACAAAACCCAAACATCACATGGGATATAATTCAGAATAATCCAGATAAAGAATGGGATTGGTATTGGATTTCACGGAACCCAAATATCACATGGGATATAATTCAGAATAATCCAGATAAAGAATGGGATTGGAATAATATCTCACAAAACCCGAACATCACATGGGATATTATTCAGAATAATCCAGATAAACCATGGAATTGGAGTTATATTTCATTAAACCCAAACATCACATGGGATATCATTCAAAATAATCCAGATAAACCATGGTATTGGGACTATATTTCATTAAACCCAAACATCACGCCACAAACAGTAAGAGATAACATAAATAAACCATGGAATTGGAACGTCTTATCTCGCAACCATATGGATCAGCCATATTATAAATCATCATATCACAAAAAATATTTGGCTAATCAATTAGCCAACATTATATTCGACGAACTAATCACAATTACGTGCAATCCACGTCGACATCCGGCTAACTACATGCCGATTTGTGAACTACAAGATCACCCGCTAAATGAGCTTAGTCAATTTCAACTAAACAAACTTTAACAAAAAGTCATTCGTGAAATATATATATTTTTTATATAGAATTTTTTAATGGCCAATATTTTTTTCCAAAAAAAAATAAGTTTTTAATGAGCGTCATCATTTCGCGCGCTAAGATTCACCAAGATCCACCATTTCGCGCGCTAAGATTCTTCAACATTCGACAATATTCATCATTTCGCGCGCTAAGATTCTTCAACATTCAACAATATTCACCATTTCGCGCGCCAATATTCATCAACATTCGACAACATTCACCATTTCGCGCGCTAAGATTCACCAACATTCACCAACATTCAACAAGATTCACCAAAATTCATTATTTCGCGCGCTAAGATTCTTCAACATTTGACATTTCGCGCGCTAAGATTCATCAATATTCACCATCATTCATAATTCGTCAAGATTCTTCAACATTTGACATTTCGCGCGCTAACAATCATCAATATTTTTCATTTCGCACGCTAAGATTCACCAACATTCACCAAAATTCATCATTTCGCGCGCTAATATTCATCAAGATTCATCAAGATTCATCAACATTTTCCATTGTGCGCGCTAATATTCATCATGATTCATCATTTTGCGCGCCAATAATCTTCATGATTCATCATGAACAAAATTTTCCAACGAATCTCCCAATAAAACTTTTTGCCATTTTATTTGTCGAACTTTTTTGTCCAAACAAATCTTTCGAATTTCAACTAAACAAACTTTGATGAAAAAGTCATTCGCGAAAAAAACTTATTTTTTTTATAGAAAATTTTTAATAGCCAATTTTTTCTGCAAAAAAAAATAAGTTTTTCACGAGCTCCCTTTTTTGCGCATCAATGATCATTAATGATCATCAACGATCATCAACGATCATCAACAATCATCAACATTCAACAATATTCATCATTTCGCGCGCCAATATTCTTCATGATTTATCATTTCGCACGCCAATATTCATCAACATTCAACAATATTCATCATTTTGCGCGCCAATATTCATCAACATTCATCATGATCCATCATTTCGCACGCCAATATTTATCAAGATTCTTCAACATTCATCATTTTGCGCGCCAATATTCAACAAGATTCATCAACATTCCTCATTTGCGCGCTAAGTTTCACCGACATTCAACAAGATTCATCATGATTCATCATTTTGCGCGCTAAGTTTCACCGACATTCAACAAGATTCATCAACATTCCTCATTTTGCGCGCCGATATTCTTCACCAATCACCAACATTCTTCATGATTCATCATTTCGCGCCATCATTCATCATTTCGCGCGCCGAGATTCTTCATGATTCATCATTTCGCGCGCCAACATTCATCAACATTCATCAACATCTATCATTTCGCGCGCCAAGATTCTTCATGATTCATGATTCATGAATCACGAATAAATCTTTTAATAAAACTTTACAAATCTCCCAATAAAACTTTTAGCCATTTTATTTGTCGAACTTTTTTGTCCAAACAAATCTTTCGAATTTCAACTAAACAAACTTTGATGAAAATGTCATCCGCGAAAAAAAACTTATTTTTTTTTATAGAAATTTTTATATCATCAATATTTTTTCTGTAAAAAAATAAGTTTTTTCACGTGCTCCCTTTTTTTGCGCGCCAACATTCATCAATATTCAATAACAATCACCAACAATCACCAACATTTACCGTGATTCATCATTTCGCGCGCTAAGATTCTTCGTGATTCATCATTTCGCGCGCTAAGATTCTTCGTGATTCATCATTTCGCGCGCCAATATTCTTCGTGATTCATCATTTCGCGCGCCAATATTCATCATCGTTCAATAAGTTTCATCAAGTTCCATCATTTCGTGTCAATAACCGAGGACATTCATCAAGATTCATCATTTTGCGCGCTGAGATCCATCAACATTTACCGTGATTCATCATTTTGCGCGCCGATATTCATCAACATTTATCATTTCGCGCGCCGATATTCGCCAACATTCAACAAGATTCTTCATGATTCATCATTTTGCGCGCCGATATTCTTCAACATTCACCAACATTCTTCATGATTTATCATTTTGCGCGCCAATATTCTTCAACAATCACCAACATTCTTCATGATTCATCATTTCGCGCCATCATTTATCATTTCGCGCCATCATTCAACAATATTCATCATTTCGCGCGCCGAGATTCACCAACATTCATCATTTCGCGCGCCAATATTCATCATTTCGCGCGCCAAGATTCATCAACATTCATGAATCACGAATAAATCTTTTAATACAACTTTACAAATCTCCCAATAAATCTTTCGCCGTTTTATTTGTCGAACTTTTTAGCCCGAATTATTCTTTCGAATTTCAACTAAACAAACTTTGATGAAAAAGTCATTCGCGAAAAAAACTTATTTTTTTTTTAAAAATTTTTAATGGTCAATATTTTTTCTGCAAAAAAAAATAAGTTTTTCACGAGCTCCCTTTTTACGCATCAACATTCATCAACATTCATCAAAAATCATCATTTCGCGCGCCAATATTCATCAACATTCATCAACATTCATCAAAAATCATCATTTCGCGCGCCAATATTCAACAACATTTATCATTTCGCGCGCCGATATTCATCAACATTCATCATTTGCGCGCCAACATTCTTCATGATTCATCATTTCGCGCGCCAAGATTCATCAACAATCACCAACATTCAACAACATTCATCATTTCGCGCGCCAACAATCACCAACATTCAACCGCATTTATCATTTTGCGCGCCGACATTCATCAACATTCGACATGATCCATCATTTCGCGCGCCAAGATTCATCAAGATCCATCATGATCCATCATTTCGCGCGCCAAGATTCATCAACATCCATGAACCACGAATAAATCTTTTAATACAACATTTACAAATCTTCCAATAAAACTTTTTGCCGCTTTATTTGTAAAACTTTTTTGCCCGAATAATTCTTTCGAATTTCAACTAAAGAAACTTTGATGAAAAAGTCATTCGCGAAAAAAAAACTTATTTTTTTTTAAAAATTTTTAATGGTCAATATTTTTTTCTGTAAAAAAAATAAGTTTTTTCACGAGCTCTCTTTTTTGCACATCAACGATCATCAACAATCTATAAGATTCATCAATATTCATCAACATTCATCAACATTCATCAGCATTAATCATTTCGCGCGCTAATATTCACCAATATTCATCAACATTCATCAACATTCATCAACATTCATCATTTCGCGCGCCAATATTCATCAACATTCAACGAGATTCTTCATGATCTATCATTTTGTGTTAATAACCAAGAACATTCATCATGATTTACCAATATTTACCATTTCATGCGCCAATATTCATCAACATTTAACGAGATTCTTCATGATCTATCATTTTGTGTTAATAACCAAGAACATTCATCAACATTCATCAACATTTATCATTTTGTGTTAATAACCATCAACATTCATCAACATTCATCAACATTAATCATTTCGCGCGCCAATATTCATCAACATTCATCAACATTTACCAACATTAATCATTTCGCGCGCCAATATTCATCAACATTCATCAACATTTATCATTTCGCGCACCAATATTCATCAACATTCATCAACATTTACCATTTCACGCGCCAATATTCATCGAGATTCTTCATGATCCATCATTTCGCGTGCCGAGATTCAACAAGATTCATGAACCACGAATAAATCTTTTAATACAACATTTACGAATCTTCCAATAAAACTTTTCTCCATTTTATTTGTAAAACTTTTTAGCCCGAATTATTCTTTCGAATTTCAACTAAACAAACTTTGATGAAAAAGTCATTCGCGAAAAAAACTTATTTTTTTTTTGAAAATTTTTATATCATCAATATTTTTTTCTGTAAAAAAATAAGTTTTTTCACGAGCTCCCTTTTTTTGCGCATCAATGATCATTAATGATCATCAACAATCATCAATCACCGACATTCAATAATATTCAATGATATTTATCACCATTTATCATTTTTGCGCGCCAACAATCACCAACATTTATCATTTCGCGGCCGATATTCAACAATATTCAACAAAATTCATTATCATTCATCATTTTGCGCGCCGATATTCAACAATATTCAACAAGATTCATCAACATTCATCAACATTCATCATTTCGCGCGCCAATATTCACCGATATTCAACAAGATTCATCAACATTCATCATTTCGCGCGCCAATATTCAACAACATTCAACAAGATTCATCAATATTCATCAATATTCATCAACATTCATCATTTCGCGCGCCGATATTCATGTCGCAATAATCGCATTCTTCATGCAACATAAAGAAATCTTTTACAAATCCTTTTGCCGAATTTTTTTGCCGAATTTTTTTGCCGATTATTTTTTGGCTGAAAGAATCTTTTGTGATTCTTTCGAATTTTAACTAAACAAACTTTAACAAAAAAAGTCATCCGTGAAAAAATATATTTTTTGTATAGAATTTTTTTAGCAGTAAAAAAAAATTTCCAAAAAAAAAATAAGTTTTTTTTCTTGAGTAAATTTGTAGTGAATGTTCGCGCGCAATTTTTTGTGTCATGAATATTTTTCTTGCGAAAAAAAAAGTGAATTTTATTTGTGAGTTATCAATATTATAAAAAATCGGCTCAATATATAATATTGATTTCAATAATATATTATTAAATGATGTGTGTATTTCAGCAATATCTTACGCGCGCCGACATATTCACTTTAATAAAATCAGAATGTTTATTGCGCGCGTTGTGGATTATTCGCGGAAAACTTTCTCGCCCGCGCGAATTTTCTTACATCCAAGAATGCCAAATAAAAAAAAGTTTAATTTATCATTGATTTAAAAAAAGTTTAAATTGTTTCTCAGACTTTATATACGACCAGACCCATATAGTATAAAATATAAATA
>JACCDV010130871.1_pt1 | contig 25641 bp, 24 predicted proteins | sample 7446131 | NCBI WGS metagenome assembly JACCDV01 (sample SAMN15323448, study PRJNA562643) | freshwater metagenome | isolation source: river surface water | place: USA:Blue River Watershed | collected 2017-08-17
CCTACCCTTACAGCCCACAGGCACCGTGGGCGAATACGTGGCCGGTGTGCGCTACCGCGCTTGGTCACCCGCATCGGCCCTGCACCCCACGATTGGTGTGCATGCCCCGCTGACCTTTGACATTGTGGACACGTGGATGAAGCGTTCGGTGGGCGGCTGCCAGTACCACGTCGCTCACCCCGGCGGGCGCAACTACGACACCTTCCCCGTCAATGCCTACGAGGCAGAAAGCCGCCGCTTGGCACGCTTCTTCCCCATGGGCCACACAGCAGGGCAAATGACGGTGCCTCCCGCCACGGTGGGCGTGGCCGCGAGCAAAGAGTTCCCCTTCACGCTGGATTTGCGACGGGTTTGAGCAACCGTTCAAATCAAACGAGGCGGTGAGACAATGCAGCCACTGTGTCTAAGCCCACGCGCTCACCCTCAGGCTCCTCGCCCAAGTTGGCCACGCCAAGCCCTGTTTCCTCACGTTTGGTGGACGTGATGAAGGGCTTGCTGCACCCCGCCACCCCGGGGCACTTTGACGAATTGCAAAGTGCTTTGGCCAAAGACAAGCTGAACCTGTCAGCCCCATGGCAAGCTTTTTTTGACCAGTTGGGCGACATGCCCTTGGACGAGCTCGACCACCGCACCCAAACCTTGGCGCGCCAAGTGCGCGACAACGGCATCACCTACAACGTGTACGCCAGCGAAGGCGGCCCACAGCGCCCATGGGCGCTCGACCTGTTTCCGCTCATCATCACGCCCGAGAGTTGGCAGCAAATCGAAACCGGCGTGAAGCAACGCGCCCGCTTGCTCAATCGCATCATGGCCGACGTGTATGGGGAGCAACAGCTGATTCGCGAGGCCTTCATTCCGCCCGCTCTGGTGCAAGGCCACCCCGGCTATGTGCGTGCCATGCACGGCGTGCAACCGGTGGGCGATTCGCATCTGCACATTGCCGCGTTTGATTTGGCGCGTACCCCCGAAGGCCAGTGGGCTGTGATTTCGCAGCGCACCCAAGCGCCCTCAGGTTTGGGCTATTTGCTGGAGAACCGCTTGCTCATCTCGCGCCAGTTTCCGCAGGCGTTTGACACCTTGCGCGTGCAGCGCCTCGCCGCCAGCTACCGCGCTTGGCTGGAGTCACTCAAAGCCCACAGCCCCGAAGGGCACAACGCGCATGTGGCGTTGCTCACCTCAGGGCCGTACAACGAAACCTATTTTGAACACGCCTACCTCGCCCGCTATTTGGGCCTGACTTTGGTGGAGGGCCATGACCTCACCGTGCGTGACGAGCGTTTGTTCTTGCGTACCTTGCATGGGCTCGAACCTGTGCATGTGCTGCTCAAACGCATGGACGATGAGTTCTTAGACCCCCTCGAGCTGCGCTCAGACTCCACCTTGGGCGTGCCCGGCTTGCTGCAAGCGGTTCGTGCGGGGCATGTGGTGGTGGCCAACACGCCGGGGTCGGCGTTTTTAGAGTCGACCGCGCTCTTGGGCTTTTTACCGGCCATCAGTGAAGCCTTGCTGGGCGAGACCTTGCAGCTGCACGCGGTCGACACCTGGTGGTGTGGCGAGCGTGCGGCCATGGCTTCGGTGTTGCCGCAACTTGCGCATATGGTCATCAAGCCCACCTACCCAGGCTATGGTGGCTTTGATGCCGCACTGTGCCAAAAACTCACCCAAGCACAACGCGACGAGTGGGTGGGTCGCATCACCCGCGAACCCCACCGCTACAGCTTGCAGGCCTACGCCCCACTGTCGCAAATGCCGACGTGGAAAAACAAGCAAGCCGGTGTGGTGCCGCGCTCGGTCATGCTGCGTGTGTTTGCGCTTCGCCAAAGCCATGGCGACGGCACCGACGCGTGGCGTGTGCTGCCCGGTGGATTGGCCCGCATTGCCGCGTCTGATGCCGACATTGCCTCGATGCAACGCGGCGGCAGCAGCGCCGATGTGTGGGTGCAAACCCATGCCGAGGTGGACCAAACCACGCTGCTGCACAAAGGCAGCAGCACGCCACACAGTAGCCCCCAACGTCGTGTCACCAGCCGTGCCGCCGAGAACTTGTATTGGCTCGGCCGCTACACCGAGCGCAGCGAAAACACTGTGCGCCTGGCTCGCTTGTGTTTAGAAGCCCTCACCGGCGAAGACCCCACCTCGCGTAGTTTGTGGACGTGGCTGCAACAACTGGCGCAACGCCATGGCCTCATTCCCCAAGGCGTGCCCATCACTGCCCTGGATGAAAAAACCGCCACACCCTTGAGCCAAAGCACTCGCCGCCGCGTGTTTGAACGCACCCTCATCGCAGGACTAGACATCGCCCCCCACACCACCAGCGTGGGCTACAACTTGCGGGCCTTGCAGCAAGCAGCTTCGTCGTTGCGCGAGCGTTTGTCGCCCGAGCACTGGAACGCCATCGTGCGCTGTGTCACACAATTCAGCACTGACTGCGGCCACTTGGGTGATCACCCAGAGTTTTCTGCGGTACAAGCCATGCAAGCACTGGATGCCGCCAGTGCCACATTGGCCGCCATCACCGGCGCACAAACCGATCGGATGACGCGTGACAATGGTTGGCAGCTGCTCAGCATCGGCCGCCACGTCGAGCGGCTCAACTTCTTGGCTTCAGCCCTTGACTTGGCGGTGGATGTGGGCGCACTCGAACCGCAGTCCGACGACGATGCGCGGTGGGGCGATAACAGCGCACACTATGTGGCGCTACTGAGCTTGTTTGACAGCACCATCACCTTCCAAGCGCAATACCAACAAAGCCGTGACATCGAGCCCCTACTCGCCCTCTTGGTGCGAGATACCGACAACCCACGATCACTCGCTTGGGTGGCCCGCACGCTGCGCAACCGTTTGTCCAAACTCGCGGACACCCCCATGGGTGAGCCCGACCCCTTGGCGCTTTTGGTGCCCGATGTCTCGCACACCCCCATTCATGCGCTTTGTGAGCGTCATCCCAACGGTCATCTGCCAGGTTTGCGCACCTTGCTCGGTCAGTGCATGCAAGCGGCTTGGCAGGTGTCTGACGGCATCAGCGCCCGTTACTTCAGCCACACCGATCACGGTGACAGTGTGGGAGCTTGAACACCATGCAGCTCTACATCACGCACACCACCACCTACCACTATGCGCCGCAGGTCAACACGGCGCAGCATATGGCACACCTGCTGCCACACAGCACGCAGTCACAAACGGTGAGCCAAGCCGAGCTGCACATCAGCCCCGAGCCAGCTAGTCGCAAAGACGCATTGGATGTGTATGGCAATGTGCGCACGTTTTTCTCGCTGCCCATGGCACATGACACCTTGACCATCACCGCCAAGAGCAGGGTAGATACGCACTTTATCGACTACCCTCCCGAGCAAGCACTGGCCACGCCAAGCTGGGACAAAGTGCGTGAACATTTTCTGTATCACGCCGGTGCGGCGTGGGATGCGGCCAACGAGTTTGTGTTTGCTTCGCCCTATGTGCCGCACCATGCCGAATTTGCTGAGTACGCCCGCGCCAGCTTCACGCCCAACCGTCCTGTGTTGCTAGCAGCTTGCGATTTGATGCACCGCATTCACACCGAGTTCACCTACGCCTCGGCCAGCACCGACATCAACACGCCGGCGATAGAGGCACTTGAAAAGCGCCAAGGCGTGTGCCAAGACTTTGCGCACATCCTCATTGGATGCCTACGCACACAAGGCTTGGCGGCGCGTTATGTGAGCGGTTATTTGGTGACCGAAGTGCCCGACGGCCAAACCCGTTTGATTGGTAGCGATGCCTCGCATGCGTGGGTGTCGGTGTATGTGCCCCATGTGTGCGACGACGGCACGCTCGACACCCAAGGCCAATGGTTTGACCTCGACCCCACCAACAACCGTTGGGGTTTGCTATCGCCCGGTATTGACTACGTCACCCTCGCCACAGGGCGCGACTATGGCGATGTGTCGCCGGTACGTGGCGTGATTCATGGCGGGGCCAGCCACACCCTTGAGGTGGGAGTGACGGTGCAACCCGCTTCAGAGTTGCGCCAACCACTGTCAATTATCAGAAAGACTAGTGAAGACAATTGAGGCATGTTTGAACGTCTCGTCTATCACTCCAAAGCCACCCAAGAGTTTGGCTCGCTGGGTCTTTTCAAGCTGCTCACCGAAGCACAGTTGCGCAATGAGCAACTTCAAATCACGGGGCACCTGCTGTTTTTAAACGGCGAGTTCACGCAATGCTTAGAGGGCCCACCTGCCCACATCGAGCAAGTGTGGCAAAGCATTCAGCGCGACCCCCGTCACCACGAAGTTCAGCTCTTGGCCCGCCACATCACCGACGAGCGACGCTTTGCTGAATGTAGCATGGCGTTGTCAACCCATAGTGCCTTTTACGTCCACGGCATGCGTGGCTTTTTCCCAGTCGACGAAGCAGGAGAGTCGCCCTTGGTCTCGATGTGCTCCATCTAACTGCGTACTCACACTTCTTAAAATCTCGCGTCTTCAAATAAAGAAGTTTTTCTCATGAACGTTTACGACCAACTCCAAGCCCTGAACATCACCCTGCCGCCAGTGGCTGTGCCTGCTGCCACCTATGTGCCGTTTGTGCAAACGGGTAACTTGGTGTTTTTGAGCGGCCACATTGCCAAACAAGACGGCAAGGTGTGGACAGGTCAACTGGGCAACACCATGCAAACGGCTGAAGGCGCACAAGCCGCACGTGCCGTAGCGGTGGATTTGTTGGGCACGCTGCATGCGGCGGTGGGCGACTTGAACAAGGTCAAACGCATCGTCAAAGTGATGAGCTTGGTCAACTCCAGCCCCGAGTTCACCGAACACCACTTGGTGACCAACGGCTGCAGCGAACTCATCGGTCAAGTGTTTGGCGACAAAGGTACGCACGCACGCAGTGCATTTGGTGTGGCGCAACTGCCTCTGGGTGCTTGCGTGGAAATTGAGCTGATTGCAGAACTGGTCTAGGCCAAATTCAATCAGCGCAACGCCGCTGTACAGGCTTTGAACTGGGCCATGGGCGCTTCAGTTTCTTTGCCTGAAGGACCAAACTTCGAGAGGTCCACCACCACCGCAGGCTGCTTGGTAAACAGAGGAAACAGCAAGCTGAGACGCTTCGTTTCGTCGCCCAACCAGCTTTGTAATTCGTGCTTCTTGGTGTCTTTGTAGTGGGCGCAGACATGGCCCTTTTTGCACTTGTGTTTGTGCTCCGAAAAGCGCCTCACACTGACGTCTTCCACACCTAACTCGATTCGCGGCAATGGAAATGGTTTGACATCTTTCCCCCCTGGTGTGAGTTGATGGTTTTGTCCGACCACCGTCAACACCAAGTCTTGACCTTTTTCGCGCTTCGCAATGACAGAGCCCGTCAACGCAAACTGGGTGTGCTTTTTGTTGAACTTGCTGGTGTACACATGCATCAGGGTGAGCTGGCAGCTGCGCTCTTTTTTGTTCTTTTTATTTTCTTTGAACACCATGCGCGAGGCGTCGCCTGTCATATTGGGCGATTGAGCGTCACGTGCTGCGTGTGCAGGCAAGGCGAACACAAGGGCGCAAAACAATGCGCCACACGTAGCCAGGGCCCCACGGTGCCGGACCTGGGCAAAACAGTGCATCAATCTGCCGTGAAGATACCGCTGACGCTGTGCAACTGATCCAGCGCCATGCCACAGCCACGTGCCACGCACGTCAGCGGGTCTTCCGCAATGAGGACGGGCAAGCCTGTTTCTTCTGAAATCAAACGATCGAGGTCGCGCAACAAAGCGCCACCACCTGTGAGCATGATGCCGCGCTCGGCAATGTCTGAACTGAGCTCAGGCGGGGTGCTTTCTAAAGCAATCTTGACCGTAGAGACCAAGTTATTGAGCGTGTCCGTCAACGCTTCCAAGATTTCGGTGGAACTGATGACAAAGCTTTGCGGCACGCCTTGGCTGAGGTTACGGCCGGTGATTTCCATCTCCATCACTTCCCCTGTAGGAAAAGCACTGGCAATTTCCTTCTTGATGCGTTCAGCGGTTTGTTCGCCAATGAGCATGCCAAAGTTGCGGCGAATGTAGTTGACGATGGCTTCGTCAAATTTATCGCCCCCAATGCGTGCGCTGTGCTTGTAGACCATACCGCCCAAAGACACAATACCCACCTCGGTGGTACCGCCACCAATATCGACCACCATGGAGCCGCAGGGCTCAGTGACTGGCAAGCCTGCGCCTATGGCTGCAGCCATAGGTTCCTCAATCAAATACACCTCAGATGCACCGGCTCCTAGCGCAGACTCACGAATGGCACGGCGTTCCACCTGGGTCGAGCCACATGGCACGCAAATCACAATGCGTGGACTGGGCTTGAACAGCATGTGCGGATGCGCCAGTTTGATGAAATGCTTGAGCATGACCTCGGTCACCGTGAAGTCGGCAATCACGCCGTCTTTCATCGGACGGATCGCCTCAATACCCGTGGGGACGCGTCCGAGCATAGCTTTGGCTTCGTTGCCCACTGCCAGCACCGAGGTTTTGCCATTGAATTTGCCTTCTTTTTTAATCACCACCACCGAAGGTTCGTCTAGAACAATGCCCTGCTCTTTGGTATAGATCAGCGTATTGGCTGTGCCCAGATCAATGGCAATGTCAGTGGAGAAAAATTTGGTAAATCTAGAAAACAAAATAACCTCACGGGAAGGAGTAATCGCGCGAAATTATCAGTAATTTGTCAGATTCAGTCCATACACCGCAAGGCGTACAAAAACGTCGATTTAATACAAAAATAGCTAATTAGCGTACAAACACAAAGGGCGCCACCAGGGCGCCCTTTTAAAACGAAGATGAATCAGGCTTTGACCGCTCGAAATCCAGAGTACATGCGTGAAGCTGGCCGGCTGCGCTGCTCGGCCTCTTGGGCCAACTGAGCACGGAGACGATCAAAAGTCGCTTTGATGCCGGTCTTTTCATGAGACACAATTTTGAAGCGACGCTCCACAGCAACATTAGGCGATTCGATCTGAATGACTGACTTATCCAATTTAGGCTCCTGCGAACTTAGTGAAAAATCAACGCCTGAGCATTTCATTTGGTGGACAGATTTTTAAAAAAAATTACACTCAAATTGAAAATAATGAAATAAGTAATTGATTTATATAGATTTTTCAATTTAAACAAATACAAAAAAACCACCCGAAGGTGGTTTTCGAAAATCAGCTTGAGGCTGAAATGCTTAGCGAACGACGGCAATTTGGTCACGTTTGCCCGCCTTAAAGGTGTAGAGCGTCAAGGCGCCGTTCTTGATGTCGCCCTTGGCGTCAAACGAAATCGTACCGGTCACACCTTTGAAGCCCGTGGTCTTGGCCAACTCTGGCAAGTACTTGGCAGGCTCACTCGATTTGGCGCGTTGCATGGCGTCTACCATGACATAGACAGCGTCATACACATAAGGCGAATAAAGCTTCACATCGTCGTTGAAGCGTTTTTTGAACTTGGCACCGAAATCATCCATGCCTTTTTTCAGCGCGCCATCGACGCCCCCCGCTTCAGCGCATACCACCTGGCCATCAGCCATGGCATCGCCAGCCAGCTTGATCATCTCATTGGTACAAATGCCGTCGCCGCCCATGAACTTGGCTTTGATCCCGAGTGACTTCATTTGTTTCATCATCGGGCCGCCCACCGCGTCCATGCCGCCAAAGAAAATGATGTCTGGCTTTTTGCCTTTGAGCGTGGTCAAAATTGGCATGAAGTCAGTGGCTTTGTCGGTGGTGAACTCATGGCCCACCAAATTACCGCCTGCGGCCTTGACTGCTTTTTCAAACTCTTCGGCCACACCTTGGCCGTAGGCGGTACGGTCATCAATCACCGCAATGGATTTGCCTTTGAGTTCGTTGACGGCGTAACGCCCCAAGGTGCCGCCTAAGTGCACATCATCAGCGACGACGCGAAAAGCTGTTTTGTAGCCTTGGCGTGTGTACTTGGGATTGGTGGATGAGGGGGAAATTTGAGGAATCCCAGCGTCGCTGTAAATCTTGGAGGCTGGAATGGTGGTGCCCGAGTTCAAATGACCAATCACGCCGCTGACTTTGGCGTCGACCAATTTCTGCGCAGCGGCTGTGCCTTGTTTCGGATCGGCAGCGTCATCTTCCGCCACCAATTCGAGCTTCACTTTCTTACCATTGATACTCACGCCCTTGGCATTGAGCTCTTCAATGGCCAAGCGGGCGCCCCACTCATTGTCCTTACCCAAATGGGCAATCGCACCGCTGACTGGGCCGACATGCCCAATTTTGACCACTTGATCTTGCGCCATGGCCAAACTGCCGATAGCAGCCAAAGTTGCAACGGCTGTCAATTTGAATGAGAGATGCATGCAAGAACTCCTAGTGTGAAAAAACAGAGAGAAAAAATCAGGGCGAAGTTTCCTTCAACTTCAGATCATGCCGCGTGATGGAATACCCGCGATCAGCATAGTGTTTCCAGCGTTGACGAGCCAGTTGACGATCTGCGTCATCCATGCTCACCACTTCAATGGTGCGCTCAAACCGCTCATACCCAACGGGTACCTCGGTCCCCAAATTCAACAGCACTTGGTGATGCGGCAGCTCAGAGCCACCTTCAATCTTGGCGGCTAGCACCACGGGCGACGCCATCAATTGCTCAGCAGGGCTGCCTGCGCGGCAATGTGCCACAAATTCGTGCGGCGAAAACGTCCAAAGCAAGGTATCCAAGGCTTGAAGTGATGCAGCTTCTCCTGTCACCACCACACGCGCGCCACTGGCCACGGCCTTGCGCAACAAGCGACAAGCGTAGGCCAGTTTGTCAGGCGCGTTGAAGTGAAAAGCAATTTCGGTCATCAATGCTTCGCATCAGGTCCTCAAGCCTTGACCGCGCGGCGCGCTGACTTGGCTGGCGTCGATCCAAGCAAATAGTGCAGCAACAGCCCCACCGGGCGGCCGGTGGCCCCCTTGGCCGCGCCGCTCTTCCACGCCGAACCCGCAATATCCAAATGCGCCCACGGGTAATCTTTGGCAAAACGCTGCAAGAACTTGGCAGCCGTGATGGAACCCCCATCGCGACCCGCCACGTTGGCGACATCCGCAAAATTGGATTTGAGGCCTTCGGCGTATTCCTCGTCCAAGGGTAAGCGCCAGCAGGGGTCAAGCGCAGCTTCGCCCGCCGTGAACAAGGCATTGGCCAAGTCGTCCGAGGGTGAGAACAAACCGCTGCGGACATGGCCCAACGAAATCACACACGCGCCTGTGAGCGTGGCAATGTCAATGACAGCGCGAGGTTTGAAACGGGCAGCGTACGTCAAGGCATCGCACAAAATCAAACGACCTTCAGCATCGGTGTTGAGCACTTCGATGGTTTGACCACTCATGCTGGTAATCACGTCACCGGGCTTCAAGGCCGTGCCGTCAGGCATGTTTTCGCAGGTGGGAATGAGGCCCACCACGTTGATGGATGGCTTCAAATGCGACAAGGCCTCAAACGTTCCCAGAACGCTGGCGGCACCGCACATATCAAACTTCATCTCATCCATGCCGGGGCCTGGCTTGAGAGAAATACCACCCGTATCAAACGTGATGCCCTTGCCTACCAAGACAGTGGGAGCTTCAGTTTTGGCTGCCCCCGTGTACTGCAACACGATGAAACGCAAGGGCTCCACCGAACCGCGCGCCACGGCGGCGAAGGAGCCCATACCGAGTTTTTCAATCTCCTTGGGCCCGAGCACTTGGCACTTGATGCCGGCTTTTTTGCCCAAGTCTTGGGCTACTTTGGCCAAGTGTGTGGGCGTGGCGTGGTTGGCAGGACGATTGCCCCACTCTTTGGCCAGCGACACACCGGCCACTTGGGCCTTGGCCCACTCGAAAGCCGCTTTGGCGGCTTTGGTTTTTTCAGCCGTTGGCAAAGCCAACACCACACGCTTGAGAGTGGCGGCCTTGGCCGAAGGTTTGGTGGCGGTGTACACATAGCTCGCATCAGCAACGGCTTGGGCCGCGGCTTGCAGGCATTGGTCTGCGGCATCTGCCAAACACAGGGTGATGTGTGCAGGCTTGGCTGACTTCAAAGCACTCACCGCGGCAGTAACGGCTTTGCGCACTTGCACAGCAGAACCATCGGCACACGACACCAGCACCACCCGTGAAGCACTCACGCCTTGAGGTTGCCAGACCGTCAGCAATTTGGCGGGACTATCGTCCAAGTCGCCACTCTTGCGGGCCTCAGATATAAATTGCGCCAAAACGCTTTTGGTGGGTTTGTCCTTGGCAGATACCAAGATAATCAGCGCATCGGTTTTATGCGTGGCTGCTGCGTGTAAATCTAAGGTCTTGAGCTCGAAGTTCATAATTGCGGTTTTCCTCTGTCGCTGATGTTATTCCATTCCTCCATTCGTAAAGAGCTGGCCCGTAGTTTTGGTGCCACCCTCATCGTCTTGCTCACCATTGTGATGACGATGATGCTCATCCGCACTTTGGGGCAAGCATCCAATGGCAGTGTCAATCCCGCTGAAATCAGTTTGGTGATGGGCTACACCATGCTGGGCCACTTGCCCACCGTGCTCACGATGAGCTTATTCATCTCGGTGGTCGGCACTTTGTCACGCATGTACCTGGAGAGCGAAATGGTCATTTGGCTGGTCAGTGGTCGCGGCATTCGTTCCATCTTGGCACCCATTGTGAGATTCGCTTGGCCTATCCTGATTGCTGTAGGCGTGCTCGTGTTGTTTGTTTGGCCTTGGTCTAATCAGCGCGTGAGTGAGCTCAAAGATCGATTCGAACGACGTGGCGACCTCGAACGGGTAGCCCCTGGTCAGTTTCAAGAGTCCGCCAATGGACTGCGCGTGTTTTTTGTCGACAAAGAAAGCTTGGATACCAAAGAAGGCCAAAACGTTTTCATATCTTCAAGCGATCATGGCAAGCAAGCCATGACCTCATCTAAAACCGGGCACATTGCAACCATCCAAGAAGAACAGTTCTTGATTCTGAATAACGGCCAACGTGTCGAACAAGTGATGGGCAGTCAAGAACTCAAAATCAGCCACTTCAGAGAATATGGGACGCGCATCAGCGAGTCAGTGCAAGAAACCAACATCGCCCCCGCCAAAGCGACCACGAGCTTGGGACTGATTCAATCACCCACCCCGCGGAATTTGGGCGAATTGGCTTGGCGCTTGGGACTTGTCTTTGCAGCGTTTAACTTATTGGTCATTGGACTTGCCATCACCAGTGCCAACCACCGCGTGGGCCGAGGCGGAAATTTAGCCTTGGCTTTGTTTGCTTTTGTGGTTTATTACAACTTCATCAACCTCAGCCAAAGCTGGATCGGCTCTGGCAAATTTCAATTCACGCCGCTCTTGATAGTGTTGCACGGTGGTGTGTTTGCCATTGCGATGACGTGGCTCGCAGTAAGACACAACAACTGGAGCTGGCAACAACTCTTTCGCCGCCCCACACGAGAGGCCGCTCAGCCATGAAAACACTGCGACGACTTGTGTATGGAGAGGTCCTGATTGCTGTCGCCTTCGTGTCGGCCTGTTTTTTGGCATTGTTTTTCTTTTTTGACTTTGTCGACGAGCTACAAAACGTAGGCAAAAACGACGGCATTTACGAACTCCAGCATGCTTTCATGTATGTGCTGTTGCTCATGCCAAGCCGCCTATATGACTTGCTACCGATCTCGGTGCTCATTGGCACCATCTTTGTCATGGCACGACTGGCTCAAAGTTCGGAATTCACCATTTTGCGAACCAGCGGCCTCGGCCCCACCTTGGCACTGCGCAACCTGATGGGCCTAGGCTTGGGTTTTGTGGTACTGACATTTGTAGTAGGCGACTACATATCCCCTTTGTGTGACCGCTACAGCCAACTTCTCAAATCTCAATACCTCGGCACTGAAATTCGTGTCGGTCAAACAGGCGCATGGTTGCGTGAGACACAAGAAAGCAAAAAGATCTTTGTCAACATCAGCACGCTGTCACATGAAGGCCATCCCAAAGGCATTCGGGTCTTTGAATTTGATGCAAATGGCAACTGGGTGGCACTGACGAAAGCCAACCACGCCGAGATCTTGAACGACGATGCTTGGACACTGCATCAAGTCGAACGCAATCAGCTCAAAGATGAAAACACCTTGACACGCGAACAAATCGACCAACAGCGCTGGCCCAGCGACATATCTGCTGAGATGATTTCGGTCGCACTGCTCAAACCCAATCGCATGCGCACGATTGACTTGTTTCAATACATTCGTCACTTAAGCGCCAATAACCAAACCACGCAACGCTTTGAAATTGAGTTTTGGAAAAAAGTGTTTTACCCACTCAGCTGTTTGGTCATGGTAGTACTGGCCCTGCCCTTTGCCTATTTACATTTCCGCAGCGGCAACATTGCGAGCCATGTATTTGGCGGCGTCTTGGCTGGCATTAGCTTTTTCTTGCTCAATAACGTCTCAAGCTACGTAGGCAACATCAATGCTTGGGCACCCTGGTTTGCAGCCGCAGCACCCGGACTGCTCTACTCTCTTGCATCGCTGGCTGCCTTCGGCTGGTTGGTCATTCGCCAATAATTTTTATGCACGCCATCATTTTGTTTGCCCACGGCTCGCGCGATCCCCTGTGGCATCAACCCATCCAAGCCGTGGCCGAGCGCATTGGCCAGCGTTCACCCGACACGGTAGTGCGCTGTGCCTATCTTGAACTGACCGAACCCGACCTGCCCCATGTGGCCAACACCTTGGTTGCCCAAGGTGCGACCCATCTGTGTGTGGTGCCCATGTTTTTAGGCGTGGGCCGACATGCCCGAGAAGACTTGCCCAAGCTCATCACGGCTTTGAAGGTCGCCCACCCAAGCATTGACATCACTTGCCAGCCAGCCGTGGGAGAGCAAGCAGCCTTGCTCGACCTGTTGGCCGATATTGCGTTGGGTCAAGCCAGCAACGCCTCCTGAAAAGCACATAATCCCGCAAAGCCTTTCAATATCGGAGCATAAAGAAACGAATAGTTAGACGCTCAAGGCATAATGAGTCGGCAAATTACACAGCCTCGCCATGAACCTCCACCAGTTCCGTTTCGTCCAAGAAGCCGTCCGTCGCAACCTCAACCTCACAGAGGTGGCCAAATCGCTGCATACCTCTCAGCCTGGCGTCTCTAAGGCCATCATTGAACTGGAAGAAGAGCTAGGCATCGAAATCTTCTCCCGGCACGGCAAACGTTTGAAGCGCGTCACAGAACCTGGCCAGCACGTGCTGCGAAGCATTGAAGTCATCTTGCGCGAAGTGGGCAACTTGAAGCGCATTGGCGAACAATTCAGCGCCGAAGACAGCGGCACTTTGTCGATTGCCACCACCCACACCCAAGCCCGCTACGTCCTGCCCGTGCCCGTGGCCAAGCTGCGTGAGACTTACCCCAATGTGACCATCAGCCTGCACCAAGGCGCACCTGCCCAAGTGGCGCAAATGGTGATGGATGAAGTGGCCGAAATCGGCATTGCCACCGAATCTCTCTCAGAGTACCCCGAACTCGTCACCCTGCCTTGCTACGAGTGGGAACACATGTTGGTCATCCCCAAGTCACACCCGCTCGCGGGCAAAGTGCGCATCACACTCGACGACTTGGCAGCTGAACCCATCATCACCTACCACCCATCTTTCACGGGGCGCACCCGCATTGACAAAGCCTTTGCGGCCAAAAACCTCACGCCACGCATTGCACTTGAAGCCATTGACTCTGACGTGATCAAAACTTATGTGCGTTTAGGCTTAGGTGTAGGCATCGTGGCTGAAATGGCTGTCAAAGATGGCTTGGACAACGACCTCGTGGCGCGCCCCGCCTCGCAGCTGTTTGGCAAAAACGTGGCGCGTATTGCTTTTAAACGCAGCGCCTACATTCGCCACTTTGTGTATGACTTTGCTGCGCTCTTGAGCGATCGCCTCGACCGCCACCTCATCATGAAGGCCCTCGATGGCCACCCAACCGACTTTCAACTGTGAGCCTGTGATGACCACACCGCACCTCGACACCAAGTTCCCCAATATTGGCACCACCATCTTCACGGTCATGTCGGCTTTGGCCACCGAGAAAAATGCCGTCAACCTCGGTCAAGGCTTTCCCGACTTTGATTGCGACCCCAAGCTCGTCAACTGCGTCACCGACGCCATGCAGCGCGGCCTGAATCAATATCCGCCCATGACCGGCGTGCCGGCCTTGCGCGAAGCCGTGGCCGACAAGATTGAATCGCTCTATCGGCACCGCTACGACCCCACCAGCGAAATCACCATCACAGCAGGCGCAACCCAAGCCATCCTCAGCATCATCTTGGCCGTGGTACGTGCGGGTGACGAAGTGATCGTGCTGGAACCCTGCTACGACAGCTACATCCCCAACATCGACATGGCAGGCGGCGTGGCCGTGCGCGTGCCGCTCACCCCTGGCACCTTCCGCCCAGACTTCGACAAAATTGCAGCAGCCATCACACCCAAAACCCGCGCCATCATCGTCAACAGCCCGCACAACCCCAGCGCCACGGTGTGGACGCACGAGGAAATGCGCAAACTGCAAGAGCTGCTCGCGCCCACGAATATCGTGCTCATCAGCGACGAGGTGTACGAGCACATGGTCTACGCCCCGCTGAAACACCTCAGCGCGTCTAGCTTTCCCGGCTTGGCCGAGCGTGCCTTCATCGTGTCGAGCTTTGGCAAAACCTTTCACGTCACCGGCTGGAAAATCGGCTACGTCGCGGCTCCTGCGGCCTACAGTGCCGAGTTCCGCAAGGTACACCAGTTCAATGTGTTCACTGTGAACACACCGGTGCAACACGGCTTGGCTGCTTTTTTAAAAGACCCGCAGCCCTACTTGCAGCTGCCCGCGTTCTATGCAGCCAAGCGCGACCTGTTTCGCCAAGGCTTGGCGCACACCAAGTTTGAGCTACTGCCATCTGAGGGCAGCTACTTTCAGTGCGTGCGCATCGACAAACTGGGTGTGCCTGAAAAAGATCTGAGTGAAGCCGACTTCTGCAAGTGGCTGACCGCTGAAATTGGTGTAGCCGCCATTCCGCTGTCCGCCTTCTACGCCGACGGCTTTGACCAACGCGTGGTGCGTTTTTGTTACGCCAAAAAAGACGAGACCTTAAAGCTCGCGCTTGGACGCTTGGCTCGTTTGTAAATACACCGTCATCGTTATGAAAGTCATCGTCGTTGCCAACCCCAAAGGGGGTGCAGGCAAATCCACACTCTCTACCAACATCGCCGGCTACTTTGCCAGCCAAGGCCACAAGGTCATGCTGGGCGATGCCGATACCCAACAATCCTCCAAACTTTGGTTGACACAGCGCCCCGAAGTGCTGCCCCAAATTTCCACTTGGGAATACGAGGCCGATTTGGTACTTACGGCCAAACCACCGCAAGGTACCACCCATGTGGTGATTGACACCCCCGGCGGCATCCATGGTTGGCGACTCAAAGAAGTGATTCTTCGCGCCGACAAAGTCATCGTGCCCGTCATGCCCAGCTTGTTTGACATGCAAGCCACGCAAAACTTTTTGATTCAGCTCGTGAGCATCACCAAAGGCCTGCCCACTGATGTGCGCGTCATTGGCAACCGCGTGGACGCCCGCACCATCTCCGCCAACAACCTGCGTAAATTTGTGGAGTCACTCGATGTGCAAGTGCTCAGCTATTTGCGTGACACCCAGTACTACCTGCACATGGCGGCGCACGGCTTATCGCTGTTTGATCTCACCCCCTCCAAAGTTGCCAAAGACTTGGAGCAATGGCAACCCATTTGTGAATGGCTAGATCAAGGCTGAACTTCCCATGAACCACATCCCTCGCCGTCTTGTTTTGGGGCTGCTTGCCAGCGCTGCCCTGCCCCTCGAGCTGACTGCCCAAACACTCAGCGATCAGAAAAAATTAGGTCGCTTGGTCATCATTGGCGGCGCGGAAGACCGCCAGCAAGACCGCATCATCCTGCGCAAATTCTTAGAACTCAGCGGCGGCCCCAACGCCAAAATTCGTTTCATCACCGCCGCCAGCAGCGTGCCCGATGTGGTGTGGGCCAGCTACAAAGCTGTGTTTCAAGACCTAGGTTCACTCGACTGTGATGTGGTGCCCATGCTCACCCGCGAGGATGCATCGAAGCCTGAAGTCGTGAGCCAAATCGCTGAAGCCGATGGCATCTTCATCACCGGCGGTGATCAAACCCGACTCATGACTTGTCTGTGGGAGTCGCCCGCATTTCAAGCGCTGCACCGCGCTTTCTTTTTAAACGGTGCCTGCATTGGCGGCACCAGTGCAGGAGCAGCCGTCATGTCACGCCACATGCTGGCCTTGGGTACGCCCACCCACGCGCCGCGCAAAGACACGGTATCGACCGATATTGGCTTGGGCTTTGTGGCCAACGCCATCGTGGACCAACACTTTTCGCAGCGTCACCGCTTGAGCCGCTTGCTGTCAGCCCTCGCACAACGCCCAGACCTTTTAGGTGTCGGCATTGACGAAGACACCGCGCTTGTCATCGAGCCCAACCAATCGGTTGAAATTGTGGGCAAAGGCTCCGTCACTTTGGTGGATGCACGACGCCTTAAAACCAATCTTGATGTCATTGAAGAAGGCGACAAACTCGAAATGATTGGTTTGCAACTGCATCTCTTACCTGCTGGCAAACGCTACGCACGCCCACCAGGAAAAAACCGCAAGCCCAACTCTGTGTTTGGTGAAGCCTTAGAGCTGCTCACCAAACCCGGCCCCATGCGTGGCTAACCGCCGCCACGCTGCATGAACAAATCAAGCCGTTTCATAAAACGCGCACGCACCTCATCTGTGACGTTGTCAAACCGGTAATGCACCTGCAACCGAGGTAGACGCAGCAAGGCGATTCGGCGCTCGGACAACACATGCCAGCGAAGATGCAAAACGCCTTCAGACTGCCCATCGTTAGGTACAGTCACCTGCGCTTGCCATGGCTCGCACTGCCAGACAAACTCGGTCAATGCTCTGTGCAACCAGTTCACAAACTCGTCTGCCGTGCATCCCATCTCACGCTCAAATTGGGCGGGGTAATGTGTCTGCACTGTCATCCACCGGCAATGGGTGGCCAAATGGCCAAAGCATCGCCCTCTTTCAGGCAAGTGCTGCCACGCAACTCTGGCGCAATGTAATGCCCATTGACCAACACCAAATGCACCAGCTTGGGCGGCAAACCAAACGGCGCCAAGATGTCCAAGATGGCATCTGTCTCAGCCACCTCTAGCTCCAACTGATTGCCCACACGCGCATGTGCAGGCAAGTAATCGGTCAAAGTGGCAAAGAGTTTGAGGGTGATTCGCATAACTCGCGCATTATGCGCGGCGACGCGTATCCGCCGCACCGCTCCAGTGGCCTTGACCTTGGGCGCTGGCCAAGTAAGCCTCGACCAGCAAGGTGGGGTCAGTCAACAGTTTGTCTTTCCACTCGCCAAGGTGAATGCGCCCCTCCACCAGGCCGCGCATCACCCCCACAGGCGCGGTCCAACCCACGCTGTTGCAACCCACCAAAACATCGCCGCTGAATTGCAAACTCAAATGTTTGCCATTTGCAGTGAGCGCCACATGCTCACCCCCGGGCACGCCCTGCCAATTGCCAAAACTGGTGGAAATCAAGCCCAAAGTATCGAGCACGTTGATTTGTGTCACGCCTTTGAGTTCGGTGTCTTGACCCAGCATATTGAGCGCCGCCACCCGTGCTTGCTCGGCCGCATTGGGTTGAATCGCACTCACGATGGTCGTGCCAGTGACTTTGTCAAAAGCCTCCGCACAGTCACCCGCGGCATAAATGCCAGGCACATTGGTTTGCAAACGCTCATCGGTCAACACACCTTGCAAGCAGGTGATGCCTGAGTCTTTGAGAAATGCAATATTGGGCTTCACCCCGGTGGCACTGATGACCAAATCGGCATCGATCTTTTGACCCGTTGACAAACGAACGCTGACAGAAGACGACTCCCCAGGAACAATCGCCTCCACCTTCGCGCCAGTGAACACCTGCACGCCTTTGCGTTCGCACCAGTCACGAATCATGCCGCCAGCCACGGGCCCCATCATGCGAGGCACCATGCGGTCCCCCATCTCGACCACGCTCAACTTCACGCCACGCGTGGCCAAAGCTTCCATGATGATGCAGCCAATAAAGCCAGCCCCCATTTGCAGCACACGTGCCCCTGGCTGAGCCAGTTTTTGAATAGCCCGCGCATCATCCAACGTCCAGCAGGGATGCACCTGTGGGCTGTCGATACCCGGAATGGGCAATTGCACCGGACGTGAACCGGTGGCAATGAGCAAACGATCAAACGTCAAGCCTTGCCCGTTGTCGAGCAACACCTCACGCTTGCTGGCATTCACGCTCTGAGCACGCGCGCGCACCACTTCTATGCGCAAGCGCTCAAAGTGATCGTCTGACTTGCGCAAGTAAGTGCCTCGCTCATCCACATTGCCGATCAGCAAATAGGGAATCGCCATGCGCGAGTAAGGTGGCTCGTGCTCATCACCCACCACGGTAATGCGGTCTTGCGGCGCATGCTTGCGCAAAGTTTCTGCGGCAATCACACCCGCTGGGCCTGCGCCCAAAATCACGTGATGGTGCATGGCGTGTGGTCCTCTTACAAGCCCAAGCGCTTTTTGGTATCCGCTGTGGGATGACCTTCGCTGTCCCAACCACGCGCGGCATAGTACTTGGGCAGCATCTCGGGCAACTTGCTCACCATGCCTTGACCGGGGCCCGTCTTGGCAGCTTCGGTCAACAAACGCTTAGGCAAAGAGTCATCCGCCTTGGTAAATCCCGCCGCGTTGTTGAACTCACGCTCCATATTCCAAATGCGCTCACCAATGTGGTTGAGGTGCTCCATCGTGAACTCCTCGCCACAAGCGGCTTGCACCTGGGGTGCCACATCAGCCAACGTCCATGCAAAACTGGTGAAGATACACACACCCGCAGAGTCAAATGCTGCCGTGGCATCTTGAAAAGCCTTGACCAACTCGGGCTTACCTTCGTGCTCGGTCGGTTCGGTTTTGACGGGAATACCCAACACCTCCGACGCAATGGTGTAACCACGCAAATGGCACGCACCACGGTTAGACGTGGCATAGGCCAAGCCAATGCCTTGAATCACGCGACCGTCATACGCAGGGAACTCCTGCCCCTTCACGCTCATCGACAAATCGGGGTGGCCGTACTTGGCTGTGAGACGCTTGGAACCCAAGCCAATCTCTTTGCCAAAGCCAATACCGCGTGCGGTCATATCGGCCAATTCGCACAAAGCTTTGGCTGAACCAAAGGGGGCATCCGTCCCAATTTGCTCTTTGGTCAACACACCCATTTCATACAACTCCATCACTGCACCAATCGTGGCACCAAAGCTGATGGGGTCCATCCCTTCTTCATTACAAATCAGGTTGGCGTATTGCAAAGCTTCAAGGTCATTCACCCCGTTGGCAGCACCCAACGCCCAAGCAGCCTCGTACTCCAAGCCGCCTGATGCACCCCAATACTCAGGCTTGTTTTGCACTGAGAAGTGGGTCTCGTCAATCTTGCTGATGCGGCCACACGCAATCGTGCAACCAAAACACGCTTGGTTGGTCACCAAATGCTTTTTGCCATCGGTGGCACGAGGCGTTGCCATGGCTTCTGCCGAAATATCTTTGGCACCCTCAAACTGCACATCACGGTGATTGCGCGTGGGCAAGGCCCCCACTTCATTGATCACGTTCATCAACACCTGCGTGCCATACGTGGGCAAACCTTGGCCCGTCACCGCGTTGTCGGCCAGCACCTTCTTAGCCGCTTGTGTTGCTGCCATAAAGGCTTTGGGATCGCGCACATTGCCCACACCCAAGGTGCCGCGCACCGCAATGGCTTTGAGGTTTTTGCTACCCATCACCGTGCCCACGCCTGATCGGCCTGCAGCGCGGTGCAAATCATTCACCACAGCGGCATACAGCACGCCGTTCTCGCCAGACTTGCCAATGCTGGAAATGCGCAGCAAGGGGTCTTGGTGCATTTGCTTGAGCTTTTCTTCGGTCTTCCACACGCTCTGGCCCCACAGGTCTGAGGCATCTCGCAGCTCAGCGTGGTCATCGTTGATGTACAGATACACCGGCTTGGCCGACTTACCTTCAAAAATCACCATGTCCCAGCCAGCCATCTTGAGCTCGGCACCCCAATAACCGCCCGAGTTTGAGCAAGCAATCGCGCCCGTCAGAGGACCTTTGGTGATGACGGTGTAGCGCCCACCCGTGGACGCCATCGTGCCCGTGAGCGGCCCCGTGGCCCAAATGATTTTGTTGTCGGGTGACAGCGGATCCACCTTGGGATCGATTTCGCTGATGAGGTACTTCGACCCCAAGCCACGCGACCCCAAATAGTCGCGTGCCCATTGCATGTTGAGAGGTTCAGACTTGACCGTGCCAGCGGTCAGATTGATGCGAAGAATTTTTCCAGCCCATGACATGTGTGTGCTCCTCGATCAAGCTGCAGAAGGTTGATTACCCAGTTTGTCCGCCCACTGTTTCATGCGGTCCAAACCTGTCCAATTCGCGTCAATGAAGGTGATCGCACCTGTGGGGCAAGCCGATGCACAAGCGGGGTCGCCGCCACACAAATCGCACTTTTGCACCTTGCCGGTTTCTTGCACGTAATTGACCGTGCCAAAGGGACATGCAATCGTGCACACCTTGCAACCCACGCAGGTCGATTCACTCACCACCTTGGCACCCGTCGCCTTGTCCACCGTGATTGCCTCGACGGGGCACGCATGCAAACACCACGCCTCATCACACTGGGTGCAGGTGTAAGGCACTTTCTTACCCGTGTGGTGGAAGTCAAACACTTTGATGCGCGATTTGGCTGTGGCGAACGTGCCGTAGTTTTCAAACGAACACGCCATCTCGCACTGCATACAGCCTGTGCATTTATCCGGATTGATGTGCAAAACTTTTTGCATCCCAGTCTCCTATGTATTGGTTTGCATAGGATTGTGAGGACCAAGGGGGAATGGGGTTATCGGTGAATTCCCCTAGCGAAAGTGCGGGCGCACTTGAATTCGAAGTTGGACTTCAGCCACTCAATTCAACAAACAGATACAAGCTGAGTACTTAGAACAAAAAACACCAAACTCGGCCAATGGCCTATACTTATCATGAACTTTGAGTGGGATGAAGCCAAAAGCGAAGCATGTTTCAACCAGCGTGGTTTTGACTTTGCCTACGCAGCCTAGGCTTTCTTCGACCCGCAGCAACTCGTACGTGCAGATATGCGCTACAGCTACGGTGAAGACAGATTCAAATTTTTAGGAGCCATCGATTCGCGAATCTTCGCAATCGTCTACACACCCCGAGCGCATGCCACTCGTATCATCTCAGCACGCAAGGCCAACGCCAGAGAGGTTAAGCACTATGAAAACGGTACGTATAAAAATTGAACCGCAGCAAACACATGGCAAACGTATAGGCCGAGTAAACATTGCCAAACTGGATACAACCACCGAAGGGCACATTGCTCGGCAAGCGGCCGAAGACGAAGCCGCTGCCATGCAAGACGCTGCCAAATTTGCACGCCGCGTTCGTCGCCGCTTGGGCTTTAGCCAAGCCGAATTCGCCACACGGATAGACGTGTCGCTAGAAACTATTCGCAATTGGGAGCAAGGCAAACGCTGTCCGACAGGGGCTGCCAAAGCATTGCTAAAAGTATTAGACAAAGCCCCAGAGGCGGCGTTGGCTGCCTTGCACTGAATTGCTTAACAACTATGGAAATGCTGCCTAGTTTTTATATTGTTATCGCATTATTTGTTGCAATCAGCTATGTAGCAGGGCGCTATCACGCGCGCTACAAAGCGACTAACTTTCAAAATACAGGTGAGGCACTTGTCTCACGCATGATTCAATCCAATTTCGCATCACCCGACTATCACCTTTTCAATCACATCACTTTGAAACTTAAAGATGGAACAACACAAATTGATCACATCTTGGTGTCACGCTTCGGCATTTTCGTCATAGAGACTAAGCATTACAACGGTTGGTTATTTGCCAACAGCAAACAAGCCACATGGACACAGGTTCTATTTCGCAAAAAATCAAAATTCCAGAATCCAATTTTTCAGAACATGCGGCATCTTGAAGCTGTGAGGGCAGTACTCGATTTTTTACCGCCCAGCGACATCAAGTCATTGATTGTTTTTACAGGTGATTCAAAATTTAAAACTGAAACCCCACCTGAAGTCTTCACCGCACACACATTCGTTGAACACATCAAACATCACACCCAAGAAACCATTTCGTTAAACCGCATGCAGTTCTGTGTTGGTCGACTTGAAACAGCTAGGTTAGCGATAACCCAACAAACAGACTTAGAGCATTTGGCAAATTTGGAACGCAGACACAGCAGAAAAACTTGAGCGGCAAATTTAATACGTCAACTGCCCCCAAGCCTTCTCCAACCGCTTGATGCTCACCGGCTGCGGCGTGCGCAGCTCTTGCGCGAAGAAGCTCACGCGCAGCTCTTCTAGCAGCCAGCGGAATTCGAGCATGCGCTCATCCATCACGCCTTTGCGTTCGGCCACCAAGCGCCAATAGCGTTGCTCTTGGGCTTTGAGCTCGCTCAGGCGTTGCGCGTCACGCGCGGGGTCGGCGCGGTATTTGTCTAGCCGCATGGTGATGGCTTTGAGGTAACGCGCAAAGTGCTGCAATTGCGTCCACGGTGTGACGGCAATGAAGTGTTTGGGCATGAGGCGTTGCAGTTGTTGCGCGCAATCTGCGGTGGCATCGGGCGCATTTTTGGTGTCTTTTACCTTGCGCGTGGCGGCGGCGTATTCGGTCAGCACCACGCCTGCGAGCCGCGCTACTTCGTTGGCAATGAGGGTGAGCCGCCCTCGCCCTTCGTCCATACGCTTTTTAAAACTTACCTCATCGGTGGGCAAAGGGTCTTGCAAAAACGCACGCTCCAGCGCCACGTCAATGATTTGCGTGCGCAGCTCTTCAGCCGTGCCCAAGCTCATGTAGGCCACCGACATTTTTTGCAAGTCGGGAATGTTCTTCTCAAGGTACTTCAGCGCGTCTTTGATTTGCAGCGCAAACAAACGGCGCAAACCCGCACGGTGCTTGGCCGCTGCCACCTCGGGCTCGTCAAACACTTCAACGGTCACCGCATCGCCACCATCCACCAACGCAGGGAAGCCCACCAAGGTTTGGTTGCCTTTGGCAATTTCCATCAGCTCGGGCAGTTCACCAAAAGTCCACGCGGTGTAGCGTGCATCCGCAGCGGTGGCTTTGGTTTGCCGCGAAGCCGAAGGCGAGCCGTGACCACCAGCAGCAAGCGGTGGCTGATGCGGGGCAGCGGGTGACGATTTCTGCGAGGTATGAGGAGCCCGCTGCTCCGCATCAGCCGCCGCGTTGTCGGTCAACGAAGTAGGCAACGAAGAACGCAAAGAAGCCAACGCCTGAAACGCCCCCCGCGCCTGTGCGCCCCACTCCGCCTTGAGCGCCCCCAAGTTGCGCCCCATGCCCAGCTGGCGGCCATGCTCGTCTACCACCCGCAGGTTCATAAACATATGGGCAGGCAGCATATCGAGTTTGAAATCCGCACGCTTCACGTCCAAGCTGGTTTCGTCACGCACTTTTTTCAGCAGCACATCGGTGAGCGAGCCTTGCCCAAACACCTCGGGTGCAGACAACGCCTCGGCCAAACGGGTGGCGCTCTCGGGCAGTGGCACAAAGCGGCTGCGCGGTTTTTGCGGCAGGCTTTTGAGTAGCGCTTGCACCTTGTCTTTCAGCATACCGGGCACCAGCCATTCGCAGCGTTCTTCGCTCACTTGGTTCAGCACAAACAGCGGCACGGTGATGGTCACGCCGTCTTTGGTGTCGCCGGGCTCATGCAGGTAGTCGGCTTTGCAGTCCACGCCGCCCAAGCGCACCGTTTTTGGAAACGCTTGCGTGGTGATACCCGCCGCTTCGTGGCGCATCAGCTCTTCGCGGGTCAGGTGCAGCAGTTTGGGCGTGCGTTTGACTTCGTCTCTGTACCAACGCTCCAGCGTGAGCAAGCTGCACACGTCGGCGGGCAACTGTTGGTCGTAATAGGCATAGATGAGCGCGTCGTCCACCAACACATCTTGGCGGCGCGACTTGTGTTCCAGCTCTTCCACTTTGGCCACAAGCTTTAAGTTGGCAGCTAAGAACGGCAACGGCGTGTCAAGCTCGCCAGCCACCAACGCTTCGCGAATGAAGATTTCTCGCGCACCCGCAGGGTCTACTTTGCTGTAGCTCACGCGACGGCCGTTGTACACCACCAAGCCGTAGAGCGTGGCACGCTCTAGCGCTTTGACCTCGCCCGCTTTCTTTTCCCAATGCGGGTCGAGCAATTGTTTTTTCAGCAGATGGCCGCCCACTTGCTCCAGCCACTGCGGTTCGATGTTGGCCAAGCCTCGGCCAAACAAGCGCGTGGTTTCTACCAGCTCTGCGGCCACCAACCAGCGCCCTGGCTTTTTGCGCAAGTGCGCGCCGGGGTGGCGATGAAACTTGATGCCGCGTGCGCCCAAGTACACATCTTCGTCATCCAACTTGCAGCCCACGTTGCCCAGCAGCCCAGCGAGCATGGACAAGTGGAGTTGCTCGTAGCTGGCAGGCAAGGTGTTGATGCGCCATTTGTGCTCGGTCACCACTGTGAGCAACTGGGTGTGCGTGTCGCGCCATTCGCGCACGCGGCGCACGTTGACAAAGTTTTGGCGCAGCAGCGCTTCGTATTGGCGGTTGCTCAGTTTGTGTTCGGCATGGCCTGTGGCCCCCACGGCTGGCTTGGCAGCCAACTGGTGCTTCACACTCGCAGGCACATGGGGTTTGCCGCCACGCGAGTTCTCTAGCCAGTGCCACAGCGTGAGGTAGCCACTGAACTCGCTCTTGTCGTCGTCAAACTTGGCGTGTGCTTGGTCGGCTTGGGCTTGCGCTTCCAGCGGTCGGTCACGCACGTCTTGCACGCTCAAGGCGCTGGCGATGATGAGCACTTCGCTCAGGGCTTGTCGGTCGCGCGCTTCCAAAATCATGCGGCCCACGCGGGGGTCGAGCGGCAGCTTAGACAGCTGTCGCCCCGTGTCGGTGAGTTCGTTGTTGTCGTCCACCGCGCCAAGTTCGTTGAGCAGCTGGTAGCCGTCGGCAATGGCTTTGGGGCGCGGGGCTTCTAAAAACGGAAAACGCTCCACATCACCCAAGTGCAGCGCCTTCATGCGCAGAATCACGCCCGCGAGTGAGCTGCGCAAAATTTCGGGGTCGGTAAAGCGTGGGCGGCCGTTGAAGTCTTGTTCGTCATACAGACGAATGCAAATGCCATTGGCCACACGCCCGCAGCGGCCTGCACGTTGGTTGGCAGCGGCTTGGCTCACGGGCTCTACAAGGAGTTGTTCCACCTTGCTGCGCCAGCTGTAGCGCTTGACGCGTGCGGTGCCCGCATCAATCACATAGCGAATGCCGGGCACAGTGAGCGAGGTTTCGGCCACGTTGGTGGCCAGCACAATGCGCCGGCCGTTGTGGCTGTCAAACACGCGGTCTTGTTCGGCTTGCGAGAGGCGTGCAAACAGCGGCAACACCTCGGCCCCGCGCATCACGGGGCTATGGCTCAAGTGCGCACGCAAGTGGTCTGCTGCTTCACGAATTTCGCGCTCGCCGGGCAAGAACACC
>JACCDV010233214.1_pt1 | contig 25632 bp, 15 predicted proteins | sample 7446131 | NCBI WGS metagenome assembly JACCDV01 (sample SAMN15323448, study PRJNA562643) | freshwater metagenome | isolation source: river surface water | place: USA:Blue River Watershed | collected 2017-08-17
AAACATTAAGAATGCGATATAAGCTATGTTCGAGGTCATTGCTAAGCTTGACGAGCTGCTTAAGAAAAACCGAACTAAGTTTATTGCAGGAAATACGGTAACAATCGCTGATTTCTTATTCTTCTACGAGTTGACTAACCTAATCTATTTGTAGCTTGATTATGAAAAGTATGAATGGGTGACAGGATGGTACAAAGAAGTCTACAAGATTACTGAAGTAAAGGAAATTACACACTAATGGTACCAAACAGCTAAGAAAATGGTAAAGAACTTCAAAAATGTATAGATCATAAAGGCCAAACTTTGATCCTCATATCTTATAATAGTATGAATAAACTAACATTATATTGGAGCATTGGAAGCCAGCCTGGAAGGGCTGTCAAGACTATCCTAGATATTGGCAGAATCCCACATGAAGCCAAGAGGATTAATGTTGCCAAAATGGAGCACAAAGGTGAGTAATTTTTGAAGATTAATCCATTAGGCTTAATACCGGCTATCAAGGACAGTGAGTTTACTTTGGCTTAAAGCAGCGCAATCTTAGCTTATTTATGTGAGAAGCACCCGCAAATCAATCATTTTCATGGAAAGGACATCTATCAAAGGGCAATCGTGAACCAATATTTATCATTGTATCAGTCCAAGTTTCGATTAGCTATGTTTAGACCCTTTAGAAGGTTTCTTACATCTTCACTCACTCAAGATCCCATAAATGAGAAGTAGATGATAATTCTATGGAAGTAAATGTGGAAGTCTATTGAATAGTTTAATGCAATTTTGGTAAGAAACAAAACATAATTCATAGCAGGAAATAATCCTACGATTGCAGACTTGTTATACTTTTATTAACTTACAAACCTCACTTACTTTAAGACGACCCACTTAAATTACAGTCGAATAAGCTCTTGGTACAAAAACATATATGATATACCATAGGTGAATACTATAATGAAAGAATGGTAAATCCTAGCAAAGGAAAGGGCTTAGATATTTGACAAGATAATGCCAATAAGAAACCATAGCATTATTTGATAATGTTTCTAATTTATTGCATTTGCTTATTGCAAGGTTATATAAATATATGGATAAAAATAGACAAGCAACTGATATAGATCGTAAACTCGCCATCTACTATCACCCTCTCTTCCAAGAAGTCATCAAAAATATCTTACTTCTTTTCAAAGTGCCCGAACACAACACATTCGAAATAGGCCTCTTGTAATTCGTTGAGTTTAATCTCAAACTTCAAAAGTCACTTCTTCCCTCCTTTGAAACAGAAAATGCATTGGTCTCAGCCTTGAATGATTGGGTAAAGGAAGTTGCATAGTGCTTATCCTATGAAGGGATGGTATCAACCAGCAAATGCGAATAAATAACCCCTGATAATTTCAGTTCTCTATTGTAAAAAGAACTTGCAGGCATTTACATAAAGCCTTTTGCATAGAAATAGTAGTATATAAAGACATTAATAAAGTTAGGAACCCATGATGCTTTCAAACTCCTTGGAGTCAAAATCAATAAATAGGTATTCAATAAGTTCATGTTTGATCTATGCTCAACCTGGTGCGAATTCTTAGACATTGAACTCTTTAGCTATTTCCTCATTGCCATCTACATACAACTATCAGAAGGAGAGACTATCGAGAAATCACAGTTCAAGAAAACTTCCCTTATTAGCACTATTGATCTTGAGTTTATGTAAGAATTCGAAGAAATAAAAGCCACTTATAGTAAGAACAGGAAGAAAGACTTAAGGTACTATAGAGCATGGTGTGAATGGAACTATCTTAGAATCAACGAAGTAGGAGAGTCATTAATATTACAGTTAGATCAAATTCATTAAAACGACCCAAGAATACTATAGCTAGCACTTATCTTTGAAAAAGCTATCCAAGTTATTAATGACTAAATCACCAATCAAAACCAACCCAAATAACCCCCCACAATACCTTTCCAGACAAAAACTGAGGAAAAATAAGGCGAATTTCTCGTTGCACGGAAAATAGGAGTCGCCATCGAGAAATAAAGAAGGTAGTCTTAACAGCATGAAGCCACTAAATAATCTAAGGTAGAGTAATAAGTTGAGACTTAAGATGAAATAATCCATAATTTTTAGATATAAATTGATGCTGAGGGAAATATGTACTTAAAGAAAGTGGTAAAGCTCCCCATCTTAGGCACTAAGATATAGCTTTAGCCACACGATCGCAAACTTTTGCTTAAGATGAGATACATATAGAGGAAAAAATAATAAATAAGAGAGATTAGTAATTTGTATCGAAGGATGGAGAACATGAAGGTACGGCTGGAGCATAATGTAAAGAATGATCCCTATAACTACAAAGAAGTCACCAAGATAGTGGAGAGAGATAGATTCTATGAAAAGCAATAAATAGATAAGCAAAAGGATAGTAAAAATCAACATACCAACCTTCCAGTTGATAAAATCATTCACGGAAAGATACAGCCCTATCACTAACCTCCCGCCCAGCAACAAGATAAGTAACAATACAAAAACCTCTTTAAGCCTTAACTGCTTGAGCCCAAAGAACCCATCCGTCAAAACTAAGATTATATTCATAAAGTTATGGCGCCTTCCTTTCTCACCGATAATAAAAATAATATAGCTTACTCCAATAAAGGTTAGTCCTCAATCTATGGCGTGGGTCCCTATGCGTAGAAGCGTGACATTAAACTAGGATTGCCTAAAATAAAGAATCTCAATACTAGAATGTAGATAGCTAAAGCACCTAACTCTTATCATATTGTTGGTAAGTTGGTTCGAGACAGAGCAGTAATAAACGAGCGGATAAAAAGCTTTTCAACGACAGTGCCGCCAAGCTTGAATCGACTGTAGAAATAAAGAGAGGAGTTTAAGCATGTTTGGCGCAGGTATATTAGTGAAGAATAGATGAATGAGCTGACAGACTATAATGATTTTTACGCCAAACTATAGCAAGCCAAGAGGCTATTCAGCAAAGACAACCAATCAGAATATCGACTTAACCTAAAACAGATCTTATTATATGATAATAAGCGTTTTGAGATGGGAGGAGTAATTGACAGGAAGCAAGAGTAAAAGTTTTACTAAAGGATTAGGAAGCTTATTAGAAGAGACCAAAGAAGACAACAAAAAAAGAAGAGAAGAACCAAATTAAGGGAGTATAGAAAAGCAGTTGGAGCAAAACACAATAAGAAACTATTCTAAGACATCTTCATCAGCTATCACAGGACAGCTATAAACGAAATTAAAGAGGAAAGAAAAAATGCGTCGATGTCTATGGCCAAATGATCATAATATTTCATTCTCAATCAATTGCCCCTTAACTTTGGTTGTGATGATTGCACATGAACGCGAGTTGGTGCTTAAGTGATTAAAATCTATAATATAGATAGCTATAACACGTAAATTTACGAATGAGATACTCAACACTGAACTCTATTCTAGTGCTCTCCCTACTCATTGCACTCACTCACTCCGTGACTATCGAAAAAGGCTGGATTACTTTGTAGACCAAAACAGGCGAGGCAGTTGAGAGGCTTAAAGTTGATCTCTCCTCATCTCTCAAGCAAGTCCTCAATCTCACCCAATCCTCAATCGTCAAGATATAATCCAAAGTAACCCTTTAGATAGTTAGATCACTTTCAGCAAGTAAGGATTTTTGCCCTAATTCGTATCATTTAGACTGAGACACAATAAATATTAAAGTCTATCCGAACCAGTGCTGGCCCAATGGAACAGCGAGTATGAAAGATTCGACGCGACTATCGACTTGGGAGATCCAGTACAGCACTAATAACATAGAAACATATCACTCATCTTTCAGGGTAGTACAGGCTATAAGTCATCATCAGTGACGACAGATTAACCAAGCAGGTTAGGAAATACATAGCAAATACTTATGTCAACTTCAGGTTTTCATTGGATTAACCCAAACCCAGCGAATTGGCATATAAGGAACCCTCCATCATCTTAACTGAAGCACCTCCTAAAAGAGTAGATCCTCCTCAAATCTTTACGGGATTTGTCACCATCCTTATTGTAGTCCTATTCGTGCTCTTCCTTTGGGGATTGAACTACCAAAAAGTGAACCTGAACCTCTTCCCCGTAAGTGGGACTGGCTTTATCTTCAATATTTTCTTTGTTGGCTGCCTTAGTTTAGTTCTTTTCATCTTGGTTAAATTCTGGATTAACTGGACGTTCATCTAAACAATCCAATGGGTTACAATAGTGAGTACATATTTGTATATAAAGTTTTGCCATTCGCCTTGGCAGCCAACTACGCTTTCGTGCACATCAAAAAGGACTGATTCAATTGATAGATATTAAACTTATCAATATTGGCTATATTTCGAAAAGTAGATAGCGTATTCATTGCATACATACATCACTTGAATGACCTTGTATAGTGCTTCTCCAGAATGGCTATGTCGATTTACCACATAGCTGTGGGATGAGTCCACCCGAATTTCTCAAGCACTCTTGGGTGCACCACCCCCAAACTTCCAAGCTACTCTTCGTTCAAGATAATGTTGAACTGCTGTCCTGGGAAATAGAAGGGAGAGTGGGTGGGGACGAGTTTATAGTCTTTGCCGAAGTGGAGGTTGGATTTTTTGAGGATGAGATCCAGAGCTCCATGCACGATTGAGAAGATGCCTTTTTTGTTGCCCTATAGAATTTAATCAGTGATGACAGCTGCTAGTTTCCTTAAGTTAGCTGAACCAGTATCTGTGCTTTTATCAGTCACAATGCAGTCTCCTGCCTCGAATAGCTTGTAAGGCAGAGGGTTAGACTTGTTCTAGTAGATGGTCTTTAACAAGCCAGGGAGCAAGGAAGTTCTGCCTGTTTGGAACTATTTCGTCTTAGCGTTCTCTATCTTAATCAGCTTGGATTAGTCTTCGTTGAAGATGTTAGTTGTCATATCTGCTTTAGAGCAAAGTGCGAAATTGAGCACCTCATTGAACTGACCTTGGGCCATCTATTGTCTGAGGAGATCAGTGAATTTGTTGATTCTAACTCTTCCTCCTACAGTCGAGGAAGGAGGCTGAGCAGGTACTATCTTCTTATACCCATAGCAAATGGCAATATCCTCAAGAACATCGCATTCATGCAGGACATCTCCTCTCCAAAAGGGAGCTAGTACTTTATAGGTACCATCACCCAATTGGGTTGCTGTTAGACCTGTCCTTTTGAGATAGCCTATGATTTGTTGAGGCTACAATTTGGCACCTATCAAGATCTCAGCTTTTTCGTGCCTTATGGTAAACTATCTTGATGCGATGTTAGGAGTAATGAACTTTTATTATCCATTTATTATTTAGACTGGCTCAACCTGGAAAGGCACTTAGCAGTATTGTGAGAAAGACCAAATGATGTTATTCAAACAAATATAAGCTTTAGGCCTATTGAGAGCAGTGACCTCAATCAGAATATTCTTTGTGTCGATTGAAATTTTGGAGTGTTCTCCATTGATGATTGGCGGTACTGAGCAAACAACGTCGTTACTATCCAGCACCAAGGGGTAAACGGGACTATCTCTAATCAAATGCAAATATTCCTTTAGCTTATGGTTTTCAAGCAACTCCATCATTTCCAATCCATTCACTTTATCCTTTTGGTTAAGGGGAACAAAGGAGAACTACTTAGGGTCCTTTGCAACATATTTGAAAGGCCCTTGAATAGTGTCGAGATCGTGAGTACCAATTGAGGCGTACTTTCTAGCTCTACAGAAAGTATCATGCAATTTTTATTGTGCAGCGATAAAGGCTTTGTATTTCTTATCATCGAAGGCAACATTTCTAAGTATGGCTGCAGCGATGAAAGGCCTGATTTGTTTAACCTAAATAGGGAGTCTATTACTGAGGGATCAACAGTGATTGATGTTGTGGGCTTGGTCAACACCACCTCAGGGATCTACTACTTGCCGAGATAGATTTTAAAGGCGCGAACAAGACTTGCTTCCGAGAGTAAATCAGGTCGGTTATTCATGCAATCGAATTTGAAGTATTATTTAATAATGTTTCCCTCCTTATCTCTTTATTAGTCTTCCTCAATCTCTATTCCGAATTCGAAGCCTAGGTCGTCAAGCCATTAGAACTATAGGCGCTCTCCCATGAGCTCGAAGAATCTTTCCCTCTCGATTTTAAGGTTAGGCATTAGTTGAAATTTATACTTATATACGAATCTTCTTGAATTAAGTATATGAAAATCTGCAAGCGAATCTTGATGAATGATTGCTCTAACAATAGTATTCTAGATTGATATAAAATGCTAGATTCTGATCGATGATATGAATAATCTATTTCAAAGCAATTGAAATATCCCAAAGCTAAATGTAATAATAACCTGTGGTGAAAAGGTAGTCGACCTTCCCCCTCATCTCCAAACACTTCAATGTTACTCTAGTATTATCCAGACCCACCCTCAAGATGCCATCAACTTCTATCAAGGCATGCAGTCTCAGATGTAGGACTTTGTTGAGGCATTCAGGAAGAGGATCTAGATTGAAGTCATTTACTCTAAGAACTTAATGCAGGTCAGCAAACTGCTTGACAAACATATCAAGCCAGGAACTGATCTATCGACATCATTCATATGCTCAGCATTCAAGGTAGAGCATGAACAAAGAAGCAGGCAGGCACTATAGCTTGCCTAGTCACTCAAGACCTAAATTTAAGTAATATGCTCAGAGTTCCTCAAAAATTAGACAACTGGCTTGAAGAAATTAGAGAAAGAAGTTAAGCAATACTATAATCACGCTTAATTTTATAGTGAAAACCATCGTAAGGCATTTTAACTTTTCCAAACCATCAACAAGTAAATGGAGGAAGCAACTATTCTCAAAAATATTACCAGATACACAGCTGGGATTGTCCAAGATAAGAAAAGCAAACTTCTGAATAAGGCTAACTAAAAGATCAAATAGAATAAATCATATGAAAAAGGGTATTTGGATTCAGTTAAGTAGTATAATAACTTTGCCACATCCTACAACAAGTACCATTTGTTCAATATAGATAAATTTATAATCAGCTAGACGAGATATAGAAGACAGTGAGACAGCAAGTAGACTTGCAGGGAGATTGCATAAGGAAACTTATTGTGGCCGAAGTCAGCATGTTCAAAAACATATAGTACGATCTCTTGAATATTTGCAAGCAGATGGAAGTGCTTGACACTCAAAGAAATGTCTAAGCATTCGTATAACAGGAAATGAATAGCACAAATCATAGGATCGTGCAGGAAGATAAGGACAAATAGTAAGCGAAAAGACCCACATCTATTGAAGCACTACAGAGTCAGCCACTACCTTAGAAGCCTATAGTTGGCAAATCTATGCTAAGCGAATCAATATACTTTGTAGAATAAGAGTATTTTAGTTGGATGCTTTCAAACAAAAACAACAAAAAGCTACGATAATTAATTAGTAGAATATGGAAACACTTAAAGCAAGACTTAGCAAGCAAACATCTTATCAACCATAATACATAGAAAAATTAATAATAAAGCAAATAATAATAGAGTGGCCCCAAGACATAAGATCAAGCTGAAACCCCTATCATCAAATAATAAAAAAGCTGGTAGGAATAACTAAAATAGACGATTGCATAGTTTAAAATCATTAGCCCTCCCAGCTCGCTCTCTCCCAACTAAATCCAAGAGAAAGCCTTAAATCATGAGAAGATTTATGAAATATTTATGGAAATATTGACAACAATTGCTTTACTATGGAACAACTAATCTATTGACTCTAATACATTCAATTAAAAGCTGAGTAGCCTTTAAATACACCTCTCACAGCATCACCTCTATCGATTAGCAGCCATGATTTTTATTTAAGAATTCAGGCAACAAAAGTAGCTTACAATAAAGCCAAACAACACAAAGATGTGTGCTAAAATTATTAGAACAGTGATCAACCAATCCCAACAAAAAAACGACGTCTTCATCATTCGAAGCATTCTAAGTTTAATTTTCACTTTCTATTGGCTTGAGGACAAAGCCAAAAAAATAATGAATTTGATTCCTTAAATTTATCAACTCTAAATATGGAAGAAGGCTGATTTTTGGCAAGCTGCCATATTTGAAACGACTCTCTAAGAGTTGATTTCATTCACAGCCAAAAAGGAAGAAAGCCAAGCGGAATCGTTTGCACGTCAAAAGAACATTGTTTTCAACCAGTTAGCCTCTTACTGCAACAATATGATAATGCTCGGAATGACTTCCAAGAACGTGAAGCTGACAGTGGGGAGGTTTTGCAGGCTTTATGAGCTGACTTAGTAACAGAACAAGTAGCTTTCTAAAATGATAAACAATACAATGAAGCAGTATAAGTAAGTTTACGCTCTTCTTTCGGTCAAGGTGGAGAAGGAAAAGCCTCAAGGAGATTGAGTAATATTTGATTGTGTCCAAGATTTATTTAGTAAACATGCTTAGTTATTAACGGAGCTCGGCAGGTACTCTCGCAAGGTATATAAAGACATTACAATTAAAGCTTTCGCTTGATTATCTTTGCTTTGGTAAGCATGATACTGCCCATATTTGTTCCATTATATTTTCTTATTTATTCTTATTATTTCCCCTGATTATCAAAATTTATGTTTGGATAAGGATGCAGGCTCCTAGCGTTGAGAAGTAGTTAAAATAGATGGATATCTTTGAAAAAGACCTTGATATAAGAGTAATTTTTTTATTAAAAATAAAGAGTTTTGTTGTAATGGTGGACATTACACGGTAATGCCTTTTGAGCAAGTATGTGATTTAGTGGGGAATGAGTATAAAAAGTTGATTTTTGGTATTGGGGGTTTTGAAAAATCATTTTATTGATTAATGCGATAATGATTCTAAATGTTCTAGAATCAGAGTTATATAGTTGGGCAGTGAATCAAGTTCCAATAATCTTTTGTTGAGTTGTCCTGGGCCATGGCTGAGTACAAGAAAGTGTATATCAAGAACAAGAAGGAGTCTAATATCTCTCTCCCTCTTCGGTACAGTTTGTTACGTTCCATCTTTGTTTAAAATATGTCAGTCAAAAACGTACCTTCTTTCTTATCTAGGCAGCCCTCAAGTGGAAGATCCATTACTCCTCAGCTAAAATCATAGCGAGGACTGCCAAAAGGAACAAGCTCTACTTTATGTTCGAAAAAGACGACACCTCTCCTAAGCCTATTAAATAGTGCACCTATCGACTAATTGGCTAATCCCACATCAAAGAGGAGGCGAGTTAGCAGAAAAACGAGTCTTCTTAATTGAATAGCGACAGTAGTCTGACCCATTTTTCGCAGATGTGGCAAAATAAAATTGAAATAATGAGTACGATCGGTTGGACATACCAGTCAAACAATCTACAGGCTATTAAGTTGGGGAATAGTTGATTTAATATTGGATTTATACTTCAAATAATCATTCCATTTTAATTTAGCTGATTCTACTCTCATACTATTCATTTATTCTACTGCAAGACCATCCGCTTAGTATTAGCCAATCGTTGCTCTTATGATGCAAGCCCTCCTAACTCTAGGATTAACCAGATTACCAATCAATCATCAAACTTCATATCATCATGATATCCATTGAATGGCATTTTCAACAATAAATAAAGAAGTGGTTCGATATTGTTTGTATTAATAGATGATTTATTATCTATCTATTATCATATTTTCACAATATAAATAACTGAAATAGGCTGTTAAGGATGTCAAGTTCCAAAAAATAATCAAGGGAAGTCAGAATCAGAAATTACTCCTTCTCCAACAATCAAAGCTCTCTCTTTAGTGCAGCAGACAATGATAAAGCTTATCGTGAGCCCCTCAGATAAACTGAAATCATCCACAATTATAGTCCTTCCAGATTTGAAGCAGATTCGGGCATGAAGAAGCCAAATTAAAATCCCCAACCATCTGCATAGGTTTTGTATGCTCTGGCCCAATAAGAGGAAATAAGAAAGCTTGAAGAAGTGATATATTATTTGACTGGAGATAAGGATATGCTGAGACAATAGTGTGCGACACTTCAACTTCAGCTGAGCTCACTCGCAACTACCTACAGCAAATAAAAGGAAAGCTATGAAGCCTAAATAAGGAAGCTCAAATAAATAGTGAAAGACAAGGATTCTTAATGCGAAAGTGTTTCAAGAAACTTGAAGAAATAGAGAGAAATATTTGAGCAATAAAACGAAAGGATGAAAACACAGCTGAAGTTGCTAATTGAGAAGAAAAATGACGAATTATATGCCATCACTCGTTAGAAAGAAACATAAAACCAACAGATAAAAAAGCACTTAGAGCTCATTATTGAATAGCTAAAAAGCACCCATCGAAAATAGCTTCAATAAAAAGACAGGTTTTATTCAGGGTTGAACTAAGAAATAACTTTGTCAAAGGAAAAGGTTAGATCACTTGAAGATTAAATCGCATTTAACGATGAAAGCCATTAATCATAGAAACTAAAGCTTATTCAAAATCATTAGATTTTCCTAAGCGACCTGAAGGAAAGCTACCATCGCACCAAAATACAGCTCATCCAAGCAGCCAAAGATGAAGTGTAAGCTGTATAAAACAATTCATAGATCCAAAGGGAAGCGTTTTTGTTATAGATATAAGGATTAAAGAAAGTAATTGAAAGGCAGTGTATTTAAAACAAAGAACTCCATGATATTCTTTTTGAATAAAACCGCAAAGTAGATAGAGATACAAACGAATTCCTCTAGCTCATAAAGCAACTCTAGGGTAAGTTAAGCACAATCTATGAACAGAAATAACAGGAACTATAATTTTTGAAAGTAAAAACAGCACATCTTCATTCTAAAGATCTAGAATCAGCAAGGCACATCTTTTAGATACAAATCAATCACTTAGTTAACAAATACCAAATTTTATAACAGGAAAATGGAAGATTAAAGGACGCAATCACTTAAGCTAAGAATAGATGTACACATTTGACTGCTGAGTTACTGTAAAGAGATTCTCTTCTTCATTAGTAAATTGCTAATCTTAAGCTAAAGCATAGTCAAGCATGTTAATAGTTAAAGCAACAATTTGAAAGAGAAAAAGCTTCAGTAATAAAAGATAGTAATAATTCTCAAAAGGAACTGCAAAGCAAATAGAGCAAAATATTAAGTCAAGAACAAGAATTGAAGAAACTAAGGAAATTGATTGCCAATAAATCCAAATAAGTAGATTAGCTTGAAAGAGTATTATCGAAGACAAAAGAATAATTTATCAGCTAGACATTGAAGAGAGTGAAAGAAGCCGAGGAGCGTTAGAACTAATGGAGTTAATAAAAGTAAAACCTAAATAGAGAGATAGCTTCCAAAGCCAAATAGATACAGAAGGCTAATAGTCATCTTCAAGAGTTAGCACACATCACCCTAGAGTATGACTACACTCATTTGGAAAGTGAAATCAATAAGCTGAGAGCCACCATCAAAGAAAGGACGGAATAAAGTAAAAATTGGAAGCAAAAAGCAGAAGAATTGTAGCGTAAACTTATTCAGCTATAATCCCATCTTGAATAGACTCAAATAAGAAAATAAAAAGAATAGCTTAATTCCTCATCAATTTTGTAGTCGAAGACAAAAGAAACAATAAAAGACATTGAACATTTATACTAAAGGAAGCTCGAGCCCATCAACCGATAAAGATAAAGACTCGCTAATTAAAGATAAGACATGCGTAATACTATCCAAGAACTTGAAAGTAAATACACTTCATTAGAGAACAACTTTAAGTAGCTAATGGAGTCGATAAGAAAAAGAAGCCAATTATAGGAAAGGATTGTAGTGCTGGGCCTAGACACTAACTTAGTCAAAAACAAGCATTAGCTATTCCATTATTGATAGTATAATAACAATCAACCTTAATATCATTCGTCATTAATATCATAATCCACTTAGCAATAGCTTCAATATTCCACAAAACTACAGAGTTTAGTTATTCTTGAGTGAATAACAGCTCTTCATATTGGCCATGATTGACACATTGCATTTGGCAATAGACTTTAGATTGTCTGTCAGCTCAATGCTTCCCTCAAGAAACTCGCTATCAGCAATATATACCTATATTTAGTAATTCGATTGCGATCTGCTTCTAGTTACCCAAAACTATTCTTGTTTGTTGGAGTTACAAGTTATTTTTAATTTAGGGGCAGTAAGAGGCAGATCAAGGAGGCACTATGTTGTTTCAATACATGTCTAAAATCCTTATATCAATAACTTGTAATTGGCTTTTATAACTTACTGCTCTTTTACTATTGGAGCCTTAGGAGGAAATGAATGCTTAATTGCTGATATAGTCTATTGCCTTGTCTCTCGGCTTCTTTCGGGAGGGAGGAATAGGTCAGTTTTATTTTAAGTTTGCTTGGATGTGCTTGAAAATATTTAATGCTGAGTATATGTGTTGGAAGCAATCGATTACTGCGAATGATGTTGATTAATATTTGATAGTATGAAATCCTAATCCTAATCCCATTCATGGTGCTGATATATTTGACTTATTATTTACTTCTATTTGGCTTTCTTCGTCTACACCTACTTTATTTGTTACACGTATTTTTCGACTAAACTGCGCTTGATCTATTTGTCTGTGATGGATTTATTCTATTTTGTCCTCTTGATGAACATGTGGATTAGATTGAATTCTCTCATTGTTATTCGAAATCCAATTTGTTCGTATATCTTGCGGGATTAGTCGAATTCAGTGCCTTAGTCAAATAGGAAATCTTATTAACTGTCTTCAAGGCTGTTATAAAGAACCATAAGGCAATACCTGCCAATTTGATAGTCATCAATCAGTTTCTATTTAACCTCTCCTTCTAGGATGAGCCCAAGCACCATATCATAGAGAATATTAACGTTAACCATTTAGTTAGTGCAGGGAAGAATATCTTTCAAAAGAAGTTTTATTTTACTGTGGCTGACTCCTCTATTCTTGAGGATATTAGTAAACTACGGCTATTCTATGAAGTTATAAAGAAGATATGGTTTTATTTATTACTTCAAGCTATTAATAGCTTCCTAAGTGGCTAAATCTGATAAGATATCCTTAGTCCATTATTGAAACTGCTTAGTAATGGATTTCAGTGATCCCAGCTTAGTTGTTTGAGATAGCTCCATCGATTTATTTGTATTTTAAGAAGGAGGATTATTCTTTAATATTGGTACAGTTTGCTTTTGTGTATCTAATACATACTTTTGCTCCATACTTCTAGAAATGAATTAATTTTATTCATTTTGTTAGTGTTGCCAGTCTTAGTCTTCATCCTCGTCAGGCAACTCTTCTTGCTGCAATTGCAATAAATTTTTTTGAGACCCCTTACATATAATTTCTTAATGATCAACTTGAACTTCCACTTATCTCTTTTATTTTTTCTATTTTATGTATATACCCAGTTGCTGCTAAACTTAAATTGGCTTGCTTGGTTGATGTCTTTTCCTCAACGGTTGGTCCTCCTTGTTAAGAATATTCTGAATTTGGGCAATAGTCCCATAATAGAGTTGAAGCCAAAAGGAGCCCCTCATCTTATTGTTCTTAATATCTTTGACTTCTTTGGACTAGTCATAAAGTAAGATGGGTTAAATCGAACTATTCATGATGAGTTGGTTAGTATTAGCGACAGGTTTTAGACTCGCTTAGTTGAATCCAAGCAACTAGTTCTAACCCCAAGCCTCAATTATTATTTTATCGTTACCCTTCTTAGCTCTATTGTGTGGAAAAATATTTATGTGCTTACTGTTATTGGTGGCAGAAATTCTATATTCAATAGTTTATTTCGTTAGAGGCACCTTATAGCAAATTTTCTTAACTGTAGGACTAAAATCGCTCAACCGCAGGTAAATTTGAACAATTTCTATTTCCTCCTCATATTATAACTCTATTCTTAAGTTCTTAGTGTTTGGAGTCACCCTCACTAAGCTTTACTCTTACAGTCGAACTACCTTTGAAACATTGGTCTGAGGAGGCTTAGAGAGTAAGTTGACCATAAAAATGCCCTTTGTCGGATTAAGACTAAATAGGCGGCTCATTTAAAAGGTTCCTTGAGCGAATAAGGTCTTCATATCAAAGGCGTCGATTAATACAAATCTGATAGATCTTATTTATCGCTTTTGATTGATTTTGAGATTAGTATTGAATGAAATAGTCTATCCTTGCTTAAGACCGTTTATTGAGTAAAATTAATCGCTATCTGCATTTAAATAAATTTTTAGTAATAAGCTTAACTCTTTCTCCATCTTTGACATTGTGAATTAATGAACTTTCAGTTTTATTAGCCCAGTCTTCTCTCCACCATCGGGTCTCTCATATAATGTAGTGTCTGTCTGGCTACGAATCGGAATTGGCTGAGAGTGACACAATCCTTCGCTTACAGTACATGCGAGTTGAGCTTGTGAAATGTTAAATGAGTTATTTTTGCTTATTGTTACTGGCTTATATTTAGAGAGGCTTGATGGCTTTTATATGGATTTTTCTCGGCTTTGATTGTGAGGGTGAGGTATATTCGGTAAGGTATTGATAAAATTTATATTTTAATTCTTTGGCTCTTAAAGCTATTCCATATATTTACTAGAGTCATAAGGTTTATTTTGCATTTGGGCTATCAATCGATCGATCTCATCTTACATCATCTTCTAATCTTCAATGATGCTTTACTATTCACTTACTTTCGGAGGCTTAACCTATTCAACATATTGTTTCTTAGGTATTTATCTTAAAGGCTGTTGCTTTATTGGTTCAACTAATAAGGGTTTAAAATCTTATTGAGGGAGCTAAAGTGTAGATGAAATCGGGGATATTTAATCGATTACAAGAATATCTTAGAAGTCAATCAAGGAGGCAGAGAATAAAACTCTATTGATCTATTCATGGAAGTTTAAACTTAAGGCTAAATGAATGAATCCAAAGTGATTAAATTTGGAGTCAGTAACATCTCCTTTTGCCTTATTAATCAAGAGAAAGCTATTACTTTGAAAAAGGAAATCAATATCTGTATTGTTTTTGTTCAATATTTGCTTACTAGGCATAAGATGAAGGATTATTTGGCTTTGATATCTCCTCCCATTTGCGTCCCTAATAGCTATTTACATCTCTCTTGCGTCATGTAGATATGCATAGAAAGACCATAGATTGGTTGAGATATCGAATTTAAACTACGCTTAACCATTCTTATTTATTATACTTTATTGACTTTTCTTCATCCCTAACATCATCAGCTCCACATATTCTGCCTTCCCTATTTAAACATTAGACATGCTTACCTTAACATTAAATGAGCCATATTTGTGAGGAGATCGACTCTCCAATCCAGGCGGCAACATTTCAAAAAATATTATCAAACGTTTATAATCTCGTTGATTAATATACAAATCTTCCTTTGGGTTAATAGAGTTATTAATATCAAAAGCAATAGTTTTTATATTTAAGTTCCATTAATGAGCTTTATAGCAATGAACCAAAGTCGCTCCAGAAGAATTCAGGGAAACGCTAATACAGGAGCAAATTATGGCTCTTCTTCAGTGGCGCGTCGAAGCGATAATATAGTGACTGCATCACAAGGATACGATAACTATTATGGAAAATCGTCAGTACAAAAATAGCCGAAGAACAATAATATAACAAACGCAGCATATATCTACAATAATGGAGGCTATAACAAATAATCAGGAACTCTCCCGAAAATAACACAAAATAATGATAAAAGGGATGAGGAAAGACAAAGAATTTTATACAGTCGAGAGAAACACTCAAGGAAAGAAAAAGATGAAATGACGACACCTTCCTTAATCACACAATCTTAGATTAAAAAAACTACAGATAGTAAACTTCAGCTAGGTGAATCGAGTAAGCAGTACTTGAGACAACTTCCATAGGAGCGGTAAACACCTCTAAAGCAATCTAAGCAGGACCTCGACTAAATCTTTAAAACCAAAACAATAGGATTGGTAGGGCTCAGTAATATTGGCAATACTTGTTTTATGTATCGATTGCGCTAATATAGGAATTCAATTTTGCAGTGCATGCTGAACCTTCCCAAGTTCAATGACTACTTTCTTCAGAACCAACACACAAGATAAATCAGCTCGAATGGAAGGGTGGCCATTGCCTACGGAAAGCTCGTACAGCTGATTAGAAGCTCAACTTCTAGGGCGTAAACCCCAAGCGATATTAAAGCTGCTGTTTCTACAAAGAAGACCAGGTTTTCGGGATATGGGCAACAAGATGCCCAATAGTTTTTACTGGCCCTGCTATAGCTTCTTAGCTTGGACCTCAACAGATCCAGAAATCCCAAATATAAAGAACTATCAGCTGATTTATCTAAGAATACATTGCAGTAGATTGTAATGCGTCAATAACTTAGAGTGAATAATGGTGGAGCTACAATCGATAGAGATAGAATTCTATAGTTTGTGACTATTTTGCTGGACAGATACTTTCAAAGGTTATCTGTGGAGCATGCTCTAATGAATCCATTGCATTTGATAACACATGGGACTATTGCCTCAACTTTAGCTACAATGACAATGGAGACATTGTCAAAATGATCTAGAACTTCCTTAAGGAGGAAAGCATCTCATAAGACTATTACTGTGTCAAATGTAAAAGTATTTTATTCGTGATATAGAATTTAGAGATTGCAAAAGAAAAATATTCCTTTATCGATTGCCTCAGATATTAGTTTTACAGATTAAACGGTTTTCTTATGGAAAATACTCAAAACAGAAGATGAATAATAGAATAAAAGTTCCCACTCTATTAAACCTTTCCAAAGTAATAACTTATACGCATCATCAGTCAGTTAAAACCCCAATATACGATCTAGTGGGCGTGGTTAACCATTCTGGAGACTTAAACTTTGGACATTATACTGCTGACTGCAAGAACCCCATAAACAACAGATGGTACACGTTCAACGACTCAACAGTGAGCTAGATGAGCATGGGATAGCAATTCTAAAGTTCAAGTCCTTATCTGTTGTTTTATTATAAGAAATGAATGATAATAGTTTTTCATGTATGGTTCAATCGTAGTAGTGTATTAGATCATTTATCATCTATTCCACCGAGTGATATTAGCTTCCGAATATGATCGATAGCAGCAATAAGTATGCTATCTTTATTGGTTAGTACCAAATGGACAGGTTCTTCTTATTTAGTGCTCTGTTTTGGATTAGTCCCATCTTCTAGAACATGCTCCATATGATCTATTTTATCATCTTCTTCGACCTTCCTGATTGAGATAAGCAGATATCCAACGTGGAAAAGAAATGTTCTTTTGAGACTTATTCGTATTAATCGAAAGGGAAGTAGTTGAGGACAAACTTCATGATAGTTTATCGATGCGCCACTCCTCGAGCAGTTTCATAAATTTCTTTAAATTGCCAATAGAAGATTTCTTTTACATTATTTATTCCTATCCCATATGCCTTTTCAATTGTCTTTAATATTTTATCTAACTGCTATTGTGTTCTCGTGCTGAGGATGTCGCAGTTCTCAATGAAATTGATGAGAAGCATAGTCTGATTATGGTCTTTATTGTAATTGTATGTAATGTCGTATTTATCGTTGAAGGGGTGCAGCTTCCTAAACTACTCTTAGGTACTCTCATCGACCCTCCTCTTTACGTAGTACACATGATTTGGATCTAATATTTCTCTGAGTTTCAACAAAATAGATTTGTACTCAGCCTTCTCCTTTTGCTTTCTCACCATATATCGAGTAAATAAATTGTCTTAATAGTTTTGTTCTAATTCTATATCAAATTTGAATGTGCTTAGTTTATGCTATCTTTGTTTTTTGGGATGAAGACGTGATTTATCTTTTTATTAAAGCCTGATGGTAGCTTGCTGCACGAGTTCTTTCCGATACTAATTGTATTAATTTGGGTCCTCTTGATAGTTGATTTTGAGCTCATCAATTTGGTTATTGACTATCTTTTCCACAAAGTTGTGCTTAATGCTCTCTTTGATGGTCATCTTTAGTGATTTATCATGCTCATAAAGCAAGTTCTTGTATCGAATATAGTCCTTTTCGAAGGTTTATTTGGGAGCAAAAAGTAATTAGAGTGTTGAAAAAGATACTTGTGAAATATGAATGACCTAGTTGCCTTATGAGGTTAATAAGGTGTATTGTATGTGGCGGTTGCAGCTCTTCTTCTCATATATCTAGATCACTAAGTCCTTTATTAGCTACTTCAATATCTTTTAGCTTGTTTATTGAGGAGGGATACAATAAAATTTTATAAGCTCGTAGATCTTATGGTGTTCTCCCTCATCCCATAGCTCCATCAACCTCTCAAGGAATTACTCTTTTCTTGAAATAGTCTTCAACTCAGGTTCTAGCTCTATTTCGAATGGATTCTCATACATCTAATTGCTGGCTAATATTTCGCGAATGAACTTTTAAACAGTCTGCATAAAATTGGCAGTAAATTCACCCATTAACTGAGTCTTAATAAGCTTTTTGTATATCTTTTAGAAGTTTACTTTAATGGATTTGCTCTCAATTTCCTTCGGATCTTTTATTTTGTCTATAATCCTGATGTAGACGTAAGGAGTGTAAAATGAATCTATATTACTATTGAAAGCCAACTTACGTTTCAAATGTTTTTTTCGATTTATCTTTATTGTCGATTAAAGAGGCGTAGGTTTGGTCATTGCAAAAGCAGAATCTACTAAGCTGGTTCGTCTACTGTGAATTTATTGAGCCAAGTTGCTTTTTTAAGTTTTTGAAAGTTTCGCTTGAACCATTAAATGTTTTGGAAGAGAACTATGCACGCTCATCTGGTTGGTTTTCTGGCCAATTTTATCAAAAGCTGAGTGTATATCTCTTGGATAAGCAGTAGCATCCTTTGGTTTAATGAGTTGAGTCTCGTTGTAAAACCTTCTCTTGGAATGACCCTTATTATCGTCTTAGCTCCCAGCTGTGCTTAGCTTGAAATCAGACTCAATATAAGTACAGCTGCTCAGAAAGCGATTATTATTATAAGTCTTTCCTGAGAGTTTATTGGAGAATTTGAAATGAGGTTTTTGCTGGAAGGGCTGGCAAGTTATAAACATAATTTTATTTATCTAACCAAAATCAATAAACACTATTTTCTACCATCAAGTGGTTAGATTCCTAAGAATATGAATATTGGCACTTAGTTTATCATGTTTTAAGATTCAATATTTTCTTTCATCCAAGATTAGATCCCAGCACATCTCTATCAAAAATTGAATTCAAAGCAGATACAGACTAGGAGCTTCATAGATTAAGAGCATATATTGATTAAGCTAAGCTCTATACTAAAGTAGATATATATATCTTATCATATGAATACATCCAAGTCATGAAGATGAGCTGGGTCAACGAAACAATCCAATCGGGGGGTTTATATATTCTTAAAAAAATAGAGCACTAATACTTCTTCAAACTTGGTTGATAAATCAGCATTTGTACTCTTTAAAATGCTTCTTAATTATTCCCAACATATTAATCAGTTCTTAATTTACCAAGTAAAAAAAGAATACTAAAGTATATTTGAGCATTAACCAACGAGTATATTGATGATCATTTTAATCACTATATTTATCTATGCTTCATGAAGCGTTGGGAGGGTGGTTCTTAGAGGAGGGTTATAACATGTAAATGTTTTGCTTGCTATGGCTATGTTTTAGATGTTTATTAAACGTAATATGAGTTTGCATAGCTAATTACTATAAATATAATTTCTATTCAATCCCATTAAATCAAAAATCATCAAAATATAGCATTGTTTTGCATTCCTACCTTGCCCTTCATTCCCACCACTCCCCCTTATAGTCCTGCCACCTTAGTTTTTACATTTAATTAGTTTCATTAAATAAGACTCATTGCTTATGCTTTCGGGAATAAGAGTTATTTTCTTAAAAGCAAATGTTTTCTTCCAAACAGATAAGGATGGACTTACCCTAGCTTTATTTGGCCGTTTGGCTTTACTTTTTTCTCCAAAAATAGAATTAAGAAGAGAAATAACTGAATAATAAAAATAAAATATATATTGAGTTTGCTATAATGACAGGGAGCCCCATGCTTTTGAGTCAAGCATAATTGAATTTGATGCTCAGGGGGAGAGTACTGCAACAGACTAATAAAGGACTATTATAATTCAAATATTTAATATGCTCTTATTAACTAAATTCTAAGCCAACTTTCTAAAACTCCATTATTGATCAAACATTTTTTATTCAATCCACATATCATCATAGTTCCCCCTCAAGTGCCACTGTGCACATCAAGCATATGTTTTTATTGCTTGCTTTGTATTTTAGAAAGTGTAAATGCTTTTGCTTACCCCACATCTATTCATAAAAAATCATTTATTGAGACAAGTACACATGCATCAGAGAGCCTATCAGATTATAAACCTAAACCTGAAAGGATCCCCATTTCTAAATATTTTGAGTGTGGAGAAACATAAAGCTTTAATTCATCTGTAGAAGAGGATGCGTTGAGCTTTGAGGCCAATATGCGAAGGATATAATGATTAGTCGATGGGAAGTTGTTGTTGATGAGGCTTTGAATGAAAGAGGATGGACTTTTGGCTTTTATTTGCCTTTCTTGATTTTGGATGAATATAATCTATTTTTTAAGAAACAACTCATGGATTTTGCAAGTGTTTTAAATTTCTACGAAGAGTAAGACCTCTTCGATTATTCCTCTCTGATTAGAGCCTAAGAATCGCTAGAGGAATATAAGCCTACTGTGTGGTAGCCCAACAACACTTTACAGAAAAGAGATTCTTCATACTCAGTCTCACAATTTCTCTCCCTAAATGACAAATACCAACCCCTCACCTCTTAGTCCCAATCCGAAGACTCAATTAATGACAATAACGTCACCCTGGACAACTTAACTCCCCACCTATAAAATGATTGCTTTTCCAAGAGGGGTCGTAAAATTAAAAAAAATTAGAACTCGCCTTTCCACAATTACCAGAAGCATCTCAACAATGCCTTGAAAAAAATGGTAAGAGTCCCGACTTTTCAGGTTAATGACCCAACATACAAAAAGGCTGCCCAGTAAATATGGGTCATATATGTTGGAAATTAAATCAAAACCAAAAAAATTTTACACGCTATTTTCAATGAGAAGAACGAGCATCATCCTGACTAGTAGGAGCTAAAGAAGTACGGCCTATGGCAAATTTATATTTAATATGGATAAAAAACATATAACGATGCTAAAAATTACCTGAGTGAGCTAGCAGCACTGCAGATCAACGAAGAAAACATAGAAAGGCACCTCAAGAGTACCAAGCTCAAGAAGAAAGATATGTTCAAGGAATATTTGTATGACTTTAGGCAGGAACTCACCAACGGATATCTCAAAAAGAGAGTTAACTTTTAGCAGGTTATCAACTGATCGATAATATGTTTATATTATCCTTATTCATAAATTACTCAAACTAATGTGCCTTAAATAAGTTAAGTGCCCCTCGGCCCAGCCTCCTCCCCAAGGCTATTTGTCTAGAGCCCTCCATTCCCATTTTTCGATCTCGCCTGCTTGTGGCTTCACTTAGAATGTTTTGGCTTTTATTCTAAAGAATAAAACTAACCCCGTCGCTTTTATCTATTAGTTAACAGTATAAACGCTTTACCAGACCATCGTCTCCTCAAAGTTGATTTTCTTTATTGATTAATTATTAAGACCGACTTCTTCCATGCATTAGCGAATCCCTCCTTCAATTATTCCTTAGCCTGCTTATAAATGTCCTCCTGGCAAAACCCATTTCCCTCCAAATGATATATTTAAAGGTCTTTGAGTTGCCAAAAATTTTTTTGAAATATCATCCTAAATAAATACCACAGAGCAAGGACGCATTGGCCTGGCACATTTGGCTATTTGGCTATTGACCAACGGGCATTTAGCTCCATGATGCTTCAAAGGTACATAATGAAATTACTCTTCCTGTTAATTCTTCGAATATTAAAATTTGTTATGTTTTGTTGTAGATATATTCATCTATCCCGATTTAATCACCCAGCGAATGTCAATGTAAGGGCCTAAAAGTTCATAAAGGCACTGGTTTCCTGTAATCTATGTTTAGTCGTATTTGATGGTTCCCCTATTTTCTTTCATGAATGATATTATATACAATAATTAAACAAAATTAATATAGTTTATGGAAGGCGGGTCAAGGAGGTTGTAAGGAGATGGTACAATAAAGCGCTCTTAAGAGTATGAGCATATTAACACTACTTACTTATAATACGATAAAACAATTCAGTCAGTAAGCTACTACAATCGCCGCAAGAAATAACTAAAGGTGGCTCCTTCTAACGAAGTCATCATTAATTTAACCAATCGAAACGCATAAAGAGATGACTTAAAAAGTCACATTGAGAACATATTCCAAAGCAATAAAAGTATAAATCCATACATATAAAACTATATTAAATAAGTGAGAATGGAGCCTGTCATCAATGATAACAAATTCACCAACTTTAATGAATAGCTTTACCCACTCAATGAAGAATAAAAAGTAAAAGTAATGTAAGAAAGGTACTTTCCCTTGCAGAATTACTACAATTACATCCTTGATCTTTAGCTCAATAAAGAAATATTCAGTGTTATTAATGAGCCAGAACCTAAAAATAATTATAGTAGGAAGAGCGATATAATCTCCAGGCTAAATTAGCAAAGCCTCAAAGATAGTCTTTAGTATCCCATTGAAGATATCAAATTATAGAAAGCGGTTACGAAGGATAAACGAATTAAAGGCTTTTATTAGAGTAGATTCTCTCCTCACAACAGCCAAATGACGTCCAAACATCCTCATAAAAAGTAAAATCCATCTCATTTCAAATAATCACTGCCATTGAACTCTTAATCGATGCGTTTAACAGTGAGCGAGAACTAGAGGATGAAGCTTTCGAAGATGCACTGATGATATTTATGAGTTGAGTTTGTGATAATAATAAGTTAATGCAGAAATATGATATAATGGGAGTGATCGGGGAGGGAGCCTATGGGGTGGTTCTCAAATGCAAATGCACTGACAACCAGGAGATAATCGCAATTAAGAAGTTTAAGGAGACTGAAGAGGACGAAATCGTCAAAAAGACTACTGTCAGATAAGTCAAAATATTGAAAATGGTGAAGCATCCCAACATAGTAGAACTCAAAGAAGCCTTCAGGAAGAAGGGCATTGTATACTTGGTCTTTTAGTACGTTCAGAGTAATCTATTGTAAGTCCTTGAGAGATCTCCTGATGGGCTTGATCCTGAACTTATTCGATCCCTCATGTACCAGCTCCTTAAAGGACTCGCCTACCTGCACTCTCTTAATATTATGCACAGGGACGTGAAGCTTTAAAATTTATTAATCAGCGACAAGAAGGAGCTTAAAATATGTGACTTTGGCTTTGCTAGACATATCAAAAAGGCCTAAAGTGAAGAGCAACTCACTGATTATGTGGCGACTCGTTGGTACCGCCCTCCTTAGCTGCTGGTGGGAGCACATTACTCTAAAGAAATCGATATATGGGCAGTCGGATGTATATTAGGCGAGCTAATTGATGGTAACCCAATGTTCCCTGGTGAAAACTAGCTCGACCAGCTATTCCTCATCCAAAAATGCTTAGGAAATCTTACTTCTGACCACTACTAAACCTTTTTGAAGAACCCAAGGTATTTGGGAATGAAATTTCCTGAAATCCACAATCTGTAAACGATTGAAAAGAGATATTTGGGTAAATTTTCACCAAAGGGTCTTAATTTCCTCAAGCAACTTTTGAAGATGAGGCCAAGCGATCGCTTAACCGCATACTAAGCACTAAAGCATCCTTATTTCGATGGCATTCGTGAGGACGATTTCATAAAGAAGCTATCAACTAACACAATAGTAAAGCAATAAATGAAGCTGGGTGGAAGTATTGACAGCTACTTTCCCTAGTAAGAGCGAAAAGCATAAAGGAAGAAGTACTCTAACGCTAACAACTTCATGTCTGAAAAGGAAAGAGCTTAATAAACTGCCACTGCACATGAATTCAACCGTAGCACTAAAATTAATTTACAAAAAAAGCCCAAAGAAGATATTATTCGTGTCCTTAACTCCAAAGCAGTAGTGAACGGCACTGCGCATTCCAAATCAATGGTCAAAGGCAAAAATACTCAAAAACAGATAAAGTAAAAGAACATGAGTCTTGAGAAACATCAAAATCGATAGGTGATTACTAAAACTCAAGCTGGCTTTTATATTCATGCTGACTCACAACCTGAACCTGAACACTCAGCACTTTTTAACGTTCATAACCACAATAAAATTTATAATGCTAAAAGTCCCAAGCCTAACCCCAATAAAAGCAAAAAGATGCCTATAAATACATAGCAGATAATGGAGGAGGATGAAAGTTGGCAATCTCCAAGCCAACTTCCATTGATAATGATCGGTTAGAAGCAAAAACTATAGAAGTCAAACAAGTTTCAGTCGCATATTCCAGCCAACATAATAATAACAAATAGTACATTCAATTACAAGACACACCATTGATTTAATATTTTCTTTAATACATACATACAGTAATACTTGCAATTGCATCGAGAAGTAAATCATTGTTTTTACAAGCCAAGCTGTTATCTACGATACTCTTTATTTTTGATCTCATCTTCTTTGATCCATCTTAACTATTGCTCTAAAGGATAGTACTCTTCTCCCTACGGCAAATCTTACTCGATTTGGTTGATCGAATGCTAGAAATCAATATACTCTCCATTGAACAGATTCACCTATCTTAAGAAAGCTATACGAGCAGCTACCAATTAGCATATTAGTAATGTTTGGGGAAAATATAGCATTGGAAGTTTTCACAGTATTTGGTCCATCCATAGGTCAAGGGCACAATTGGAGGAAAACACTCTATTTAGTTCGTCTATTTATTTTTATTGTAGATTAATTTTGTTGGGAAGGGAAAACCTCTTTCTTTCCATTAAATCTACCCATTTTCTCCCTGCTTTGGTTTGACAAGTTCGATTGGACTTGAGAATTAATGAAAAGCCTAAGTTCCCTTGAATTTCCTTCTTATTTTGTTAGCGAAGACGAACTAAATGATGTTGTTTTGATAGAGGTATACTCTTTCTACAGTATACTTATAGTGCCTCTTATGAATGATCCACCTGTAAAAGACTAAATCGAATAGTGCTTACCGTAAAGCTCTAGCCCAATCATGATCGGCAGGCTCGCTGGAAACGTTAAATACCCTACCTTAATTATGAATTACATGGATTATTCTTTATCAGGTACACTAGGGTGAGAGCTGAAATGGCGTATATACTTTGCCTTAGAGCTGGTGTGTACAGATGCTGCTTATTGGCGAATAATAATATTTTATAGTTGTGTAATCTTAGAGGAAGCTCTGTTCGGTATGGGCTTAATTTAATACTATCTACATTATTTATTTTTTCTAGGGCATGCGGTAAGACTTTGTTGGAAGAGGACTCTCTTGTGTGGCAGACATATGAAAGAGTTGTCTTTTTATTAGAGGTGTGCCTTTGAACCACTTGGCTATCATCATCAAATATAGATAATTAAAATATAAACAAAAATGATCAGAGATTCGACAATATTAGCTACTAAAACTCACGCTATTCAATCTAGTCATCTCCATAGAAAATATCAGTGG
>JACCDV010536610.1_pt1 | contig 25590 bp, 29 predicted proteins | sample 7446131 | NCBI WGS metagenome assembly JACCDV01 (sample SAMN15323448, study PRJNA562643) | freshwater metagenome | isolation source: river surface water | place: USA:Blue River Watershed | collected 2017-08-17
AAGTGTCGTTATCATTCCAAGTTGCAGAATCGCAACAAAACCAACTGATTTAATCCAGCGAGACAAAACAAAACATGGCAAATATTTTGGTGGTGGATGACGAACTAGGCATTCGAGACCTCCTGTTTGAGATCCTCAATGACGAAGGCCACGCAGTAGAAGTCGCTGAAAACGCAGCCCACGCCCGTTTGGCGAGGCAAGCCGCGCGGCCCGATTTGGTCTTGCTAGACATCTGGATGCCTGACACCGATGGCGTGACCTTGCTCAAAGAATGGGCCGGAGCCGGCTTGTTGAACATGCCTGTGATCATGATGAGCGGACACGCCACGATTGACACGGCTGTAGAAGCCACTCGTATTGGCGCACAAGCATTTCTAGAAAAACCCATCACCATGCAAAAGCTACTGAAAGCGGTGGAGCAAGGGCTAGCGCGCAAGCCTGTTGCTTCGGCGGTGGTAAAAGGCGTGGTGTCCAGTGGTGTTCCTATTGCCAAAGATGCACCAAGCGCGTTGGCTGCACCACAGGCAGTGGTCTTGCCACCCACGCACCAAAGTTTTGATCTCGAACTGCCGCTGCGTGAGGCGCGTGACGCATTCGAGCGCGCCTACTTCGAGTACCACCTCACACAAGAGAATGGCTCTATGACCCGTGTAGCCGATAAAACAGGCTTAGAGCGCACGCATTTGTACCGCAAGCTCAAACAGCTAGGCGTTGACCTGTCAAAGGCGAAGAAGGCCAGTTAAGCGCTGGTACTGTGCTACAATTGCCGTCTCGGCCCGGTAGCTCAGTTGGTAGAGCAGCGGATTGAAAAAACTGCTACTTTCGGTTTAATTCAACGTAAATAGCAGTTGCAGCACGAAGCAAAAAAGGTGTGTTTTGCTTTGTGCGATTTTTTCAGCCAAATCCCAAATTTTTCAAAAATACAGAATCTAATTGCTTACTTTGGCGATGATTCTGTCATCCCCTGAGCGTTCAAAAAGGGTGCTTCTAGGGCTCTGGAAAACAGACGTGTTTATAAGCCCTACAAGCAGCTTTTTGACTGACTCGCTACCCAGTCCTTCCACCCACTTTTTGCGCTGCTTACAGGGCTGATTTAACCCGTTTGCACGTTAGCAACTTGCTAGGTTGTTGAGGGTTTGTGCAATGGCAGCTGGAGTTTTAAATCGTTATCATTTGGCTACAACGAAAGCATAGTCAAGCCTATTGGCTGTTATGAATCAAATAGTCATTCATCGCGAAGTTCTCAATTGGGCAGCAGAAAAGGCTGGGGAGTCCGTTCGGACGTTTGCTGAAGCTGTTGCAAAAAGAGAGCGTGATCGCGAGAGCATCTTAGAGGGCAGACTTACTATCCCTCAAATAGAAAAACTAGCTAAGAAAGCACGAATACCTTTCGGATTTCTATTTTTAAATACACCTCCGCATATTGAAAGAAAAAGCATCCCAGATTTGAGGCGTGTTCAAAGCGCAGATCCTCTTAGTGAAAACTTTTTCGAGACATTTGATGATGTTGTGGCAAAGCAGGAGTGGTACATAGAGCACTTACATGAATTGGGTTTGCCTGAATTGCCTTTTGTCGGGAAGTTCAAAAACATAGACAAGCGAAGCTGGATAAAAATAGCAGAGGACATTAAAACGGTCTTAGGCATTGGTGATGAAGATCGTCGTCAGTCTGTAGATCCAGAAGCGTATTTCTCTAAATTGAGTGCTAAAGCAGAGCGGGCTGGTGTCCTAGTCTTCAAAAACAGCATTGTTAAAAATCAAACAAGAAGATCACTGTCTGAAAAAGAGTTTCGTGGATTTGCCATTTCTCATCCGTATGCACCAGTGATTTTTATTAACGGACGAGACGCAGAGGTCGCAGCGGTATTCACGTTGGTGCATGAGCTGGCTCACATATGGATAGGGGCAGATGGCATCTCTGACATTGCATTACATGCAAATAATCCAATTGAGGTTCTTTGCAACAGGGTCGCTGCAGAAGTGCTAGTTCCAAATCAAATATTTACGACGCAATGGAAAGGTGCTCACGATATCGATCGACTTGCTAAGTATTTCCGTGTGAGTAGATTGGTCATTGCCCGCCGAGCGTTAGACAACAACTTAATTGAACAAGCTACCTATGATGATTACGCTAGACGTCCGCACAGAGCAAAGCCGGCAGGTAAACCATCTGCATTGAGAGTTATACCGATTCGCAATAGCAAAAGATTTACAGAAGTTGTAGTTACCAGTGCATTAAGCGGAAATACTATGCTGCGGGATGCAGCGAACCTACTTAATGTCAAGTCCGATACGGTGATGACACTTGGGAAACGGTTGGTGAGTCATGACTAAAAAGTACATCATTGACACCAACGTTTTCATACAAGGAAAAAATTTTCACTACAACTTTGATTTTTGCAAGGGGTTTTGGGATTGGGTTGAAAACTCGCACAACCAAGGAGTTGTGTATAGCATCAATAAAGTCAAAGACGAGTTAATGGCAGGGCGCAAGGGTGACCAGGCAAGAACGTGGGCTCAAAACATGCCTTCCGGCTTCTTTCTTCCTGATGTGGCAGATAGCAAAGTTATGTCGGCATACCGCGATGTGATTACGTGGGCATCAATGGATAAGCACTACCTACCCGCTGCAATAACGAAATTCTCAGATGCCACAAAAGCTGACGCCTTTTTGCTTGCCTACGCCAAGGCTCATGGATCAGTAATAGTGACACAGGAGTTCTCTGAGCCAAACAAGAAAAAGGAAATACCAATTCCAGACGCTGCTCTAAAAATTGGTGGAATAAAGACTATTCCAATTTACGAGTTGCTGAGCAAACATGCAAGTTCAACGTTTGTGTTCAAACCATAAGATGTGCGTAGGCATGCAAGCAATGGGCAGCTGGCGCTCTAAATTTCTATCCGCTTAAGCACAGCTAACTTTTGCTCAAGGGTGTAGCCAACTGTCCCGTATGAGTTGAATTCCGAGCCCCCACTATGGTGTCCCGTAATGCTTTCAGCTAAACGGGTGGGGATGTCATTGCATGCCTTCATCCTGTCAATCAAAGCATGGCGAAACATGTGGGTTCTGAAGTTCAAGTCAAGCAAGCACTTGTTCATGGTTGCAGAGCAGGTGGTGCTGCCGTTGTAACGGGCGTAATGCGGAACAAACCACTCACTGCCTTCTTCTGTTGCGATTGCATGGAGCTTCTTGGCAGCAGTTAATGACACGCCCACTAATGGCACACAGCGAATACTGGACTTTGTTTTCCGGTCAGACAAAGCGTTTCTGCGAACCCATAAATGCGGAATCTCATGGTCAAGTACGCAGTCTTCAAGTCTGGCAAAGATAGGCTCAGACAAACGCAGTCCAGTGTTTAGCTGAATCAAGCCCACGAGCCTGTAGGGTGCGCTGTGGCTAAGTAAACGTCGTTTGACAGCTTCAAGCAACTCAGGGGTGATTGTTTCCATGTGACGTTTGATCTCACCCACACCTTGAATGTGCATGGCACGGAAAGGGCTCAAACGGTCAATATCCAAATACCTGAACGCCAAGTTAAGTACAGCGTTCAATGTGGCAAACTGCTTTCGAACACTGGTTGGGTTCAATCCACGAGCTAGCTGAGCGTCACGAAACTGTGTCCCATGCATGTGACGCAACTCATCAAGTGGCAAGTCGCCAAACTGAGCCTGAAAATAGTTGAAATTGCGAGTGGCGTTTTCAGTGAATTTGCGGCGTGCGGGAGCATTGCTTTCTCGCATGTAAATCTCAAAGGCTGTTGCAAAGGTGGGCTTTACAACTGTTCCCTTGGCGCTAATGTGATTAGCAATCAGTTCAGCTAGGAACTCTTCGGGGAAATCAATACCCTTGATGTTCACTTGGCGGCGAAGGCGAGTGTCAATAAAGGTGTTGTGTGATGTTTGCAGTTCGTAGGACATAGTTTCTCAAAAAGCTGGCAACTGTTACAGATACACCTAAGGGACGTTGAATCCATGTGTCAAAACTTTTGACGCTTGGAAACTCAATGGAATGCACCCTGAAAGCAGTGACGGATTTCATGCCCAACTTGATGCATGGTGGGTTTAGTGCTTGTGACGATGGTGCAGGTTGATGAAGTCCAAAAACTGCAAGCGTCAACGCCATATCCAAAGCCTCCAAACCCACGTTTGCGACTCTCTTGCTCACAAGTGCGCTGCACGTTATCAACTACCAGCCAATTGACGGTAGTTTGGTTCGTTAAATTTGCTTTGGTTGAAAACGTTGCTTCAGGGTTACGCCAAGACTGAGCCGAACAAAAGATTGGTAGTAGAAAACAAGACACGAATAGAAATTTGAAATTCATTTTTCGAGTCCTAAGCATTTCTTTATCGAGTCAAACTCAGTTGCAGTCTTAGCAATCCAGCCAACGACCTCGGGTTCAAGCCACCTTATGTAGTCACCCAACTCAATCGGTTCAGGAAAAATGCCATTTCGAACAGCCGTATCAAGGCAAGCTTCATCAAAGCCTGTCATTTGCAGAACTTGTTCCTTCGTGATGTGTTTGAACCATTTCGCCATGACTAGTACTCGCTAGGCAGCATTGCAACCCAACCATCACCAAACCAGCTGCAATAAAGCGTGATGCTTGGAAGGGGAAAATCTGTGTACTCAATCTCTTGACCTGCAATTGCGTTGTCATTCCCGTCGTCAATCACGGCAGATGCCTTGCCATCAATAACGGTTAGTTTGAGCACGGTGAACTCGTTCTCGCTTGGAATGATTGACATGATGTGCGACCAGTACAAATCAAACAGCCAAAAGCACTCAGCCTTTTCAGCAAGGTACTTAGCGCCATCAGTCAGATAGAAGTTGGCGTACATACGGTGATAGCCATTTGTGCCCGTGAACTGGGCAAGCTCAGACATTAGCTGCTGGGCATTGGGTTTGGATTCGCTCATCTATTTCTCCTGCACGACTTTGAGTAGCCATGACTTCGCATCGTTTGCACAGGCAGTCAGCTTGTAGCTAACGATTGCACCTTTGCGATTGACTTGCTCTTCTTGTTTGTAGTTATCTGTAAACACATGAAGCTGGGTGCCGTCGTGAAAAACAACAGCCACACCAATCACAACGTCACAGTCACGCCCAACATCCAGCATGTAGTTGATTGCTGAACGCACAAGCCAATAAAACTCTTCCTTGCGCTCTATTGGCTTGCGGTAGCGTTTAGCTGCGCGACGTACGTGTGGGCTTGTGACCCGCAGCACCTCGTCAACATAAGGTGCCATGCCCACTTCGTACTTGAGGCCGTAGGCCCCGCTGCTATGGGCCTCCATGATTAGCGTTGAAATCCGCCACGGATTTGCCCAGAGAGAGCTTCAATCTGAGTGTCAAGCTCTCCGGCAAGTACTGCTTCATTTACCGTAGTAAGTGCAGCAATGAGTGCTTCTGCGCTAGCTACTTCGATGGCTGTTTTGCCTTTAGCCAATTCAATAGTGCGAGCTCCGTACTTAATAGCCAAGCAGACTTTGCCGTTAGCGTCGCTGAACCACCAAGGTTTAATTTTCTTTGCGTGATTAACTTGCACACGTTCACCATCAGCATTCGTGACGAACTTGCTACGAGTGGGTGCGTACGTTTCGCCTTTGCTTTGTGCAGTTGCGAACTGAATCTGTTCAAGCACTTTTAAGCTGAGCTTTTGGCGGCGATGGTGTACAGGTGATTGCTGCGATTTTTTAGCTGCTACGAGTTTGAGTGATGCGAGGGTTGCCATTGCTTTGTCCTTTCATGTTTAACAGGGCAAAGCAACTTTATTTTCTGACCATTGAGATGGGCAACCAAGTCCAATCAGAGTCCCATCAAGTTGGCGGGTTTCTGAATGAAATGCGAGTGACCGTTGATTCCCTATCTAGGAAATATTTGGATCGCTTCGCGAAGAGCATCAATCTAAGCAATACAACTAATAAACTAAATCCGTTACGAAAATCTCTAATAAGTTATATATGAGAAAAACGTAACGGTCTTGTTCTAAAAGGGGAATCAACTCCCGTTGTTTTTGATCTGAGCAAGACGGGATTTGTTTGCTCGATATCGCTTTTGCCTCTCAGCAGGAGTCATTGCGATTTTTGACTTCTTGCGGGGTGTAGGCTCAAGTACTTTCAAACCAAAAAATTGAACTGTATTGACTTGTGCACTAGAGTCAAAGTAGTCACTCAATCCAAGTGCAACCTCTGTATCCAAGATAAAGCAATGCACGGGCTGCGTGTTCCCCTCAACTCGCAGAGCACTTCTCATTAAGATTTGATAAAACATGTAGCTCGCAAATGCACGTGAAATGAATGTGTCGATCTGAGCTTCTGCGATCCCTGCATCAGTACAGCGTTGTTTGAGAAATAAATTGAAAGTCCAACTTGGCTTTAGAGCGGTACTAAGGCAAACGGCTGTGTTGGATGAGTAATTGTTCATCCCATGCACGTTGTGCGTCAGCTTGATCTCGTTGTTTAGCTTTGCGTTTGTTTCATCGTTGTTGCGAACAACTAAGCATTGGGCGCCTTGAAGTTTTGACTCAACGTATCTGTAAAACTCAGGCAAGACACTTGGCTGCAGATTGCGTCTGTACTTGCTCCAGCTGAACTTGTCATCAGGCATATGGAATACTGGTGACTGAGTGTGAGGTGCGAATTTCACTTTAGTAACGTAGCTCAAGCCGTTAGCTTTGAGCCACGTGCTCATAAAAGTAGTCTCAAATGCAGCAGCAGCGATGTGCACCTGTATCCAGCCCATCAACATGCTTGCATCAAGTTCACATGCAAATGCGATCTCTCGGGTGTCACCCATGCGAATCTTTTCCCAGCCAGACCAAGTCACCCAAAGGCGAGTGTTTGGATTGAGCAGACGACGCCATTGATAGCTCTCATCAAAAATGCTACTGCTATCAAGCGTTGTGCGTTTAAGGCTTGTCCAATCTGTGGGTTGCAATGAATATGTTTTGGCGGGAGTAATTTCTCCCAGTGCAACCATGCGATCCAGTTCAGGTTTCAGTTCGACCTCAAACTTAGCCCATGCAGCTGGCTTTTCTTCAAGGGTGAAGACATTGTCAAGTTGAAGCGCAATTTTTGGATCGATGCTTAGCTCTTCAAGGCTGTAGGGATTGATCGCCTCATCAATGACTAGGGTGTAGTCGTTCTTTATGTCCCAGCTTATTAGGGTGCGGCGAAATGCTTCCTCAGTGATGATCAGCATAGGCTCACGATTGCCCATGGCTTGCAGAATTTCTGCTGTTACGTTTAGGCCAGTTCCCGTGTCTATTGCGCTGTTGATCTTGCGGATATTCAGCTTTGGGTTGTCAACGCAGTACTGTTCTTGCAGTAATTGACTTGGAACGACGATTAATGTCGGAGTGTTAGCGGCTGCTAATGTGTGCAGCATTGGGTAAATGCCAGTTCGTGTTTTGCCCTGTCCAGCACCACGTGCATCGACAGAGATGTGTAATTTGTTCATGTCTCACCTGTTGTTATTCAAATCGCTTTGGTCGACCATCAACCGTATTCATCACTAGGCCGAGAAAGTGAATACGGGACTTGCAAATCCCGTATTCCGGTTGCGATGAATAACATCAAGCAAGCAGCAAGATGCATGTGTATTTATGCAAGCCACAACAGGTTAAAAATTTATCTATGGTCTTGCTATGTCGAAGGTGGCCTGTGCGATATTTTTAATGCTAGGTTGGCTGAATTGCCCTCATGACTTCCACGCAGAGATCGCCAACAGCATCGCCAAGTTCAAAACGAAACGCCTCAATTCCACATTCAGGATCGTCCATGTCTTTAATAAATGCCAGCTTGAAACTCTCGTTCACTTCGCACATGTGAACAAATAATTTGGCAAGATTGTTCATTTGCTCTGAGTTCTTATAGTGTTTTCCAACAAAAGTAGAGCTAAGCAACTTGTAGATAAGACGGCCTCCCAAATTGTGATCGATTGGGATTTCTTGAAGGCGATCAAATTGATCTTGTTCCCATTCGAAATTTGTTAGATTCAATAGTCCATCGATCAAAACTGTTAGACGTTCAGGATAATTACCACTTGCAGCACACAGAACCAACTCATCAATGACTGACTCAGCAGCACGTTCACACACTTTACAAAGTAACATTTTTAACTTTCAAAAATGCCACTTACCAGGCGTAACTGATAAGTGGCTATTGGCGATTGCTAATTGCAAACTCTTCTACGCGATCATTAGATTGAAATGACGGTAAGCCATCAAATCCATAGGATTGCATTCAGCATCACAATAAGACTTAATCTGCATCTTGATATTCCTCGCAGAGGTCATTCAAGAATTGGCGACCTGCAGAAGTAACGTCGAAGTCCAACTTGCCAAGATCAAAGGCAATTTGAAAGTCTAGAAACGCTTTCTTTAAGCGATCATTGATCTCGAACAGGTTACGCATATTGCATTTGAAATTTTCCAAATCAACATTTTTTGTGTCACTGTACGAATCGCAGCAGTACAAAAATTTATTAACAATGCAGTAATTGCTGCGATCGTAAATTTCACGCTTATTGAAAACGTTATCGTCTGCAGTGATCTCGACCTCTTGAAGTTTGAACATTGCATCAATAGTTTTTTTTGCTGTTGCAATATCGCCAGTTGCATTGGTATGGTTAGCGATAAAGTCAGCAATAGAGTAGCAAGCATCTGAGCAAATGTTATTGAGCATTTTGAGTCTCCTCTTTTGACAAATACGAATTGGGTGCAACTGAGTCAAAGAACTCTTTGTTGCTGGCAAGGAAGCCGCGCCAGTCATCTGCCTTGAATGCTGCTTGAATCAATTTGATGCACTTGCTAAACTTCTCTGGCACACGCTTTTGCGAGCTGTCATCAAATGCCGCTTTATTGGCACGTTCAATTGCATCAAGCATCACCCATACGTTGTGATTAGCAATCAAGTAACGACTCATGCTGTCAAAGTGAACCTTGGCTGTATCGTTGCCCTTCACATTCAAATCACCCAAGGTCAACAGTTTTCCAATTGGAGAAGTGTTGTATGGGAAGTTTTCAGTGCTGCCACGATGTGCATGACCTTGATCCACCTTTGCAGCAGAAATGCCCCACGAAGATGGTGAGTCAGTGAGTTCAGGTGAGATGTAGGCTTTATTGCGCTCACAAGCCATCAAGAACGGACTGCTAGAGTCGTAGGTCACATTGAAGTCACCATACTGATCACGCAAAGCATTTTGAATGGCTGTAAAGAACACAGCCCATTTCAGCGTTGAAACGCCTAATACATGGATGTTCGTGCGTCCGTCTAAAAATGCATCGTCTTCACGCATACGTAGAACGGTATAGAGCATTTGGTGAATGCCACCATCTGCGCCTGTACCACCAGCGAGTGCCCAGCCTTCGAATTTGAATTGCTTAACGGATTCCCACCAGAACTCAATTTCTTCGATTGTGATTCCGTGCACCACATTGAACCACTTGGTTTTACCCAGACGGTTAGCTTCGATGTAATGAAGATTTTCACGATTCACCTTTGCTAATTGCTCAAAAGTGCAATGCTTGAAAGCCGACTTGGTTTTCCCGTCATGGATTAACCACGCAGGAATATCCAAAGTCATAGCATGTGTAGTGTGCGACTCGCTAATTGCAACAACCCAGTTACGCACTTTGTCTGCAACATTGTCCCAACGCTCTAAGGCTTCGGCGCTGTTCATTTTGTCGTCAAACGCAGTGATTCCCTTCATGGAGCCAGTACCAATTTGGTAGCCACCGCTATCGCCAAAAATCAGCACTTCCTCTTTGTTGGAGCGATAAACGGCGTTATTGGACCATTTGCCAACTGGATGCAATCCAGCAGAATGCAGGATGCATGGGTAGTGGAATAAGTTGTTTTCTTTTTCCCAGAAGATCAGATCCTCTTGTGAAATCCCAGCCGGAAAAGGACGAGATGGTTTCATTTCTTGCAGAGCACCTTTTGCATAGTCATTGACTGCGGGCAGGTACTTCGCATAATCAGTTGTATTGAACTTACGCATAAACAGTCGCCTCCAAAATTTCGTTGTCATCTTCGTGAACAAGACCGCCTTGTTCGCTATAGTCATCAGCCTCTGAATCCGAAAGAGACTGGATGTACTGCTCTTCTTGTTCTTCAGCTGACAAATTGCGAGATTGCGGAACGTATTGAGTGAATGCCGCTTCTGAACGATGAGCCTTCGTCACATTGAATGTAGGTACAGCTATAAAGTAAGCAGCCGCTGATGTTGAGAATTCAAAGATAAGTACATCTGCACCACCTTTGATCTCAACATTTCCTTGAATGGGCAAGTTGCCCATTGCAACTAAGACAGGAAGAAGGTCTTTAGTCAAGAATGCTTCTGAATACAACTCTTCCTTTGATGTCCCCTCTGTGTAACGAATAGGCTTACTAGCGGTGTACTCATCTTTTTCGACCGTATGTTCGAAATTCAAATGTGACTCTGTAAAAGTCAAACCAATGTGGTTGTATTTCTCGTGTGAAATATTCAACCCAAGGTCATGCGTCCACGGTGTTGCAAACTCACGAGTAACAGCTTGCAAAATGAGAGCAGGAACTTCAAGGTTGAAAGTCAATTGCTCGTCATAGGCGTCCAAGTAATTAACCTGTGTTGATTTTTTACTTGAATGACTTTCAAATGACTTGAAAAGAAGATCAAACGGTTTGAGGCCCTTAACCTTGCTTTTGACGTTAAGTTGGTGGCAGAACAAGAAGCTGTTGTTCTTTGTTGCTGGGATCTTTTGTGCATCTTTAGGTTCATACATATTGAACCCATCGTCAGCGATCAGGCGTGCCTCAGCAAGGCGTTTGCTATATGGAGCCATCATTACGTCATAGCTCACTGCTTCAAGCGCAGGACTAAACGGACGAACAAGCGTTACAACTCCTGACTTCATGTGCGGTTGACTCAGCAAAAGTTGATTCGTTTTGTGAAGATGCAGCAAACGAGTGCGAGCAAGCGAATCCTCACCTTTGAGGGTGTCATCAGGGTTGACCTCAACAATATCTTTAGTCCCACCCATATTCCAGGGTTCTACCTGCGTACGCAAAGTTTCACAAAGCACACGCAAGGAAAAAGGAATAGCTTCGAATTGCTTGCGGAATGCATTTACACGGCTTACGCTTGTTTGCTTCGGATCGTCGTTAATGTCAACAAGTTGATAACCTTCGCCTTCAACGTACTTAATCAGCACGTTTGCGTAGTTATCTTTATCTACTGAAATAGGAACATTGAACGAGACTTTTGCGTCAATCTTTGCATCGTTCCAGAACTCTGCTGCCGCTTTTGAAAGTGCCTGAACTTTGTCTTGCTCTTTGACGCTCTTTGGCTTAATTTCGTTTGATTGTTTAACCACACGATACTTAATTCCAAGTCCAGCCACTACAGCACTATCTTCTGCTGATTTCTCGTTCAATTCACGCTCTTGCTGCTCTACACGGCTATCGCTATCGCCCTTGCTCTTCTTATTTACGAGACGAGTGGCTGCAATGATCCCGCCTACACTTTTGATGTAGCCAGCAAGTTTGTTCACAATGTCGTGACGATACAGCTCAGGATTTTTAGTTACTTCGTTATGCAAAGCATTAAGCAAACGGCTTCCACGGTTACGTTCCTGATCGCTTAGTGTGTTGTTGAAAAGAACAACAAGCAGCGGTGAGAAGTTGATCCCATGATTAACGTTATAGAGCTTCAAGGACTTTAGATGCCCTGTAAGACTGTCTACAAGACCATCAACTTTTGCGGCTTCACGCCACCACACATAAATTTCTGCATAGTTAACGTACAAGTCATAACGACCGTTTGCAATAGCCTTCAGGACCATGGCGCATTTGCGTTTAAGCCCATCAAAGACATTCAGCAAGTATTTTTTGTCTGCTTGCGACGACACTTTTCCATTAAGCATATAAATGCCCTTTCAAAATAGCACCTCTCAATTTGCGAGATTGGTACGGTTTATTTGTATTGCTGTTCGCATTGCCTGTCGGCACTACGAATATTTGTGAAGTCTTTGTTGCGGGAGACTGCGGTTTTGAGTCAAAATCGCGGTTGTGCAGTCGCTTCTTAACTGCGCCCATGTTTTCGTTGTTTAGGTTTTCAGAACCTCCTTTCTCATCACATACGCTCTCGTACAGCGCATGTGAAAAATTAGAGGCTCAGTGAAGACGGTGGCTTAGGTATATGGAATTTCTCTTCCTCCCCAAGCCTCCGTTTTCAATGCTCTTATAAAGAGCTCCCACCTCCTTTCTGTTGATTGCGATTGCACATTTCTGTGCTCCTGAACCTCTAGTAGAAATCGGAATTCCAGTGCTTTCTAGGCAGATCGTTTTTTGTCTGCTACCTAGAGCCTTGGGTTGGGTTTGCTAGGATGGTTTTCCCCGTCACTTTTTCCAATTCCCGTTTGAGCCGCTCGTAAATTGAGTGGGGCTTGTAGATATTGAAAGCGAGATGGGGATGGAGTCTTAGGGAGATGGATTTTTTGCTCCTACCTAAGCGATGGGAAACGTGGGGCGTACGCTCACGCTGTGGCTGAAATAGCAGCTACACATTGCCGCACAAATGGCAATGCAATGTTTGGTAGATCTGTTTTTGTGGAGTAACTAAATGCCAGCTGATTTCTACTACAAGGGCTTGCCCATTGAGAATGAGTTTTTCCCGTTCACGCCAGAGCAATCGGCTGAGGAAGCTAAAGGGTCTATGTATGAGGCGTGGTTTGATGCGCTGAAAGCATCGCCTTGGTACAACGATATCTGTGAGACTCGTGTATTCCCTTCTGATGCAGCCAAAGAGTGTTACGAGAACTTTGGCGACTTGCGCCCCTTTAGCTTCAAGAAGTGGTGGCTAGAGAAGGGCTACATGATCTTTGCAGAACGTGTCCGTTATGAAGAGATGCAAGATCGTGGCATCGTCAATGGCGCGACTAAAACGCTCAAATATAAAAAGGGTGAGAACGATCCCAACAAGTTGCTGATTGAAGTGCCACTCAATTTGGATCCACGAAAACTGCGAGAACAGTTTGAAGAAATCTTGCGTCAGCACTCTGCTTACTATGAGCACAAGAATCGTTTTGAAGAAAGCACAGCGCCAGTGCCATTAGATCGCGATAGCAAATTTGGATATGGCACCATCAAGTCATGGCTTCACGTCTATAAAGAGGTAGAGAAAGAACGTGCGCTACACAACGATGCAACACTTGTCGACATCTGCCGAAAACTTGGACTTCGCAAAAGTCTGTTTGCTGACTTTGGTGAAGGAACCGTTGTGGATGATCCGCAAATTCGCCAACAAGCTGCTAATGCTATTTCTGAGTATTACCAGAAGGCGCGACGCTTGATGGCTCATGCAACGGAAATGCGTTTCCCATGCTTGGATGATCGTTCTGCATTGCTTTATATTCGTCCGCGCAATCGTAACTAATTGCAACTATTCCCTCAGCTGAGCATCGTGGATTTAGGCTGAGGCTAGATGGCTCTGGGCAAGTTTATTGTTGAACTAGCAACATGCTAGATTGTTTCAATGCTGCCCAGTAGCCTCGGCAGCGGAAGAGAGAGTCTTGGTGCCTTAGTTCTGGGGCTATAGACGCAAAATCACCAGACTGAATCTGTAAGTACTTCCCCAAAATTTTTCACAGTACAGATTTTTACGGACGCAGGACCCACTTCCATCTAGCGTAACAGGCTGTATTAAGAAATGATCAGTCAAACATCATTTCTGTAAAAAACTGCAGACTTCCCTCATGGCATGAGGGACACTCGTTTCCTTTGCGTAAAAGCACAAGATGTTTATTCAGTACATAACAAAAATCATCAGAAAATTGCTCTTCGCGAACGTGATAGCCGCGCTTAGACAAAATCTCAGGACCCAACAAGCAGAGAAGTTTGTTGGTGGTTAGAACGGACTTTGCCGCATAGCTTTCAATATCAGTAGTGTTACAAAGGGGACAGCAGACTTTGTGGGCAAGTAAGTCGACGCTCACGGCCATATTGCAATGTCTGCAAAGGTGAGGAAATTTGAAAGCTTTCCCGTGATTCGCCCTTGAGCTGCCAGAAACCGTAAGAGTCTCGTAGCCGCATTTGCAGTAGGTTTTTAGAGTGGTACCCACGTGTAGCTCATTAAAACTGAGATGAGTTGATCTTACTTGTAACTGAAAAGTCAATAATTGATAACTTTTTAGTGCTCAAAAAGCGGAATTAGGTATGTCATACGCAACCATTAGTAGGCAGCTGGCTAAAGTGCTGCAAAATGACAAAATTGGAAATAATTTTTTCGAGGTATGTATGGGGTACACCGCTGGAACCATAAGTGAAATGCGTAGACAAATGGAAGAGCTTGGAGTGAAAGAAGGCGGCTTCTTGCGTCCTGATTCAGCTGCAGATTCCCCAGACTTGAATGAGATAAAAGTTATTCTTCAAGCCAAACAATTTGTAGAGGCAGAAGAAGCAGAGCGGACAGATTCGTTCGTTGATGCAGAGAAAAAAATCAGTGACATTGATCAAAAAATTGAAGCTATTGAAGCAGCATGCAATTCAAATTTAGAGCATGACCTTCTGGAAGGGGCATTTCATAGTGCACTTTCCAAAGAAGAACATTCGCTAGTGGCAGCTTGCGCTAAAGAAATGGAAACTCGTGCTGCTTTAAACAGTTTTAAGACGAGAAATCAAATCGCAGAACCTGCACACTATCCACCTGATCAACTGTTCCATTTTGCATTTTTGATCATGTTTGTCGCGATAGAGACTGTAGTCAACGCATTCTTTTATCAAGGATCTTCAGGATTACTTGGCGGAGCCGTGGTGGCTTTATGTGTCTCAGTGGTGAACATGAGCTTAGCGGCTGGACTGGGGTCGATGTACAGATATGTAAATTTGCCAGCAACTAAGGACAAGGTCATAGGATATGTCGGAATAGGTGTCTTCATCATTCTGGCATTTGTTATGAATTTAATTTTCTCGACCTTTAGAGTTCAATACGAACTGCTCCAACAACAGGTTCTGCAAGAGAACCTAGCAGAACCGACAACGGCAATGCTGGTAGCCGCTTTCAAAATAGCTGTCGCGGATGCCTTTAGTGTTTTCTTACTTAAGTTCCCAGATATCGATGTAATGAGTTTTGTGTTGTTCTTCGTTGGGGTGATTTGTAGTGGTCTTGCTTTTTGGAAAGGCTACACACATGATGACAAACATCCTGGATATGGAGATATGGATCGTCGGCATAAAGCCACAGAGCTTGCTTTTAATGACGCAAAAAATCGAGCGTTCGAAGCAGCAGTTGCAAAGGTTCATCAAATTGCAGATGAAGTTGATGAGCTGAGATCCTCATTGATTTCATCGCAACGAAATAGTCACGCACTGAAAGCACAAGTGCAAGGAGCGCAATCAACGTTTGATGGAAACGTTCGAAAAATTCAAGGGGAACTGAACTTGGTTATTGAGGCATATCGGGGTGCAAACAGAGCAACTCGATCAACGCCTGCTCCAAAGTATTTTGAGATTCTTCCAGAGATAACTCCTGAAGTTAATAATCAAAGGATAGAAGACCTGTTGCAAGCAATCGATGAACTATCGAAAAAATCTAAATCCATTGCGGATGATAAGGTGACTCTGCTTGGGAACAAACTTCAGCAAATTCGCAGCAGGATTCACCAGCTTGTTCAAGAAGAATTTCAAAAATACATTGAAACAGTTAAACAAAGTGCGACTTCGTCACTTCGTGCTCAAGGACAAGTACAGAACATAGGTTAGATATGACTAAAAGAGAAAAAGCTTGGTACATGATCGGCGGATCAATAGCCTTTCTGATTGCGTTGCTAGTGTTAAAGCAATCCGTAACGCCAACTCCTGTGTGTGATCCAAAAATTAAATCGAAGACTGTGATTTTGTTAGATCACAGTGAATCGATATCAAAGCAAACGGCTGATGTCATAGTGGAGCGAACATGGAAACACATTGAGGAGAACGTGCCTGCAGGTGAGCTAATCACAGTCTATGAAATTACGAAACTTTCTAAAACCAACCTGCAACCGAGCTTTGAAGGATGCAAACCTAGAGCTCAAGGATCTCAATACGTAGAAAACGTAAAAAAAGTAGAGCGTGATTTTCAGAACTTCAAGGTGAAGTTAAGAGAAGATCTCAGTACGCCAATAAAAAATACTAGTGGTCCTGTCGAGTCACCAATTGCACAAGCGTTAATTGACATGTCGCTTGATGACAAACACTTCAGATCAGAAGACGTTACAAAGTTGCTGGTATTTTCAGATTTACTTGAGTACACGCCCAAATTTTCTCTTTACAAAAGCACAAGTGCAGACCAAGCAATTAAAGATTTTAGGGCGAGCAGGAGCGGGAGTGTGGAGCGACCAAGCTTCAAGCATGTTGAAGTTCAACTTCATGTGATTCCAAGATCAATTCCTCCTCAGACAGTGCAAAGCAGAGATAAGTTTTGGGTTTGGTTTTTTGGGGATAACGCTGGATCATGCAAGAAAGAATCGTGCCTAAGTAGAGACGATTTACCCGGCTCTCCAACGCCTAATTAAATATGCACAAATCATTCTTACCGCTATTTTTGACGTCACTGCTTGGGATTTTGAGCTCAAGCTTTCTCCCGCATGAGCCTTTGTTCTATCAATGGTTTGGATTGGCTGCTGGAATCATCCCTCTTGGGATTTATCACCGATATCTTGCAAGCCAAAAAATCTTATCCCCTGCTGAGGTCGATAGTGTTTACTACTTCGGATTTTTGATCACTGTCATAACTTTGGTGGCGACTGCAATTTCAATCGCACTAGATTCAACAGGCAAACCAATGGACATGCATTGGATACTGTTGCAATTTGGGCTGGGATTGGTGGCCACTGGGGCGGCGTTGTTTGCTCGATTGCTCTTGATGGCTAAATCGTCTAGCCAAGTTGAAATGGACGTTATTCAGTCGACTCGTGAATTGGTGGCATCAGTTACACAAGTCTCAGGTGAATTTGATCGAGCTGGCTACCAAGCGAGTGCATTCGTGGAGCAGTTGGAAGAGCGTCTTGAAAAGATGCTTGACAAAACGATCACAGCTTACACAACTACTATTGAGCAAACAGCACAGAAATCAATGGACAGATGTGCGGCGTCGATCGATGGAGCAACAGCACAGTTTTCAGAAGCAATTTCTAAAGTGCTTGAAGAGGTTGGTCGCATTCAAGTTGAGGCTGAAGCTATTAGCTTCTCAGCGGCTGCAGAAAAAATGCAGAATTTTTCTGCCCAGATTGAGCTATCAGTTGGCGCCATGACTGAACGGGTTAAAGATGTTAGTGCAGCAAGTGCGGATGGCATCGCAGAGTTAGCATCAACAACTAGAAAAGTTCAGAAGCTTGCGATTGATATAGCCGCGAAACTGGAAAAATTAGAGCAACTTCAAAACATGCTCGATGGAATCCTAAATACTTCAGAGGCTCTAGGTATCTTCAAAGAGGCCGCGGAAACTTCGGCGTTGTCTCTTTCTAAGTTACGTGCCACCTCAGTAGAGGCCTCCAGAAAGCTCGATAGTGAAGTAATCGACCCACTTAGTGAGTCAGGCGTTGCATCTGGCTTGCTTCAGTTGACAAAAGCATTTCCTGAAAATGCAGCTAATCTTGCATCGACAATCGGTAATTTGACTGTTGAAGCAAGTAACCTTTCGAAAACACTTGTGAGCCATCGACAACTTGTAGAACAGACACTGGCGTCCGTTTCATCAGCAGGTGATGCTGGGCAGCAGTTAAAGTCACTTGATGCAACTGCAAAATCTGTAACAGATGGAATGCAGCAGCTGCTAGGTTCGATCAATGAGCTGAAACAAAATTTGGCATTTGCATCAGAAGCTGCAAAGAGGATTGGAAACTCGCCTGAGACGATGTTGGATGCGAAGGTCACTTGATAGGTCAAATTTATGCGACAGAGTGAACATGTCCTCTACATTACGTTAGTAGATTTCTTATTGCAATTGTTGTTTCTCGGACTAGTTTTGTCCGTTATCTACACCGCACTCCAGCCCGACCCAGACGAGGTTCAGGCCAACAAAGCATTTGTTGCAGAAGTAAAAAAATTAACGGGCATTTCTGATCTGACAGTTCTTACTGATGAACTAACTAGACTTGGTCCATTGAAAAGTGCCGCTTCAGACGTTAAGTTCGTTCGTGAGTTGGAAGATTTGATGAGCAAAGTCGGCGGACAGGAGAAGGCTTTGAAGCTGTTAAATGATGAAAGTAAGAAAGCTGGGCAAGGCTTGCCTTCATGCTTGCCCAACGGAAAAACGATCGCCAATTTTGACGCCTACTCAGACCGAATCGAACTACAAACACCACTGTCTGTAGAGATGAATGATTTGCTTAAGATTCTAAAAATTGCTCCAGAACGAGTTGCAAAGTTGGGATTACACGAATTTCGCGATGTGTTTGGCGCTTTAGCTGCTAGAAATCAAACTGAAAAATGCATCTACAACGTTGTTCTTTATGAGCATGTTTTTGATACAAGACCAAGAGACAAATTCAATGGACTCTTTGTGACTTTGAAACGTGCGGCAAGTGATCTTCATTAGGCTGTAAGATGAAAAAAATCATCTATTTGGTTCTGTTGCTTATTTGTTTTGGTTTTAAAAATGCTTTTGCTGAAGTATTGATTGGTAAAGTCGTGAGTGTGTCTGATGGAGACACGATAACTTTATTAGATGAAGCAAAGGTTCAGTACAAAATTAGGCTTGTTGGGATTGATGCACCAGAAAAAACCCAATCCTTTGGGCAGGCATCCAAGCGTAATCTGTCAGACCTGATTTTTGGAAAAGAAGTTCATGTCGAGTGGTTCAAAAAAGATCGTTACCAACGTACGCTTGGTAAAGTCATTTTGAATGGGCAAGATATTTGCCTTGAGCAAGTCAGACGAGGCATGGCTTGGCATTACAAAAAATACCAACGTGAACAGTCTTTGGAAGACCAGCGGGTGTACTCAGAAGCTGAAGTGAAAGCGCGAGCTTCAAGGCTTGGGTTATGGATAGATTCTGATCCAATTGAGCCGTCGGCATTTCGGCGAAAATAATAATTTATACAAGGTAAGCAAGCGATTAAGTATCTACAAAAATCATAGATTTCGAAGTTCATCTTGATGATGCACTCCTCGCGGGGTGGCGACTGACTGCAGGATCCTTGGGGTCTTGTTAAGCACTTTTCCTTGATGGCACTAAGCTACAGATCTTAAAGATGTGTTTATTAAGACGAGGTAAGTGCCTGCAGATAGTAAGGAATTGACGATTTAAGTAAACCACACTTAATCCGGCAAATCTTTGTCGCATTAGTCTTATCATGCCGAATCCTATATGAGTGAAAAAATATCAAAACCCAAAATAGCCTTCATTGTTTTTCTCCTAACAATCATTATTTCGATTGTTGGATACTGGACGAAGAAGAACATCCCCAGCACTCAGGCAGATAAGTTCAGCTCATCTGCTGCCATTCTGGATGCGATCAAGAATCCGTCCGCAGAAAAAAGTGAACTAACGACAGCCGTTCTGAAAGTTGTTGACTATGGGCCTGCGTATTTGCGTTTAGAACAAGAGCACCCCACCGTTACAGCAAGGTTTCTTTTGACGTGCTTTGACGGTGAAATTCATATAAATGCGGGAATCATTACCACGCCGGAACGTTCTGAATCAGTCATGAAAAGAATGACGAAGAACTATTTGGAGTTTGATTCAGATGTCATTCTTCCCGCGTTAAAAAATGATGCGGCAAAGGCAGTTGATAGCGCCATCTGGATCGCACGTCCTTTAGATCCAGCGCAAGTTGCATCATTGAAGACGGCTGCTGTTTTAGGCGCTTGGACGGAAGATGGCAGTGACTTCAGATGGGGGGCGTTTATGTACATTGATAACGTTCGCAATGAAATCAACAGCTATTTGCAGAATTGCTCGAAGTAAATATGGTATGAGATAGGCACTTTGGGCGTGGGGGCTAGCATCGTGCCTTCTCAAGAAGTTATCTCTTGCGATGAACTAAGAGCTGCTTTAATTCGACTAATAACTAATTTGCCAAGGATTTTATTCCGCATAGTGCTTGTTGAAACAATATTTCCGATTGTTCTTGCGATATTAGTATGGAAGAGTCCTACGCTAACAGCGCAATCTAGCAACTTGATAGATAGTTGTGGTAGATGTGCCACGATTGCACGCGGCTAAGCACTGTGCATAAATTTTACAAAACCTGCGCAGTGAGCCTAACCTCTTGATTTATAAATAGAAATTTAGGGGTAGGAATTCTGAACATACGAAAACATACTAAATGCACTTTTTCCAATACAGCAAAGGAAGTGCAAATGACAAAACAAGCCCAAACACTCAGCGAGCGCGAGCTTCAACGCTTGCTTGAGTTTGTAGCTACAACCAAAAGCCCAAAGCGCAATCGCGCCATCATCCTGCTCACGCACTTAGCGGGAATGCGTATCGGAGAGGTTGCCGCTGTACGTGTCAGCGATGTGCTTGCTAGCGACGGAACTGTAAAAAAAGAAATCGCACTCAATTCAACCCAAACCAAGGGTGACAAAGGGCGTGTTGTGTTGCTCAGCGCACGTATGCAAGCGGAATTAGCTGTGTATATGCAAACGGTCCGTGTGCGCGATCCAAAGCAGCCATTGTTTGCTACGCAGCGCAATGCAGGATTCACTGCCAACTCCTTAACGCAGGTGGTCAACGGCATTTACAAAAAGGCGGGATTTGATGGGTGCTCCAGCCACAGTGGACGCCGTGGGTTCTTGACTAACTTGTCAGAGAAGGGCGTTAGTGTGCGTGTGATGATGGCACTGGCTGGACACAAGAACATGAGCACCACTCAGCGTTACATTGACTTGCGACCCGGAGTGTTACGTAACGCAGTTGAGTTGATCTAAGTGCTCAGTTAGCTCTTCAATGGCTTAGGTAGCAAGATATTTACATGCTGCCTAAAGGGAAGATACCCACGCGGTACGATGCTGTAAAACTCTCAATGGAGGCTTTATGGCAACACGTATCGGTACTAACTGGGAAGGTATCCCCCACACTCGCGCCACAGCAAACATCGTTGAATTGCGTAAGGTTGAAGATGTTCGCGCTGTACGCATAGACAACGGCAGCTTTCGCAACGCTAGCGTTAGTGGCTACTTTGAACTTGCTGACGCAGATACCCGTTTGAAAGTGGACAAAAGCGGAAATCGGACTATTGAAGTTAAGTTGGGTTGGTTTGGAGTGAAACCACCAACATCATGGGCAAGCGTAACAATCTTGGGAAGCTGCCAAGTATTAGAGAGCTTTACCGGTGCTGTTTTTCATAACATCTCAGGTCAACGCCGCAATGGTTGATCTATCAACTTGCTAGATTGAAATACATAGGAAAGCACCATGACTACATTTGCAAATCAACTCAAGGGCGAAATCGCACGGATTGCCAAGAAAGAAGTTCGCGCGGAAACAGCGCAACTCAAACAAGCATCAACAAAGTATAGAAGTGAGATTGCTGCGTTAAAGCGTCACATCGCAATGCTTGAAGCTGCTGTTAAACGCCTGAGTAAGTCGCAACCTAAAGCTCCAAAGCCTGTTGAAGAGTCCGGTGAGAAGTTGCGATTCCGTGCAGATGGCTTTGGCACTTTGCGTAAAAAGCTGGGCTTGTCAGCAGCACAAATGGGCAAGTTGATCGGAGTGTCTGCGTTGTCCATTTATCACTGGGAACAAGGCAAGTCGCGTCCCAGAGCTAGTCATTTGCCAACTATTGCAGCTGTTCGTAAGATGGGCAAGCGAGAAGCGTTGACTAGGCTTTGAAAGTTAGTTCAAGAGGATTGTTGCAATCAGTCCACTATGACGAACTCTTTGTCTTTTAAATACTGAGCGTACTCATGGACTGACAGCTCAATTTGATGCATTTCCCCTGCTTGCTCCCATCGAAGATAAAAAGGGCCCATTCCATTGTGATCACAAAATTCACACGGGCCGCGTGGAACTGGAACACGCTGAGATTTTTCATTCAGATAGGTAACCGTACCCGACACTCTTGCTTTTTTGAATTCGCTCATTTAATGCTCCAGCAGGTCAAGTTTGCAATTTGTCTTTTGCTAATGTTTCGTAATCAATGTGCGTCAGCTCTGATGTCAATATGTCATCGTTCAGTAGCTTCATAAACCTACGAAGACTTTCTTTAGACGAAAGCACAATTTGACCATCTTTGACTTTTAGCTTTAACTGTTTTTCTTTACTGGAGACAAACTTCAGTATGTCGTCTTTTGGGACTTTTAATACAGGGCTTGATTGAGCCCTGATCACCTCACGATTCGAGACATTGAGCTTGGTAAACAAGCCCTTGCTGTCATTAATTAGATTTAGTCCCAGCACTTCTGTTACCAACGCTTGCTTTTTGGTTTCTGCAATCTCAGTAAAGCCAAACGTATCTTCAAATTTTTTGAAATCTCTGATGTAGAAATCATCATCTATAAGCATCAAATCAAAGCCGTTTGTCACTCGCAGTACATCTTGCTTAATTTGCGTGAACCTCTTTGCATCATTCAAAACCAACATTGTGGTGTCACGCTTCACTAGTAGCACGGGATAAAAGCGTTTGAAGAAAACTACAGTCTTATCATGTGAACTGATGCGAATTGCAATTGATTCGAGGTGTTCTAAATTGTTTGTTTCAAAGCTATAGACATCATGTTCATCAGCTAACGCTATTTTTTTTAAGACATCAAACTCTGTTGGCGAGTCAGCAAAGTCGTATTTGTACAGAACGCTTTGCCTGCTATCAATTTGCGATAGCTCCATCATGGAAAGATCTTCATCTTTCATCAAATTGTTAACGCCTGCAACGTATGCAGAGCAAACCTCGTTAGTCGCCGCTTCATCAAGATCTGCAAGGAAGTACTTTCGAACTGGGGACTTTCCATAGCCCAAGTAAAGCTGCATGTTTAGCCCGGATTTAAAGAGTGCTTGTAACGCAGAGCGCAGTTCATTGATCGTGTTCATAGCTGCACCTCGATTGCTTTTCTAACAAAATAGATTCTTCTGTCTAGCAGCATCACATTGACTGAATCCCCCACAGATAAGTCTTGCCGTGAAATCAAAATTGCACTTCCTGACGGGAATTTTGCGTTGAAGATACGAAACCCTAGCAATGAAAGTGTTGGGTTTGCATAAAACAAGTTTGTTCGTACATAAATTACACCCAGCAGCAGTAGTGTGATCCCTAGGTTTATCGACTCTCTTAGTGAGTCAAGTTTGAAGCCTACCAATGGAATTACATAAGTCGCAAGAAAGACCAAGTGTTCTGAGTTTTTGTCTTCGAGCTCAAGGATTTGAAAAGGGCCCTCTTTCACACCGTTGATTTTTCTAACGAAATGCAAATAGATGAACACTGAAATTAGCAACAGCGAAGCGGCAATCACTGGTAGGTGATTTTTCAAAATCACGTCGCAAAGATCACTTGGCGGTAAGAGTGGGCAACCAATACAAAACTCAAATTTTGTTTCACTAACAATGATCAGTACGAAAAGGAGCCATAGCGACAAAAGGTACATCCCTATCTTGATGCCCAATGTCGCATTAGGAGTTTTTGATGTATCAGCCATCGTGGTTTCCAAAATTGATATGAGTTATTTTGATTATTAACTAATATTTCTGAGTTTGTGTTGGTTGCGAATGGGTTTCCTGCGAGCCTTCTGAACGACCTCATAAACATGGTCTCTAAGCCTGTCATCAAAAGCATATTGCTCTGCCTTTTCAGCCTTCAAAAACTCTGCAAGCATCCCTTCGTAAGCAGGTTTCCCCCAGAGTTCAAAAATACAAATATCAAAAATTATGAAATCCAACTTGCGATCCTTATTGAAGGACTCCTTATCCTTGATGCGGTAATGATCCGACAGTAGTACTTCGCTAAGACACTTCGATAACTCAGCGAGTAGGTCTGGGAATTTTTCTTCCATAGCTGCTTTTGCCTTCTTAGGTTTGAGGGAAGTCATATCAATCAGCCAACTGCTCAGCAGCCATAGTCGCAGTGAGCTTGGAGTAGTGCTTCTCCAGCATCCCAACTGATGTGCCCATCTGACGGGCTACGGTGTGAATCTCCGTGCCAGCTAGCAACTCCATCGTGGCGTAGGTATGACGCAGGGAGTACATGGTGCGTTGCTGCCCACTGCTCATGTCCTTGCTCAAATCCGCAGCAGCAAGCAAACGTCTGAACGTACCCTCAAAGCCAAAGGGTTGAGTGCCATCGTCATAGGTAAACACGAACTGAGGCAACTTGGCGGCAATCGCATCTTCAAGTGACATTGCCACGGACTTTTGCCGCATAGCCAAACGCTCAAACGCAGCAGCTGCACGATGCTTGGCAATGAGCCAACGCCCACCTGTTTTCCCACTTACCCAAATACGCAAGTAGCGAATCTCATTGACGGTGTGCCACTCAATGTGTTGCCAGCGCATGTTCAAGCTCTCTTTGCCACAACGCATCCCAGTGGCTAGCAGCACTTCAACATAGTCGCGCATGACTTCTTTGATTTGACGGCCCGTGTGCCTGTGCCCACCTGCAGCAACCCACTTAGGCATGAACTCCAACAGCTGGTTCACTTCCTCAACAGTGAATCCGGGTCGTGCCTTAGTCTTCTCGCCACGACGGCTGAGCGTTGGGATGTTTTGATACTTGTTCAGCCACCCATGCTCAATCGCAGTTTCAATCACACGGTTGTATGCTGACGCATGTGTCATCAAGGTACTGGCCTTGGGCATACGTCCAATCTTTTCATTTCGCCAGATCTCAAACTCACGCACGAGCTTGCTGTCCAAGCTGGTGATGTTGTACTTGCCAAAGAATGGGATCAAGTAGCGACGAATTACCCGTTTGTAGTCATCGTTGGTGGATGGCTTGAGCCCTTGCTCAATTTCACGATCCAGCTGTTTCAAGCACTCATCAGCCACGGCAGCAAAACGTTTGGTACGGATTGGCAAGCCCATCTCTTCTTTGAAACGAGCACGGTCATACAAATCCGCTGCTTCACGCTTTGCATAGGCGAGTTCCTTTCGCTTGGTGGAGAACCTGTGCCAGCGGCTGTCATAGAGTTTGAAGCGTACTTGCCACACTTTGCTATGGGCTCTGCGGTACAGAACCACAGCACCGTCACGCATGTGGTGCAGCTCGCCCTCTGACTTAGCCTCACCCATCAGTGGGAGGCCATCTAGCAACTTGGGAGATGTGGGCGTAGCGTTGAAACGGTCAAGCTGGGCAAGGCTTGGGTACGCAAGTTGGGTGCTTTTCACGGTTTGCAGCTGAAAAAAAGCACATTAATTTCAACCCTAAATCTTGGGCAACCGCAGCCCAAAAACGTGTGGCATCTGTGCTACGGTGCGGACTGCGTAGGTACAGAGGGCACGATTTTGCAAGGTGAAGGGGCACTTTTGTGCATTTACAGAGCAGCCCACCTCTGAGAGTCTGCTACAATCTCGCTCTCGGCCCGGTAGCTCAGTTGGTAGAGCAGCGGATTGAAAATCCGCGTGTCGGCAGTTCGATTCTGCCCCAGGCCACCAAAATCAAGCGCCCAACTGTTCTCAGTTGGGCGTTTTCATTTTGGCGA
>JACCDV011158236.1_pt1 | contig 25574 bp, 35 predicted proteins | sample 7446131 | NCBI WGS metagenome assembly JACCDV01 (sample SAMN15323448, study PRJNA562643) | freshwater metagenome | isolation source: river surface water | place: USA:Blue River Watershed | collected 2017-08-17
AGTCTTGCTTTTTTGTTCTAAGTGGCGTATAGTTCACCCACTAATTTAATTATATGCCGATAACTAAAGGAGCAGAAAAAGCAAACCGACAGTCAAAGCGTAAGCACGTCTTTAATATTCGTCGCAAGAATGTGATGAGTGATGTAGTAAAGACAGTCACCAAGGCAGTAGCCGCTGGTGATGCTGCTAAAGCTAAGGAACTTTTGCCAAAGGCCTATAAGGCGATTGATAAGGCAGCCAAGCGTGGTGTCATCAAAGACAACACTGCCGCTCGCAAGAAGTCTCGCCTTACCGCCAGAGTAAAAGCTGCCGGAGCAAAGTAATAAAAACACCCCACCACGGGGTGTTTTTTGTTTTATAATAAATTGATTATCTAAGTAACTAATAAACTTTTATGTATCAAGTAAGTATCTATTTAAATTTCAACCGCAATACCGAAGAGGCTTTTAATTTTTATAAAGAAGTTTTCCAGTCTGAGTTTGAGGGTGAAATTGGGAGAATGGGTGATGTGCCACCACAAGAAGGTATGCCACCGCTAAAGGAAGAAGATAAAAACCTAGTGATGCATGTTTCTTTGCCGATAATGGACGGCTTTAGGCTCATGGGCACCGATGCGCCAGAGTCGATGGGCTTTAACCTAACTCAAGGTAACAATGCCTACATAAATCTTTTGCCTGAAACCAGAGAAGAGGCAGACAGAATTTTTGCCGCTCTATCAGAGGGTGGGGTAGTAGAGATGGCTATGCAGGAAATGTTTTGGGGTGATTATTTTGGGTCATTCGCCGATAAGTTTGGAGTGCGGTGGATGATTAATTGTAGTGAGAAAGCCTATTAACCAAAAGCACCCCGTTGGGGTGCTTTTGGTTAATAGCTCTGTCTTAAGCTTTTACTATAGTCTTCACTTTCTGGATTAGTTAATTCGTTTTTGATTTGGTGCCAAGCTTTTGTTTCTGGAAAGGGTAGTGAGGTATCGATAATATTTATATCATAAAGGACTTCATCAAAGTGTCCGGGCAAGATACTTTTCCAAGTAAGCGGGAAGTTGAGCTCGCTCATCTCTTCCACTCGTCTGGTTATTTCGTTGGTGCAATTGCGCAATAGAGTGTTATACATTCTTGGGTTTTTATACACGTCATTTATATCTTCGGCCAAAAGGGTAAAAAGTGATTTAGCTTGCTCGGCTGTCGCCTTGGTTTTGTACAAATAAACCCTTTCGTCACGATACTCAGTACGCACCCCAATTAAGTCTCTCTCTGAACCAACTACGTAAATAATCTCAAATTGTCTTAAGATACCCAAGAGGGGAGAAAATTCTTCACCCACCTCACGTCTAGTTTCTAGTGATATTGAGACAGGATCACTATCCTTAAGGCGGAAGCTAAGAAAGATATGCGCCAACCCTTCAAAGTCTGAGAAGTGAGAAATGACCACATCCACACCCTCAATATCCGCTAGGGCAAAAGATCGGGTTTCGTAAGTAGAACTGGCAGTAAGTGGTCCGGTCCAGGCAAAGTTGCGGTAGTTATCGATTTGGACAGTATCGTTCTCTATTAGTATTTGTGGCAAAGCCTCATGGCCCAGCTCCCAGGTACGGTCATGTGAAGGACGAAAAAGAAGTTGGAGGGAGATAAAGAGAATTAGTAAGACTAGTCCAATTAAGAGCGGCCACCTATAGTTGATTTTGAACATTATTTAAATTGTAACACTGAATGAAATGGCTGGTCTGGACTTCTTTTTATAAAAGAGTACTATGCGAGCAGTTTCAACAACCTTAAGGGGTTAAAAATGAACGTTCCTTACATTGGCATCACAGACTTCATGAATCTGGCCCAAGTAGAAAAAATGTCGGCTGTTTTCAATGCCCATCTTCCTGAGGGTTTGAATCGTCGCCTTCATGTTGGGGTTATGATGAGTCAGAAGACTCTCAATGACCTCGACACCAAGTGGACTAAGGCTTTTCCGTCCAAGGAAAGTATCGCTAAAATCTTTGGTTCGACTGAGACGTTCAACTGTCTCCATTATGCTGATTATGAGGCGGTCGATGTGGCCGCTAATTTGGCCAAGGCCATTACATACGGCGGTCCTGGTATGAACGCATTGCAGCTCGACATGATTTGGCCAGAACCGGCAGATATTCTGAGGTCTTTTGACCTGTCGGGAAAAAGGCCACAAGTTATTCTGCAGGTTGGCAAAATCGCGATGATCGAGTGCCTCGAAAGTCCTGAGGCAGCTGCCGAGAGGTTGCAGACATACGAAGGTGTTATCGATTACGTGCTTTTGGACAAAAGTATGGGTACTGGCCATGGTATGGATGCTGCCCGGCTTCGGCAATATATTCAGGCAGTGAAGGATGTGATGCCGAATTTGTCTATCGTCGTGGCTGGTGGCCTCGGGCCTGATTCCATGGATTTGGTGGAACCGTTGGTCAACGAGTTTCCGGATATCTCTATCGATGCCCAAGGTAGGCTGAGACCGAGCCGCAGCGCTCTTGATCCGATTGATTGGGATTTGGCCGAAAGGTATCTCATCAACGCGCTGAAGCTTTGGAGCTAATCAGTGCAAAAACAAACACCTCGAGCAAACTGCTCGAGGTGTTTTTCATAATTTTATTATTTCTTTTTTAATATTAAATTAAAAATATGCCAATGTTTTTCTTCCCCAGCAGCAGTTTGTCCGTCCTTCTCTTCTTCTGAAAATTTAATTACCTCCATATCGGCAATAAGTTCAGTGACATATTCTTTTGTTAAAAAAGTCATATTTTCATTTTGGTTCCAGCCATCTCTGTCTCCAAATAGTTGACCTACAAAAACACCATCTTTGGTTAGTGAATTTTTTAGGGATGTAAAAACTCTTTCAAAATGTTGTGGGTTAGTGAAGGGGAGTGAGTACTGGGCGTTTACAAGATTAAAGTGATCAGTTGGAAAATCAAAATCCTCGAATGAGCCGATTACAATTTTCACCCTTTCATCATTCGACATACTTTGTATAGCCGGTTCAGAGTCAACAGCTACTATTTCTTTAAAACCTTGTGAGAGTAAATATTCAGAATCTTGCAAAGCCCCGGCTCCTAAATCGAGGGCACTGTCTTTATTTGTCACATATTCGACGCCCTCGAGCAGTTCTTTGCGAGGAGGTCTTCCCTCGGTGTTTTTGTAATATGTTACCCACCCATTTTCTGATTTCATAAATAAATTATATAGCCAAATTTCACAAAGCAAAATGACACCTAACGGTGCCATTTTCAATGTGCGGAGAGAGAGGGATTCGAACCCTCGAGAGGCTTTCACCCCTAACGGTTTTCAAGACCGCCGCCTTCAACCACTCAGCCATCTCTCCATATATGTAAGCGGTTGGTTAGACCGCCGTTAGCAACAGATACTATCAGAAAAGTCTAAAAAAGTACACTAGAGCTGTGATACAATATTTTCAATGGAACCAAATGCAAGGGCAATAACTTGGGAGGCCCCAGAACACTATTATCAAGAAAGAGGGAAGGACTGGTACTTCATTCTCACTATTTTGGTGGTAGCTTTGGGTGTTTCGGCCTTACTTTTCAATAATGTATTGTTTGCTCTGCTTATCTTTGTATCTGGTGGTACTCTGGCCCTAGCATCTCTAAAGAGACCTTCAATCATTCCTTATGGAGTATCGGTTCGTGGTATTAGAATTGATGAAGATTTGTATCCTTACACTACTTTGGCTGCTTATCATATAGACGAAGAAGATTCCCGGGGGCCACAATTAATGATTTTGACCAAAAAGCGGTTTACACCCCTAATTGTTATTCCGCTACCGGAGGAATACATTGATGATGTTGAAGATATAATCCGGGACCGACTCGAGGAGAAATTCTTAGAGGAACCCGCTTTCTTTAAGTTGATTGAAAGATTTGGTCTCTAAGGTGACAAATTCGTTTACCTGTGGTAGTATCTTCGGGCTTATTTCCTTGGTGAAATCGGCATGAAGTGATGTTTGCTCTACTGTCTTCTCGGCATCTGCCAGGGAGGCGAGAGCTGCACTCGCAGTATAAAAGAAAGCTAGCTTTCTTTTAACTACTCGTTTGCTCTCGTAGTTTAATGGATAAAATGCTGGTTTGCGGTACCAGCGCTCCAGGTTCGATTCCTGGCGAGAGCACAAAGTAAAAGTCGGCGTTTAGCCGGCTTTTTCTGTGCTCGAGAAGTAACTGTGCCTGCGCACAGTTACAGCAGGAATCGAAGGTCGGAGCGATGTGAGCCTGCGAACGAGCGAGACAGGGTCGGGAGTACTTAGATTTTTATGAACGAAGTGAAATAAAAAGCCTAGTAACTCCTGACCGAACTTCCTGGCGAGAGCACATTTGGGTAAATTTACAGCTATTTTAAATCAGGTCTTGGCTTAAAGTACCAAACATTTTGAAGTATAAACATAATAATGACTATTGCTCCAAAGATATTAATAAGCACAAGTGTTCTAGCAATTTCAGTATGAGGAGTTATTGCTGGATTGAACAAGAAGACTAGTGTGCTTTGTAAAACATAATCTACAGGTAAGTTTGCAAAACCTGAAAAACTTTCAGGTGAAATTAAAAGCAATAGCCAGTATTGGAAGGCAAAGAAAAATATAAATTGAAATATCGTAACCAGAAACATTCCGAGGATTTTTACAGAGTCTTTATATTCGTATATAACTTCTTTGGACAATATTACAATGCTCCCTGCTCCCATAAAGGTAAGACATAAAACTATGATGTCGCGTCCTGAGTAACCCATCATAGGCATCATCCATAGTATAGCTCCTTCTAGCAGTAGGATTATTACAAGACTTTTAATAGATTCTAGATAACTAAATTTTTCATTCACACACAAAGTATATCAAAAATCCCCCACTAATTTGGTGGGGGATTTAGTTTGTTTTTACAAACCAGCCTCAAGTCTTCTCATTAGTTCAATTTCAGCAGACTGGGTAGTAATGATGGCGTTGGTTAAGTTCTTCATTTCCTGATGTTCAACATAACGCTCGACACTATTGGCCATCATGATAGCTCCCATGTGGTGCATGACCATATCTTGTAGAAAGGTGCGATCAAGTTCTGCTCCGCTTAAGTTAGATAAGTCCCTCATCATCGGCTGGTATTTGCCTGTGGGTCGATACTCGGTGTCGTACCAAGCAAAATACCAAGATTTCATATCGGCAATTTCTTTTTCTTGAGCCTTGATTATGTTTTCAGCTAAGGTTCGTATTTCTGGGGTGGTACCACCACGGGCTAATACTTCTTTTGCAGTATCGACTGCTTCTTGGTGGTGAGGAATCATTCCGAGAATAAATTCTTTTTCACTGCTTACCATCATCATGCTGTGGTCCATCATCATGCCGGGCAGATTGCGGTTATCATTACTCATTAGTGATCCGTCCGACATGCGGTGCATGCCGTATGGGGCATCGGCTTGGCGATAGCGGTCGTTGTCTTGTGCGATAAAGTAGCCACCAACAGCTCCTATTACTAAGGTTGTAATGGCAATAATTGTAGTGTTTTTCATGTAGTTTTTTAAGTTTATAAATGCATTCTTGTTTAAGAAAATAGTTTTGGATTGAGTATTCCATTAGATAGTAAAGCCTGATATGCCTTTTGGAAAAAGTTATAAAGAATCAGTTTACGCCAACGCATAAACACCTTGGTTTTTTGATAGAGAGAATAGTCTGGTCTTATGACATTTATGTATAAAACCAATGTTGATCCTATAACAAAAAGTTCGATCACACTCGGTTTGGTGCTCTCAAGCAAGGAACGAATAGTTGATATATGTTCAAAACTACTCATCGGGCAGATGGTGTCTTCGTGAGACATAAACGGACAGTGTGTGTCCCGATCTGTAATCAGGTGATGGCCTGCTCTGTCTAGGCTCACAAACAAAACACTACCGAACGATAAGAATATAAGGAAAGTGACTAGTTTGTGAATTAGATTTTTCATGAAGAATTACATCAAAAACATAGCTGCCATCAAAGCCATTAGTAAGTCTTCACCCAAGGTGACATAGGTCATGGGTACCTTAAATACTGTACCCAAACAGGCGCAGGGTATAAGCTCTTTCTGTTGTAGCTTCAGGTATACACCAAGAGCACTGATAAGTAATATCGGCAGAGCGACGGCAGAAATTATTTTTATCTGCCAAGAAAATAGATAAGCTAGTCCAGCTCCTAGCTCTAGAAAAGGGAAGAGATAGGCATAGGCGCGACTACGCATGGCAATGAGGTCGTACTTGCGATAAGCCATTACGAAGTCGTGTATACGAATGACTTTGAGGATTCCAAAAATAAAAAAGAAACAACCCATAAAAGCGGCCATGGGGTCAAGCGCAAAAGCACTAACACTTACAGCGGTAAGGATGACGACTAGCATTATCATGGTAATAAGAGGGAGGTAGTCATTGAAGTCGTGTTGATTATGTATGGTGATATGGTTGTGGTTGTCCATGTTATTTTCTTTTTAATCTATAAACATTAAGTATTTCAGCGACAGGCTTTTTTGCTTCCCCGGCTTTTATTTGGTTTACAACACAGTGTGAAAGATGTCTTTCGAGAAGTTTGTCTTCGATATTGGAAAGGGCTTGTTTGATGGCGGAGCTTTGCGTAATAATGTCGATGCAATAGGCGTCATTTTCAATCATGCCCTGGAGGCCACGCACTTGTCCTTCAATTATTTTTAAACGGCGAATTAATTTTTTAGTTTCAGGTGGCATAATACAATAATACCCCCTGGGGGGTATTATGTCTATGGTGGCTTTGTTTTGTTAATTTCTACTCACTCCTTAGTGCATCTACTGGCTGGAGCCGGGCGGCGTTGCGGGCGGGGTAAAGGCCAAAGATGATGCCGACCGCTACGGCCACGATGGCGGCTAGCGCTATTACTTCGGTGTTTACCACCACTGAAATAATTTCACTGTCGGCAAAGACGGTGTTGGCAACTTTGGCCGCGCCAAGACTGAGCATAATACCGATGAGTCCTCCGAGCGTGGTAAGGGCAACTGACTCTACAAGTATCTGGAGCATGATATCGCGATTGCGAGCACCAATCGCTTTTCTGAGGCCAATCTCCTTGGTGCGCTCGGTGACGGTGGTGAGCATCATATTCATGGTGCCGATACCGCCAACAAAAAGTGCAATGCCACCAACGATACCTAAAAAGAGACTGATCATGCCAGTGGTCTCCTCGGCGCTCTCGATAAATGACTGGGCAGTTTCAACACTGAAGATGTCTTCACTGTCGGCTGCAAGTTGGCGACTGGCATTGAGTCCTTCTAGTAGGGCTGCGCCAGCAATATCGTAATATTCCGCTTCTACCAAAAGGGTAGCCACTGATGAGAAATACTTGCTACTAGTGAGGCTGCCGATAGTGGTGGCGTAAGGGACAATAATAAGTCCGTCTCCACGAGAGAAGCTCATGGCGCTCGATTCTAGAATGCCGACTATGGTAAAGTCTTGGCCGTTTACCTTAACAACGTCACCAACAATCACGCCTCGGCCAGCTTCTTCGGTGACCGATTCAACAAAACCAGAAGAAACCAAGGCCACCTTTTCACTATAAGTACTACTACCGAAGTCGAAAGTGGTGCCGCTAATTACCTCAAAACTTTGAATGGCAGCGTAGTCGCCGAGGGTAAACTGGATGGTTGGGGAGAATTCAGTTTCGTTTGTGACCACATTAACCCCGCTTACGCTTCCCATGGCTACACTACTGTCTATATAAGGTTGGCTTTGTATCCACGAAAAATCTTTGGGCGTAATATCACCTGAGACAGTGAGGTCGCCTGAGGCAAAGGAGCTAAAACGCTCCATGACGTTCTCTGATAGTCCGGCTCCGAGAGCCAGCATGGCGGTAACAGAAAATATACCAACTACAATACCAATGATGGTAAGGAGGCTGCGTAGCAGGTTGCTCTTTAGGGCGCCAAGCGACTCCTTGATTAGGAATTTGGTTTTCATACTAATGATTTCCTTCGGTTACTTCTCCGTCTTTGATGGTAATGACTCTGTCTACTACTTCGGTCAGGCTATCGTCGTGAGTTACTATCACAATGGTGGTGCCGTAGTTGGTGTTGAGATAACGCAAGGCCTCAATAATATTGTCTCCCGTTTTGGAGTCGAGGTTGCCGGTTGGTTCGTCGGCTAAAAGCAGCTTTGGTCTGGCGACCAGAGCTCTGGCGATAGCTACTCTTTGTCTTTGTCCACCGGATAGTTGGTTTGGTCTTTTGTGCCAATGAGCTTCCTCAAGTGAAGCGCGCTTAAGAGCGTGGGTGACATACTCGTCATAGTCGCCAGTGAAAGAGCGTTGGTATATGAGTGGCAACATGACATTTTGGTAAACCGTCTTGCCGGGTAAGAGGTGAAAAGACTGAAAGATAAAACTAATTTTGGTTGATCTTAGTTCGGCCAGTTCGTCTTCACTTAAGTGACTAACATTGTGTTCTTCAAATAGGTAGTCACCAGTTGAGGCTATATCTAGTCCGCCAATAATATTCATCAAGGTCGACTTGCCTGAACCGGACGGACCAAGAATAGCAATCATGTCACCGTCGTTTATGGTGAGAGAAACATCTTTAAGGACTGGCACCTCGAGTCCACCAGCTAGAAAGAAGCTTTTGTTTAGGTGTCTTAAGGTGACTAGTGGTTTCTTGGTGTTCATAATTAGTTATTAGGCTGGCTAGGTGGTTGTTGGTTGCTGCTATTGTTGCGACCAGGGCCGAAGCCAGCTTGTTCTACCACCGAGGTAGAGGTGGTTTCACTTTGTGAGGTGGTGACAATCATGTCACCTTCACTTAAGCCACTTTTTATTTCTACAAAGTATTGCCCAACAATACCCAGCTCAACTGTCTTTTGGTAGGTGGGTAGGGTAGTACCGTCGGTTCTGATGATACCCATTCTGTCTACCTGGGTTTGTTGTTCGGTGGTGAGGCTGTCTAGTACGGTCACCTTAGGTACACCTTGTTCATAGGTAATAGCTGAAGTTGGTACGCGCAAAGCATTTGTATTTTGGCTTTCTACCACTTCTATATCGGCTAGCATGCCTTCACGTAGAATATTTTCAGCACTACTGCGATCGTAGTCTAAGAGCGCTCGTACTTCGTACTGAGCTACACCACTTGATTCGGGCAGGGAACTAATTTCGGTGATGGTGGCTTCAAAAGTTGGTTGTTCACTAAATGAGGTGACGGTTACTTTTACTCTTTGTCCAACAGCCACTTTAGCCACATCGGCAGCACCTAAGGTAAAGGTGGTAAGGAATTCATCTGAAATTAGAGTGCCGAGGTTGATGGTGTCGCTCTCTCCGCCATTTGGAGTAGCGCCAGCTACCACATTTTCCATACCTTCAATGGAACCATTAAAGGGGGCGACAATATCCATTTCTTGCACTACATCGTAGTTGCTAGAGAGGCGCTGTCTGGCCTCGGAAAGAGAAGCGCTGGCTTTAGAGACACTGAGGTCACGGTAGGTGGTTGTATCGGTGCGTTCTAAAGTAGCTAGCTCAGTCTCGGCATTCAAGAGGGCGACCTTGGCGTCGCGTACGGCCTTGTCGATGTCAGAAAGTGACTGCTCGTAGTCAGACTCATTTTTGGTGTAAGCGGCACTGGCGCTGTTGGGTAGGGTAACTACCCACTCATCACCGGTCTTGGTGTCGCTGGGGAAGGTGATAGTGAGGCCGCGCGTACCCAGGTCGTTGGTTTTCCCAAATATCACTGCTGCGGTTGCACTTTCTAGTCCAGACACTCGGTATGAAAAACCAGAGTCTGCTCCAGAGGCGTAGACACTAATGGTGTAGGTGCCTTTAGTGGTACTTTCGTAGCGACCGGAAAGGGTTGGATAAGTGCGGTCACTTTGAGCAAGGTAGCGATTTACGCTTGGTTCGATTTCTAAATCAGTATTAAGGAAATCGATAAGCGCATCGGCTTTGTCGCTATCAGCCTCGCTGATGGTTTTTTGGTAATTAGCAATCTGGTTTTTGAGACTATTGATGGTGGTATTGGGATCAACTGCACTTAGCCTGGCTTCGTCTAGTGAAAGCTCCGCTTCAGCTACATCTACCGCTGAAGATTCTACGCCGACGTAAGCCTCGCTTTTATCAAAGGATACGAGTACATCACCAGCTGTGACGTGGCTACCGTTGGCAACATTGACCACATCGATACGGCTTTGTTGTTTGTAGACATCGAGGTCTAGTTTTTGGGCGGCAATAATTTCACCAGAGGCCTCGATACCAGAAGTTACTTCACCGATGGTGGCTTTAGAGACAACAAAAAATGATGCCGCCGTAGCGGTGGTATCAGTAGCGTAAAAGGTGTTGTAGCCAAAAAGACCTAGGGCAAAAAGGAGTACCGCCCCGAGGCGCCACTTAAAACGATTAATGAGAGATAAAAGGTTTTTCATATAATAAGGTTATTTTCTATGCCAATTATTACGCAGGGGAAGCTAATATATTGCAAACGCCGACCCAAGGGGCCGGCGTTTGTTTTAGTCTTTGTATTCAATGTCTAGGTTGCTGCTCACTATCGCTTCACTTAGTCCAGTCTTTAGGGCGATAGCGGTAATAAGAAGGGCTTTGGTGGTGTAGAGGGTAGTGAATTCGAAGTCACTACTTCCGTCTACTCGCACTTCAGCCTGACCATCTTCCACTCTAACTTCAATTTTTAGTTCATTATTATCATCACTAGAGCCAGGTTCTGTCTCGGAGTCCTCCCGCTCATCCTCATCGTTTCTATCCTCATCCTCATCGTTTCTATCCTCATCCTCTCTGTCATCGTTTGAGTCGTCGTTGTCTTCTTCATTGTCTTTGTAATACTCAGAGCGGCCGTCGTTGTCTTCAAAGTCGAGATTATTTTCTAGACGAATGTTGGTTGAAGGTATCGGCTTTCTATAATCATCTTTGTCATCCTCCCCACCATACTTTCTATTGTCGTCTCTATCTTCATCATCTCTATCGTCGTCATCATCGTCCCAGTCGTCTTTGTAGTCGATGCGTAGCTCACCATTTTTTTCTCGGATACGTAGCTTGGTTTCGCCGTCGCGGATTTCGATACGTTTGTCGTCATTATCTTCACGTATCTCAATTTGAGCATCGTTCTCATAGGAACGAAGTTTACCGTCATCAATACGTACCGGTGCTCCTTCAAGTAGGGAGGCGAGTTCGGTGTAGAGAGAATCTTTGGTACTGCTTGATAGTCCAGATTTTCCAAGATGAGAAAGGGTGATGCCAAGGGCTTCGTTTACTCGCTTTTCATCCTCAACTTTTAGGCTGGTGGTAGTGTTATTTTGTCTGTACTCAGCGAGAGATTCTTCTAGAATAGAAGATAGCTCCAAGAGACGCTCGGCGGCAAACTCTGCTTCGAGTCTGGTTTTGGCGTTATCGCTAGCCAGGGCGAGGCGAATACTTTCGGTCGCCTGCTTAACAGCAAAGAGAGTGTCGCCAGGGCGAGTTGGTTCGGAGGCGGCTACTAGGCCAGTAGTACCAAGCATGAGTACTAGAGCCAGGGCTACTGGAGCAAGAAGGGGTTTCTTGAACACAAACATAAAACCGTATGGAGACGGTACCATTTCTTTCTCGACCGTTTCTCCAGCGATACGGCTCCACAAAACTGCCCGATCCTCAGCGTTAAGGATTGGCTTATTTGCTTCAAGCGTTTTTATTGTTTTGTCGTATTCGTTTTCCATACGCTAGGTTTTGGTTAATAAGGTGTTTAGGATACTAAGGGCGCGGTGATGTTTGACTCTGGCGGCCGACTCGGTTATGCCTATGATTTCAGCAATTTCTTTAAAGGTGTGCCTTTGCCAGTGGTGCAAAATTAGTATTTCGCGCGTTTCTGGTTCTAGTTTTTTAAGGGCTGTATTTATATCTATTTCATCATCGTGACTTGGTCTCTGCTCGGGAAGGTTTTCCAAAAACTCGTCACCTGGTAAATATTCATCTTTTTGTTTTCCATAATATTTGGCCAGCTTGCGCTTACAAACCAGATAAAGGAATCCATAAAATTCTGCATCACTTCGATATTTAAATTGGGGCAGGGCCTGGTAGAGGTCGATAAATACTTCTTGCGTGAGATCGGTGGCGTCTTCTTGGCTTTTGGACCTGGTTCTTATATAAGAGAAGACTTGGTCAATCAGCAAATCGTAGACAGCCTGAAAATGCCGCTTAGGGTCATTTTGGCAAGATACTATTAGGTTACTGAGTGACTGCTCACTTGTCATATTATTCTCACTCTACTATATAATGCCGGCTTTGGGGAGAAACGTTACATTCTTTTTAGTATCAAAAAGCCGTGGTATGCTTCAGTTATATGTCACGTGTGATGGGGATAGATGTAGGATCTAAGCGAGTAGGGGTGGCGCTTTCTGATGAGGGTCGTAATATGGCCTTTCCGGAAGCGGTCTTCAAGCAAGACAAAGATCTATTGGCCAATATTGTAAAGCTTATTGAAAAGAAAGGGGTGGGAGAAATTGTGGTTGGTCATTCACTTGATAAAGAAGGTAAGCCGAATAAGGTGCATGAACTAGCCGAGGCCTTGATGCTTGATCTTACTTTAGAGGTTGGACTGCCGGTTCACCTTGAGCCAGAGCAGTTTACTACTCAAGCCGCTCTTAGAATTCAGGGACGCAACGATATGACCGATGCCGCTGCCGCCACCTTGATACTTGATGCTTTTCTTACCAAATCTAAATAATATTTTCATGGAACAAATTTCATACGCCGATTTTGCCAAGCTAGAAATTAAAATTGGCACCATTATCTCAGTAGAGGTGGTACCCGAGGCCGACAAACTCCTTAAGCTGATGGTGGAGGTGGGGGAGGAAACACCAAGACAGATAGTCTCTGGTATCCGTACTTACTTCGAAGATCCGCAGGTGTTGGTCGGAAGGCAGTGTCCGTTTATAACTAATCTAGAACCAAGAGTAATTCGTGGGCTCGAGAGTCAGGGTATGATAATGGCGGCTAGTAGTGAAGGAGCCTTTGCCCTCTTGCATCCACACACCGAAATGCCAGCGGGTTCGATTGTTAAGTAGAAACAAAACTCACATCCACAGGATGTGAGTTTTTGCCTCTTTAGCGCCAAAGACAGCGTATACTATAGATGTATGCAATTGCTCCGTGCTCTTTCACGTGTACTACCACCACCAAGTTATATGAGTCTACCAAGTGTGGGTGTAGATATTTCTGATACCTCAATGAAGTATGTAACTTTTGAACCAACGCTACGCTCGGATTCAAGGCGTGTACTGTCCGATTTTGGAGATATTTCAATCCCGGATAACGTACTGCAACGTGGTGAGATAAAAGATCCTAAAATCTTAACGGAAGTTCTGAAAGAATTTAAGGCCAAGACTAATGCCGACTTCATTCGTGTGTCTTTGCCAGAAGAACGAGCTTATATTTTTGAGACTGAATTAAAAAGAAACGTACCAAAAGCAGAAATACAAAGTCTTTTGGAATTTCGCCTAGAAGAGAATGTGCCAATTGCTGCCCGTGAAGCTATTTTTGATTATGAGATTGTGCCTGGTGCTGAAAAAAGTTCGGTAGCAAAAGTAGTGGTGGCAGCCTATCAGCGCGATACAGTAATGCAGTATTACGAAGCTTGTCGGGCGGCTGGCTTGACCCCGCTTTCTTTTGAGGTGGAAGCACAGGCCATGGCCAGAGCAGTGGTGCCAACAGGCAATGATGACACTGTGATGTTGATTGATTTTGGTAAAACTCGTACTGGGGTAGGTATGGCGCGTAACGGTGTTTTGTATTACACCTCAACTATTGATATTGGTGGGGGACAGCTTTCAACAGCTATGCGTAAAGTCCTAGGTGATGATATTTCTGAAGCTGAGCTAACCCAAATTAAAAATACTAGTGGCTTGGTGCGTCAGACAGATGATTCAAGAGCTTATGAAGCCCTCATCTCTACTATTTCTGTTATCAAAGATGAAATAGCTTCAAGAATGCAGTATTGGCATATGGAAGAAACTGACCGACAAGAACGAAGAATCAAAAAAGTTTATCTTTGCGGTGGTAGTGTAAACCTTAAAGGTCTACCTGAGTATCTAACCGAATCACTCGGTGTTACTTGTGTGCGGGCTGATGTGTGGACTAACGCTTTTCAGACTTCATTGGTGGTGCCGCCGATGGAAAGGAGATTTTCTTATGGTTACGCCACTGCCGTGGGGTTGGCTCTTAAAAACACTGTGTAATTATGATTAATCTAATTCCAGGAGTGGTGAGAACCGCTATTATAAAAGAGTACTGGGTGCGTGTGGCAACGGTGGCTTTCTTTATGTTCAGTGCCGTCTTGGTGGCGATAGTATTACTATCTTCACCGGTATATGTGCTTATCACTACTCAAGTAGACGCGTACGCCGCCTCGGCTAATGAAGCGGCTATGCGTGTGGCTGATTTTGATATTTCTTCTTCAGAGCTAATAAAAGCCAATCAGATGGCTACTCAAATTAATGCTCTAAAAACCGAGCCAAAATTTATGGATGTGGTCGCTTTGGTTGAGGGGTTGCCAAAAGATGGCGTAGAAGTAATGAGCTATGCCTTTACCAGAACGTCAGGAAATATATCGCCAGTTCAGATTACCGGGGTGGCTAGTACTCGTCAGGCTCTAGCGTCGTTTCGTGATAACTTACTAAAGCAAGAAGGTGTGTCTGAAGTGGTTTTGCCAATATCAAACTTAGCCAAAGATAAAGATCTTGATTTTTCGATTACGGTCACCATAAAGTAAAGATTATGACAAAACACACCAAACAATTATTTGTAATAAGTATTGCCACACTAACTCTTACTTCAGTGGCGGCTGGTGTGTTTTTCTTAAAGGTAGAAAATGGCAGACAAAAGCTAGAAGAGCAAACCAGGGTTCTTACAGAAAACAACGCCAAGGAGTATTCATATATAAAGCTTAAAAAGTTGGTAACTGAGACAGCTGAAGACCGGCAACAACTAACAAAAATGTTTTTTGCCAACGAAGGTGAAAGTATCGCCTTCTTGGGTGAGGCTGAAGCAATTGCCAAAAATCTAAATCTTAAGCTCAAGACTGAAGCTTTAGATAAAGTTGATTTAAAGGAGAAAGGACAGGTAGTAAAAATGGTATTTTCTTACGAGGGTTCGGAGGCGTCGGTATTAAGATTCTCTAAACTAATGGAGCTGGTTCCTTATCAATCATCAATCGAATCTTTGGAACTAAGAAAAACCGGTGGTGATAATTGGCGCGGCCGCTTGTCTATAGTAGTTGCAATAGGAACATGATAAACAATAGTTTTACAAAAAAAATTGCCGAAGCACTCTCTCGTAATAAAAGCGGCTCTTCTTTTGATAGAAGTATCATGCATGTAGAGAGGGAGTGGTATACCCTAGTTGGTTTGGCTATATTGCTTCTGGTTACAGGGGTACTGTGGAGTATTTATGCCTACAAGACCTATAGCAATGTATCAATTTCTGGAGATATTTCTTCTGAGGATATGTCGGTTTATAAAGGTGAGGTTATCAATTCAGCACTTAAGTACAGAGAAGAAAGACTTAATCAGTATGAAAAGCTTAAGGGTACAATTCCTCAGTCTGCCCCGGTAGAAGAAGATGAAGTGGTGGTTGAAGTCGAACCTGCCGAAAATGAACCCGAATTAATTGAGGATCCAGCCCCAGTTGATGTGGCTACTGGCACAACTGAAGTGTCTGAAGAGGTGAGGGCTGAGTTGGCGATATAGGCACAAAAATAAAACACCGGACTGAGTCCGGTGTTTTATTTTTTGGTGCCTCCACGAGGAATCGAACCTCGAATAACGGCTTAGAAGTCCGCAGTTATATCCATTTAACTATAGAGGCATTTTTGAAGCTAGGCTTCGTGGTGCAAGAATAGCAGAAAAAACGTGAGTAGGGAATATATAAAAAAGAAACCCTCGCCACGGCGGGGTTGGTGGTTTAGTGCGGCTGTGTTTTTTGTCTGTCTCCACCAAGTCGAAACAGCAAATTGATGGCGACTGTTCCCGAAGATACAAGATGATCACCTTTGTGTTACTGTCTTCACGCTCAAGAATTAGATTTTTAAGTTGAGGGTTGTCTTTGACGCGGGCAGCGACGATTTGGCTAACTACTTCATTTCCATAAAAAGTATGGAAACCAGGAATGGACGCACCGGTCGCTTCCTTAAGAAGGCCAAAAAACGATCTTTCCCAACTAGAGCACTCTTCAATGATGCTGTGACTCGTCCCGCTTTTTTGTAAGAGACTTGGTCACGAATCACTAAGTATATTTGTTCATGCGGTTTTTGTTTGTGGTCACAAGTTACAACTAGAATAATCCAACAAGCAACTTAACGGCAGGCCACACACCTTTCTTTCTCCCTGGTGGGTCAAAAGTAAGGTTGTGTCTGCATAAGTAAAATATAGTCGTGCTTCGCACTCATTATTTCTACTAACCCCGCCTCGCCGGCCCAGAGGGTCCCCGGCTCCGGCCTTCAAGTCTCCCATCGCGCTACAAACAGCAAAGGCCGAAACACTAATGTGTTTCGGCCTGCTGTCTGTGCGCGATGAGAGACTTGAACTCCCGACCTTCTCAGTGTAAATGAGCTGCTCTACCAACTGAGCTAATCGCGCAAGTGCTACATTAATGTAGTGGCACTATCATACCTGTTTTTGAAATAATTTCAATATCTGGTGATTATAGGTATACTAGCCACCATGATTAGACTAAGAAGTGTCGTTACTGGAAAGGTGCAAGGGGTGCGCTTTCGTGATTATGTGCAAGTGTCGGCCACGGAGCTTGGTTTGGTGGGTTTTGTGCGTAATCTATCAGATGGGAGTGTAGAGGTGGTGGCAGAAGGGGAGCCTGATACGCTTAAGGAGTTTGTGGAGCACTTAAACGAGGGGTCACTTTTATCTAAGGTAGAATCAGTATCAGTAGATTGGGGTACCGCTACCGCAACTTACCGGGATTTTTCAGTGTTACAGTAAATATGAATGAAGTAGAAAACAAAGTACCGCACTGCCTAGGTTTTATTATGGACGGCAATCGCCGTTTTGCTGGGGAGCAAGGACTGGAGACAACTGCTGGGCATGTAGCTGGCAAGGACAAATTGATTGAAGTGATGCGCTGGTCTAAGGAGGTGGGAGTGAAACATTTAGTGGTATATGCCTTCTCAACCGAAAACTGGCAAAGGAGTGAAGCGGAGGTGGTCGGGCTTTTAGGGCTTTTTAGTCAGAGTATTAAAGAATTAGAGGCAGAATCGGAAAGAGATTTTGCGGTGCGCTTTATTGGGCGTCGGAAAGATTTTTCTTCAGAGCTACAGGCAGAAATGCAACATTTAGAAAACGATACTGCGGTAGGAGATAAAAAACTCACTCTTTGGATTGCTTTATCTTATGGTGGCCGAGCCGAAATAGTAGAGGCGGTAAATCTGGCGGTAAAAGGTGGAGAGGTGGTAACTGAAGAGAGCTTTGCCAAATTACTTTGGGCAGATGATATGCCAGATCCAGACCTCATAGTCCGTACTGGTGGCGAGGTAAGGTTATCAAATTTTTTGCCGTGGCAGAGCGTTTATAGTGAGCTTCACTTTACACCAACCTATTGGCCGGCTTTTACAAAAGAGGAATTTAACAGTATTCTTGAGACTTATGCAGCTCGCGAAAGAAGAAAAGGTAAATAACAATCAAACACCAGAAGTTTTGTTTGAAAATGATGATGTGTTGGTTATTAATAAACCATATGGTTTGCTCGTGCATGAAGATTGGCATTCGGGTGACGCTCCGACTGTGGTGGCTTGGTTCTTGGCTCGTTGTCCTGAAGCTAAAGGGGTGGGTGAAGTATCGGTAAAGCCAGACGGAACACCGCTTGAGCGATCGGGGGTGGTTCATCGTTTAGACCGTGAGACTTCGGGAGTAATGATTTTGGCTAAAAATGCAGAAGCCCATGCCTTTTTAAAAAAGCAGTTTCATGATCGCCAGGTAAAGAAAGAATATCGAGCCTTTGTCTACGGACGTATTCACGACAAGTGGGGGACTATTAATCGTCCAATCGGTCGAAGTGCCAAAGACTTTAAGAAGCGCTCGGCTGAAAGAGGAGCCAAAGGAACACTGCGTGAAGCCCTTACGCACTTTGAGCGGATTGGCATGGGTGAGTATCAAGGAGAGCCATTTTCTTACTTGAAATTGTTACCAAAAACTGGCCGTACCCATCAGCTACGTGTCCACCTAAGAGCCATTGATAGACCAATTGTGGGGGATACCCTCTATGGAGATAAAAAAGTTTCCACCTCAAATAACCTTGAAATAAAGCGTTTGGCACTCCATGCCCATATTCTAGAGCTGGTTTTGCCAAACGGACAGGAAGATAGATTTATCGCCCCGTTACCGCAAGAGTTTGAGGAGGCGGCGGAACGTATTGCAGAGTAGGGAAGCTTGTGGTAGATTATGGCACGCTTAAACGGCCTATTGTTTAGTTATATTATATGAAATCAGCAGTAACAGGGGTGAATATTTCACCAGTAAATATGGAGGAGCGAAAGGAGCTTGGTATTCGTCCAGGCGACACTGTTCGTGTTCACCAGAAGATTCAGGATAAGGGCAAGACTCGTATCCAGATTTTTGAAGGATTGGTGCTTGCGCGCAAGCATGGTGATGAGCCAGGAGCTACTTTTACAGTACGTAAGGTAGCTAGTGGAGTTGGTGTAGAGAAGATCTACCCGCTATATTCACCACTTATTGATAAGCTAGAGATTGTGAAGCGTGCTAAGGTACGTCGCTCAAAGCTATACTACATTCGTGAGAAGGTGGCTCGTGAGATCAAGCGTCAGATGCGTCGCATGACCATGATGGGGGTAGCTACTGAGTCTGAGACGGAGCTAGCTCTCCGCGCCGCTGCCGAAGCTAAGGCGCTTGCCGAGGCTGAACTAAAGGCAAAGGAGGAAGCCGCTGCTGCTGAGGCAGAAGCTGCTAAGGCCGCTGAAGCTGCCAAGGCTGCCCAGGAAGCTGAGGCTGCTGCCGCTGAAGCCGAGGCGACACCAGAGGCTGCTCCAGAAGCAGCTACAGAAGAGACTAAGTAATATCAGTCTGCAAAAAACACCCGCTCGGGTGTTTTTTGTTTTTCGGGCTTGAATATTGGTCTGAATTTGTGCATAATGGCGCCACTCGATAGTCGAGTACATCAAGCCCAGGTGGCGAAATTGGTAGACGCACTACCTTGAGGTGGTAGCGCCTTCACGGGCATGCTGGTTCAAATCCAGTCTTGGGCACAAAGTTAAAAAACAAAAACACTTCTCATTAAGAGAAGTGTTTTTGTTTTAGAAAGCCAATAGTTTGGCTTTCGGCAACTTTGTGAGACGCAGCGATGTGAGTGAAACGAACGAGCGAGTTGGGGTCGCGAACACTTAGTAGATTTGGAGGCGGAGCCGAACAAATATACTTAGTGATTTGTGACAAGTCGCTTAGTAGCCTACACTAAAACTAACCAGAGCTTATCCTAAAAGGAAACACCCTAATATTGACAAACTAAGAAAAGTATGATTGTATTGGCGCCATATGAAAAACGTCATTGGGTTGTTTGTTTTTGTAGCTATTCTCATACCGCATGTAGCAGGAGCTTTTTATACTAATCAAAATTTTTGGACAGTAGAGCACGAGGCGCCAGCTTGGTTTGAAGCTGATGGAAATGGTGGTTTTTATGGCGAGACAGTAGCGGGTACTGCTTTTACTCAAAAGCCGGTAACTAATTCTTTTAGTATTAAACTGCATAAATTTTCTATTGATGCGGCATATTTTTACGTATCTGACCGGGGAGTAATTGAGGCACCAAATGACTTAATGGCGCTTTCAATTTATTTCACCCTGGTTTAAACCTTGGTGCTATAATGGCGCCATGACAAACAAGACAATTCTTTTGACGATGGGTGGCCTTTTGCTACTTGGTCTCGTTTATACAATAGTGGCTACTGGTGGCGATCATGGGGCAGAGCACCAGGGTCATGAAATGGTAACTATAAAAAGTGAAAGAGAGTTTATCGAGCATATGATACCGCATCATGAAGAAGCGGTAAGTAGTGCCAGTGAGCTCCTTTCAGGAGAGGTGAATTTGCGTCCGGTACGAGAACTGGCCGAAAGTATAGTTTCGGAACAAAGTGCCGAAATTGAAATGATGAAAGGTTGGTATAAAAATTGGTACGGCACGGACTATCAGTCAGATGGTAGTTACTCACCAATGATGAGTCCACTTAGAGACTTGTCTTCGCCAGAAAGAGAAAAGCAATTCCTTGAAGATATGATAAATCATCATGAAATGGCGGTAGCTGCAGCCAACCAAGTTTTGCGTCTAGGTATCAATAGTGAGACTAAACAGTTGGCCGAAGCAATAGTGCTGGCGCAAACTGAAGAGATAAGGCTCATGAAGGAGCTCTTAACACTTCAGCCAACTGCCGAATAACAAAAGACCCCGGAAGGGGTCTTTTGTTATTAGCCACCAAACAATCTAGCAAAGAAACCTTTCTTCTTCTTCGTTTCGCGCTCTTGCATCCTTCTTTTCTCAACTTCAATTGGAGAAAATCTTTGGTCGAGTCTGACCTCTGGTGTCGATGTATTAATTTGGGGTGGGCGGGCAAGTTCTGGTTTTTTATCGGCGGCTACAGGTATTTTGGGGAGTTCAAATTCGTCTTTCTTTCCTGGTGTTACTGGTTTAGCTGGAGCTCCTTCTAGTATTCCTTGGGCAGTATCAACCTGATAATCCATAATTGAACTCACTGGGTCCTTCCAAGCAAATTTATCAGGTTCGGTATCTACAAAATCTTCCGGTGCACCGTTGTTTGCTCCTCTGTAATCTGAAAACATTTCGCTCTCATCAGGGAGATTGCTGTTTCGTAATAGTTCATCAGCACGAGCTCTTTCGCTCGCAGATAGCTCTGGTGTTGTGTGTTTGAATCTCTCTGACATATAAATTGTATTTATTAATCATATTTTCGCATAGATAGAGGTCAAGTCAAACAAAAACCCTTTTATGGTATGCTTTTGTTTATGTCTATGCTTGAAATTAAAAACCTGGTAAAGGTTTATGGAAAAGGGGAGAAGGCTAAATTAGCAGTAGATGATGTGTCACTAAGTATTAAAAAAGGTAGTTTTTTTGGACTACTGGGCCCTAATGGGGCTGGTAAAAGTACTTTAATACACTGTATCACTGGCATTGCTATGCCAACTTCTGGCACTATTTTAGTAGATGGGGTGGATGCGGTTTTGGAATATAAAAAAGCCAGGGTTAAGGTCGGGCTCTCCCCACAGGAATTTAATGTGGATATATTTTCGACCCCAAACGAACTGATGGATTATATGGGCGGCTATTATGGTATTCCCTCTGAGGTGCGCAAGGAGCGTATTGCTTCACTCATAAAGCGGTTTGATCTTGAGGAGTATCAGGATGTTAAATTTCAAAAACTATCCGGCGGATTGAAGCGACGTACGATGCTGGGACGAGCCTTGGTGCATGTGCCTGAGCTTTTGATATTAGATGAACCAACCGCTGGAGTGGATGTTGAGCAGCGTCGTGATTTGTGGGCTTATCTTAAAGAGCTAAACGAGCAGGGCGTGACCATCATTCTCACTTCTCATTATCTTGAAGAAGTTGAATATCTTTGTGATGAGATAGCAGTTATTGCTAAGGGTAAGATTGTGGCCTCTGGCAGCAAGGCTGATTATGTAAAAGAGCAGGGTTCTCTAGAGGCAGCCTACTTAAAGATTATTGAAGCAACCAAATAAATTTATTATATGAATATCAATACTGTTGGTCTTTTGACCATGCTCAAGAGGGAAGTGAAACGCACCATGCGTGTGATGATACAGACGCTAGTAGCACCAGCTATTTCAGCCACGCTTTACCTATTTATTTTTGGTACAGTAATTGGCTCACAGATTTCTGAAGTGGCTGGAGTCCCTTATATTAGTTTTGTGTTCCCTGGTATTTTGATGTTGTCAGTAATAAACGCTTCTTTTGCCAGTGCTTCTTCAGCACTTTATTTTATGCGTTTTACCAGGGGGATTGAGGAGATTTTGATAGCCCCTTTTTCTTACGCGGAGATGCTTTTGGGCTTTATCGGCAGTGCGGTAGCACGTTCGCTGATGGTGGCTGGGCTGATACTTTTGGTCGGTGTTTTGTTTGGGGCGGTGAGTCTGGTTAATCCACTTCTGTTTTTCTTTTACGCTACTATTGTGTCGGCTATATTTGCCCTCCTTGGTATCGTGGTGGCGCTATGGGCTGAAAGCTTTGAACAGCTCCAGGTAGTAAATACCTTCATCATTACGCCACTCACATATTTGGGAGGGATATTTTATTCAATTACTTATTTGCCGGATCTAGCTGTAACTCTTACTAAGCTAAATCCCTTCTTTTACTTTGCTGATGGCTTTCGTCGCAGTATGGTGGGAGTTTCTGAGGCTAATACGATGGTTGGAATTAGTCTTTCGCTCTTTATCTTCAGTACCTTGTTCTTGTTGGTCATTAGTCTCTTTAGGAGGGGTTGGAAAATTAGAGTCTAGTTAGACTTGGTGCCTAGAGAACTAAACCAAGATTGTGCTTTGTGCTTATACTCCAGGGCCAGGTCATTAGCTTTTGGTGAGAAGTGGGTAATAGCGACCGCAAAACAAACGGTAGAAACCAACAGTACACTCAAAAACCCTTCTTTATTATCAACCTCTCTAATATCAACAAAAAGGGGAATGATAAGAGTAACCACCGCAGCAATTGAGCTGGCGATAAGGCGTACCTTAGTAGCTGATTTGAAGACGGCGAGTTTAGGTAAGCCAGCCACCACTTGGGCCACTTCGTAATTGGCTCTAAAGGCGGGGTACCAAGTCATAAGTAGATTGTCTTGTACTTTATTTTGGTTTAGTCCCGGCTCTGGTCTTTTGTGTACTAAGCCAGCAATAATAAAAATATTAATAAAACCAGCGACACACCAGCCGATAATTATTGAAAAGACGGTACCAAAAAATATCAAAGGCCCGCCTGCCTGAGAGATGATGGTGATGACGGTAAGGAGGGTGGTGCCAGGTATAAAAGAGCCAAGCAGGTAAGTGCCTTCAAATAATACCGCTAAGAACGCTGCCGTAAATATATATGAACCGTCGGTAGCTGATATAAAAGTAACTAATTCTTGTACTCCTGGCACAGTAATACCTGATAGACCCAAGCCAGCGTAGGTGAGCAAAAATAAGGCTGAGATAAGCCAAACGTAGCCGGAGCGGCGGTGGGCAGTGTTGTTATTCATGTGCCCAAGTATACCGCACCAAAATAAAAAGCAGAAAAATCGTCTGGGCTAGTTTTTTAGTTCAGCTAAGAGTGAGTGCAAGTCTAAGGTTTCGGTATACATATCTATTGAGCCATCATCTGATTTTGGCCAGTCCGATCTTGGTCTATCGACATATAGCTCGACCCCGTTTCCGTCTGGGTCTCTTAGGTAAACGGCCTCTGATACCCCATGGTCGGCGGTGCCATCAATTGGGTAGCCAGCCTCAATAATATTTAAAACCGCTTTAGCCAGCTCTAAGCGTGAAGGGTAGAGGAAGGCGACGTGATAAAGACCAGTGCTACCAAAAGGTGCCGGGTGCCCACCTTTACTTTGCCAAGTGTTGAGTCCGATATGGTGGTGGTATCCACCAGCAGAAAGGAAGACAGCACTGTCTCCATACCAGGTGGTAATCTCAAAACCAAGGATATCTTTGTAAAAACTAAGTGACCGATTTATGTCGCTAACTGATAGGTGGATATGACCCACAACAACCTCTGGGTGAATTTTCATAATGATGAGTATAACAAAACCGCTATACAAAGTATAGTAACAAAAAGCAGCACTTGAGTGCTGCTTAACTTCAAAACAATTTAACAATGACGTGTCCGTCTGGTCCGGTTTTCATTCGTTCGATAGTTTCAATAGCTTCGACTTTAATGCGCCAGGGCTTTATTCTGGTCTGGTCATCATGACTGGGTCTCTCGCGATTTACACGCTCAGCCTTTCTTCTTTGAGCTCGTACTTCATACATAAAAAGAGCGCTGCGAATGAAGTAAAGTTCTAGGTTGAAGAGCTGGCGGCCATATTCCCGATTAATACTGGTGAGTCTGTGAATAAGCATGCGCATCACCTCTTGTGACTGCAGGCCTGGCCACTCTCTGTTATACCTAACCGCTCCACCGCTTCGGCGAATGAAGATAAGGGTGCGTCTTGTAAGGTCCCTTGCTCCGGTGACAACATAAGTATGTCCCTTGACTCGCTCAGCCACCATAGGGCCTTCGATAGTTTGCCCAGCAAATTTTTTAGCTAGCTCGTGGTGGGCTTCTTTAAGCAGGGCAATGGCATCCTTGGTTTCACTGCAGGGGAGTACCTGATCCAGGTAGGTACTCCGAAGAATGAGAACATGAAGCAGTGCCAACTCGTCCCTTCCAAACCACTGCCGATTGCTGGTGGTAACAGAACGTGGGGTGGCAACAAACTCAAAGGTCTGATTAAGGTTGCTACCTAGTTCATTAAGGAAATAGGCGCGACCGCTTTTGGCTACTTTCATGGCTACCTCCAAGTGGTTGAAAAGAACAGATTTAGATTAAAGATACTCTTGGGGAAGTAGTTGTCAATTTATATTTAAAAAATGCAGGCCTAAAAAGGCCCGCATCTGGTCATCCGAAAATGCCGATATTTCCCTCCTCAACCCTCTCAATGAGTCCAGCAGCCAGAGCTTCTTTGTTCGAAAGGTCGGCATTGAAGCGCTGATCACCTCGATCAATCAGCTTTTGAACAAAGTCACGTTTCTCCTCCTCAGTCACGTTTCTGTCTTTCCAGGATGGAGGGGTAAGGCAGCGCATATACATACCAATGACCTCTTCCTCAACCGTTCTGGTAGACAGAAGGAGTTGCTCAAGTTGGTCAGAAGTGTTTTGTCCAACCGGTATTGTTATTTTACTTCGAGACCCTGAATGAATTAGGTAGTGGCAGTATGGGGTGCCGATACGCTCGTGACAGTGCAAGAGGACAAAGGTGGCGGCTGAGCCACATCTTTCAATGACAACTCCACGAATCTTTATCGTGAGAATAGTCTTGATCACAGTGCAAAGACGTAGCGCGTCGTAGGTAGAACCACCACCGCTGTTTATAATCAGCGTTGCCGTATCCTCTGACTGAAGTTGAAGTTCAAGAAGTTGCCTTTCGGCTTTAGTAGTTGATTCGGGTGTGATATCCCCGGCAAGCAAAATCGTCCTTCTTTTGAAGAGGCCTTGCTCAATGAGGTTGGGTTTTTCTTCCGACATCTGAAACTCCTTTGTAAGAACAAGTGTGCATGATGGAATCATCAAGCTGTCGATATAGTACAATAAAAAAACATATTGTCTATATCTAGGTTATTTGTAAGAAATAACCTTATAATACGTCTCCATATTAAGTATATAATCTCTTAAATCTGCCCCACAGGGCATTTTTTAACTTTTAGTTATGAATAAATTAAATTCACAACCAGCTAATTTGGCTGCTTATAATGGTCATATTCCCAACACCCCGCTACGATTTTTGTGGTATTTGGGTAGTAAATACAAACTGCTTGGAGCATTAGCTTTTTTG
>JACCDV011033205.1_pt1 | contig 25563 bp, 27 predicted proteins | sample 7446131 | NCBI WGS metagenome assembly JACCDV01 (sample SAMN15323448, study PRJNA562643) | freshwater metagenome | isolation source: river surface water | place: USA:Blue River Watershed | collected 2017-08-17
GCGGCACCATTTTCTTTTGATCCCGCATCGGTGGTTGGCGCATATGCATCATCTATCGAAAACCGTTTACTTGTTTCTCAGGCTAGAAACACGATTCTTCTCAAATTTCAGTTCCTTCATGGTCTGCTGAATTCTCCAATGGTCGGCATCATGGGGGTTGACCAAGATGGTTATGTTCAATGGGTCAATTCCGTTGCAAACAACCTTTTGAAAATTCCATTCGAATGTAGTTCAACAAAAATAAAAGTTGATGAAATTTTCGACTTGAACTTTACTGACCTTCTCGGAATGATTGGAAAAGATTCAGTCTTGCAGCGTTTAGTGAACGGGTTTTCGGTGTACATGTGTGCTGATCTTTGTGATTCATTAGCCCCTGAAAAATCACTCCACAAAAAATTTGAAGTCGAAGATAGTAGGTCCAAGAATGTTGTTGATGGTTCACCAAATGTGTCTGTTTTAAGTCGAGAGGTTTTCGATAACGAGAGTAGTCGTGAGCTAGAAAGCTTCCGCGATTCAGATGCAGAACTGATCAAAAAATATTTGCTTGAATACAAAGGAAATATCTCAAAAGTTGCTAAGAGATTGAAGGTGTCAAGGGGCTTGATTTATCGGCGTATTCAAGAGCTATCAATCGATATTTCTGCTTGGAAATCCACCAGTTGACGTAGCGAAAAAATTGATCGAGTTAGGCCTTGCAGACGATTCTGTGAGGCCTTTTTTTTGATCGTTTCATGCTTCTTTAATTTCCATCATTCTTTTTTTGTTCCGAAATAGAACAAAAAATGGCAAGGGAATTCCCGATGTTTTTGTTGGTTGACTGGACACATAAAGTTCGTTCCGTAACTTGTTCAAGCGGTCGCTAAACAAGAGACAGAACCTTCAACCACAACGGGATTGAGAAAATGAAATATCACATTGAGACAAATTCAGCAGCCCAAGATTCATTACTTGAAAATTTAGAACGACGATTGATAGCAGGTCGTTTTGATCGAAGAAGTTTTATTCGTGCTGCAGCGGCTACCGGTATGGCAACTATGGGGTTATCTGCGCTAGCCGATGAACTGGATGCTATGCGTGCCAATCAAAATGAACGCACAAAAAATCTAAAAGCTTCTTATGACTATGTTGTAGTTGGAACGGGCTCTGCTGCTTGCGCCTTGGTTGGTCGTTTGGCATTGCGAAAGAATGCATCGATTTTGATGATCGAAGCTGGTGATTGGGATACTGCACCTTCAGTGATGGACCCAAGCGTTTGGTTTACAAACCTTGGTTCAGAGCGTGATTGGGGTGATGTCGCAATTGCATCGGCGAGTACGAATAACCGCGCTATTCCTGAGCACATGGGTAAGGTCGTAGGCGGGGGTAGCAGTATCAACGCAACAATCTGGGCTCGTCCTTTCAAGCAGGACTTGGAATTCTGGGCCAAGGCCAGTGGTGATAAGTCATGGGGCTACGAATCTGGTCTTGAAATTTATCGTCGCATGGAAAGCTGGCAGGGTGCTCCAAGTGAGCGCTATCGCGGCAAGAACGGCCCAGTCTGGTGTCAGCCAGCATTTAACCCCCATCCTGCTGCTCCAGCCCTGTTGGCTGCTGCCAAATCTCTCGGATACCCCGTGTTTGACGATCAAAACGGCAAGCGTGAAGAGGGTGGAATTGGTTTCGCATTGATGAACCAAATTATTCGCGACGGTCGTCGTCAAAGCATGGCACGCTCATATCTGTATCCAGTGCTTGCGAATCCAAATGTGACTGTGGTTGTAAACACTCACGTTGATCGTTTGGAGTTGAGCGGCACTAAGGTAACAGGTGTTCGCATAACGCGTGCAGGCGTGCAGAGCGTGATTGGTGCAAATACAGAAGTGATCGTGAGTGCCGGTGGTATCAATACACCTAAGCTTTTGATGCTCAGTGGTATTGGTGATGAAAAGCAGTTGAAGGAGCACGGGATCAAAACTGTCGTTCATTCAAAAGAAGTTGGTAAGAATTTTCAAGATCACATATTGCACGGTGGTTGTATCTGGGAACCAAAAGAACACATCCCACATCGCAATAGCGCCGCGAACGTTGCAGGGTTCTTGAAGAGTCGCCCAGGTCTCGCTTCACCTGATGTGAACTTGGTGCAGATTGAATTGCCATACGCCAGTGATGTTGTCGGAAAACAATACGCTCCTCCTGGAACAAGCTGGGCGATCTGTGCAGGCCTAGTTGCACCAAAGAGTCGTGGTGAGATTCGTTTGCGCTCATCTGATGCTAAAGATCGTCCCATCGTTGATGCGCGTTTCCTTAGCCATCCCGACGATGTCAAAGCACTTGCCTACGGCATTGAAGTCAGTCGTGAAATCGGAAATTCAGCAGCTATGAAAGACTTTGTGAAGCGTGAAGTTGCTCCAGGTAAAAAGTTGACTGGCAAGGCGATGGAAGATTTCGTTCGAAATGGCGCAACCACGTATTTCCATCAAGCAGGTACCTGCCGTATGGGCAATGACAGTGAGGCCGTCGTTGATTCGAACTTGCGTGTGAACGGCGTTCAAGGTCTTCGTATTGCTGACAGCTCAATCATGCCGCGGATCGCTTCTGTTGCAACTATGGCCACCTGTGCATTGATTGGCGAGCGCATGGCCGACATTCTTACTAAGAACTCCTGAAGTTCCAATGCTCAGTTTTATTAGTCAATTTTTTAAATCAATCAAAGGAAATATTCCCATGTCATTGCAATCGCAAATTCTTATCGATAACAAATGGATTGATGCCACTAACGGCGCTAAATTTGAACGTCACCACCCAGTCACCAAGCAATTGATCACAAAATCTGCAGCAGCAGGCGTTGTTGATGCTGATTTAGCAGCTGTGTCATCACATGAAGCATTCAAGTCTTGGAAGCGATCTGCCCCGAGTGAGCGTCGTCGTTTGCTATTGAAGGCGGCTGACATTCTTGAGTCCAAAACACCTCAATTTATTGAGGTGATGGCGGCTGAGGTGGGGGCTTCAGCTTTGTGGGCAGGCTTTAACGTGCATCTGGCTGCAAACGTATTTCGTGAAGCTGCCGCACTCGCGACACAGATTCAAGGTGAGACGATCCCTACAGATAAGCCTGGTGCGTTATCAATGACCCTTCGTCAACCCGTAGGCGTCATTTTGAGCATCGTGCCTTGGAATGGAACTGTTGTCTTGGCCGCTCGTGCAATTGCATATCCAATTGTTTGTGGCAACACCGTCGTATTTCGAGGGTCAGAGGTTAGTCCGAAAACACATGCACTGGTTGCAGAGGCGTTGGTTGAAGCTGGATTCCCACCTGGTGTTTTGAACTACCTAAGCAACTCACCTGAAACAGCGCCTGACGTTGTTGATGCATTGATTGCACATAAAGCTATTCGTCGTATCAACTTCACTGGTTCAACACGCGTTGGTCGAATCATTGCTGAAAAAGCGGCAAAGCATGTCAAGCGTTGTTTGTTGGAGTTAGGTGGCAAGTCGCCATTACTCATTTTGGATGACGCTAATGTGGATGAAGCCGTGAAGGCTGCCGTCTTTGGTTCATTCTTGTATCAAGGTCAAATCTGTATGTCGACAGAACGTTTGATCGTTGACGAAAAAGTTGCAGATGAGTTTGTTGCCAAATTCGCTGCAAGGGCGAAGGAGTTGCAGATGGCCGATCCATCAACTAACCCAGGTTGCATCATTGGCCCAATGATCAATCCATCTTCAGGCGCGCGTATCAATGACATGATTGCCGACGCTTTGAAGAAAGGTGCCAAGATTGTTTGTGGTGGTGTAGCCGATGGTGCAGTTATGCCCGCAACGATCTTGGATCATGTGAATTCAAGCATGCAAATTTATGACGAAGAAACTTTCGGTCCTATAACCGTAGTCGTTCGCGTCAAGTCCACAGACGCAGCAATTGAAGTTGCAAATGACAGCGCATATGGTTTGTCGTCGGGCGTATTTGGTCGCGATGTGACTCGCGCACTTGCTGTTGCCATGGAACTTGAGTATGGCTCCGTCCATGTGAACGGGGCCACCGTTCAAAACGAAGCTCAAGCGCCTTACGGCGGAACTAAAGGCAGTGGTTACGGTCGCTTTGATGGCCGCGCTGTGATTGACGAATTCACTGAACTTAAGTGGTTGACCATTGAGCCACATGTTCAGCAGTACCCATTCTGATGCTATGTATCTGAATAACCCTCTACCAAAGAAAACACAGGAGACTTAAATGACAAAAATGAAACCAGTACTGAAATCTATGCTTGGTGCTGTGGCACTTACTTCAAGCTTTGCTTGGGCGGGCGGTCACTATGCCCCAGGAGCTGAAGGTGTTGCGGCAGCAAGTGCGCCGCCACCAGGCACCTACTATCTTGGCTACTTGGTCAACTACAAGGCAAATAGTCTGCAAGGTGCGCCTGGTAACAACAGTGTAAAAGTTACTGTTCTCGCAAACCGTTTTGCTTGGATTTCAAATACAAAAGTGCTTGGTGCCGATTACGGCGCAGAGGTTATTGTTCCCGTGTACGGAGAAATTAAAGCTAGTTTGACAGGCATTGGACACGCCAGTAACAGCGATCGTGGTGTTGGTGATGTATATGTTGGACCGTTAATTCTTTCTTGGCATGGTAGCAACTGGGATGCAGTTGGTGCCGCTGGAGTTTGGGTCGATTCGGGACACTACGACGGTACAAATGATGCCAGCGTTGGTAAAGGCTTTAAGTCAAATATGTACACCTTTGGCGGCGTTTACCACTTTGATGACAAGAAAACTTGGAGCCTATCCGTGTTGAATCGATACGAGACGAATGGTTCCATTAGTTCTGGGCCACGTTCAGGCTACAAAGCAGGTGACGGATTCACAACTGAATGGGGCGTGGGCAAGAATTTTGGTGGTTACACACTGGGCGTTGTCGGCTACCAGCAGAAGCAACTCTCAGATGATTCTGGTCCTACATCCACTACTAATCGTGCAAGCAAGACGGGTATTGGTATGGAGTACAGCACGCCACTTCAATCGTTAGGAGTGATGATGAAGGCTGCTTACTACACGGAATCATCAACAAATGATTTGAAAGGCAACACTCTTCGCTTTACATTCATCAAACCTTTGTAAAGTTTTATATTTGGTTTGAACAAGTACAGGAAGGCACGATGTGTGCCTTCCTTTTTTTATCGAAAAATCATGACTATTAAATTTCCTACCCATTTGAATCTGGAATTCTTGGCCAATTCAAATAAATTTATCCAAGCGGAAGATGCCCTAATTTGTCATATCGAACATGATGACGAAGGAGATAGAACTCGTGCTATCCCTCTTAAAGTAAACCAAGATGGTCACATTAGTCTAGATTTTAAGAATTCAATAAAGCTAGATTGATACATGGGCGAAAAGATAGTTTCTTTAGTTAGTTACCTTGAAGCTATTGTCAAACCATTGATCTTCATAAGTAAATAAATGTATTGAAGTTCGGCCTTCTCACAGTCTGGTCCTCCAACCCGCCGAGATAGCGAATGAGCTGGAATTTGTAAGCGATCTCCCTCTATTTCAACTTCTACGCGGAAATAGCAAGGGTTAAATTCGCGAAATGCGATGACTTTGCCCCAACGACCTATTGGCCAAGGTTTACGGATGACGACAGCTTGCTCTCCCGGACGTGCAAGGCAGTGTAAGTTGTCCTCGTACGCTTGCTGAATTTCAATGCTGGAAGTTTTGGCGCTAGCTTTTGCAAAATCGTTCGCAGATTGAATAAATTGTTCGGCTTTCATACACATGGATTCGGCTCGAAGCTGTTTTATCTTTAGTGGTTCTAAATCTTTATCTTTGCTTGAAATTTGGATGAACCGCCAACAAAGCATCGCACTAAAAAGAGAACCGAATTCATCCGTGCTGATTCGAATTGCTTGTCTAAAGGGCTGTTGCTAGGCTACTGCGACAAGTGGTGTGAAGCTCAACAGAATGCAGGTGCCTGCGCAAATCTATTGTGTTTGATTTAGTTTGTTCGTCCATACTTCACAAGCATTTGATGCTTTGACAACGGGATAGTGGTCCATGCGAGTGAACTTTCGCAAGAGGGGCGATGCCAGAAAGTATTGATGCCCGCAGCGAAGGCCACTAGGTGATGTTTCTGAGGGCATCACGGAAACACAAGAATCACACCTTGGACTTAGATGGTTTTGTGATTCTTGTTGTGCCATATAACGATTAGCTGCCTAAGTTCACACTAGCTTTGCTGCCTCATGCTTTTGTAATTCTGGGCGCACATCTGCGCCAACAGAATCTTTACATCCTCTGAGAATACCCTCAGTATTGCTTGTAAGGCAAGAACTTGCCCGATAGCACAACGTTCACACGATCGCCTTTGGGGTCGGGCTGTCGCACGATGTCCATTGAGAAATCAATTGCGCTCATGATGCCGTCGCCAAACTCTTCATGGATCAGTTCTTTGATGGTGGTGCCGTAAACGCTGACGATTTCGTACCAGCGATAGATCAGCGGATCGGTAGGTACTTGGCTGGGCAGAGAGCCTTTGTAGGGCACAACTTGTAACCACTTGATCTCGTCATCCGTGAGACTAAAAATTTCTCCAAGGATCTTGGCTTGAGTTGCATCAAAAGTCATCTGACCTAAACAACCCGCGGTAACCCATTCTTTAGATAAGCCGACTTTGTCAGCTACATCGCTCCATTTGATGCCTTTGGACACTTTGGTAGAAATGATTTTTTCGGTAACTTCTAAACGGTTCATGAAAGACCTCTTGGGGAGTTAATAAAAATTCGGTGGGTGAAGTTCAATGGGCTTTGGCGCGTGACACCAAAAAGTCAACGATATGATTACGCATGTCGTAATAGCCGGTCAAGTGATGCAATTGCGCGCGAGTGCGCTCGCGTGGTAAAGGATTCACCACCACTTCAGCTAGACCGCCCGGTACATAACTGCCGCTGATTTCATTGCCATTGCTCATGAGCAATATGCGGTCAGACAACAAAATTGCTTCGTCTACATCGTGCGTGATCATGAAGACCGTTTGCTGCGTCTGCCGCACGATGGTCATCAACTCATCCTGGATGGTGCCTCGAGTAAGGGCATCTAGCGCGCCAAAGGGCTCGTCTAGCAATAGCATTTTGGGTTGAATTGCAAAGGCACGAGCAATGCCCACGCGTTGTTTCATACCGCCAGACAACTGGCTAGGTTTCTTGTCGATGGCGTGTAACAAACCCACCATTCCAACGTGCTTTTCCACATGCACATTGATCTCTGGCGCTTTCCAATCGGGCCACTTGGATTTGACTGCGAACGCTATGTTTTGCCGCACCGTGAGCCAAGGCATGAGTGCGTGACTTTGAAACACAACACCACGTTCAAGGCTAGGGCCAGCGATCTCGCGACCATCCATAAACGCATAGCCTTGCGTTGCAGTGTCCAAACCTGCCAAGACATTCAAAATTGTGGTTTTGCCGCAGCCCGAATGGCCGATGATGCAAACGAACTCGCCCTTGTCGATGGCGAAGGAGACGTCAGAGAAAACAGGTTTGTCGCTTTGGTAGGACTTTCCCAGTTTTTCGATTTTGAGAAAACCGGTCATGTTTGTTGACTTATTCAACATAGGTCACCGCCTTTTGAACTTGGGCGAAGGCCAAGTCCAGCAACATGCCCACCACGCCAATGACCAGCACGGCAAATATCACGTTCACAAGTGAGAGGTTGTTCCACTCATTCCAGACAAAGTAGCCAACGCCAGTGCCACCCACCAGCATCTCAGCTGCAACAATCACTAACCACGCTATGCCCATACTGATGCGCATGCCTGTCACGATCGTTGGTGCGGCAGCTGGCAAGATGACGAGAAATGCTTTGCGCAATGGCTTAACTTCAAGCGTGCTGGCCACGTTGAGCCATTCACGCTTAACAGCTGCTACGCCAAATGCCGTATTGATCAACATAGGCCAGACAGAGCAAATGAAGATCACAAAGATGCCACTGATCTCGGAATCTTTGAGCGTATAGAGCGCAAGCGGCATCCAAGCAAGCGGACTGATGGGTTTGAGCACTTGAATAAATGGGTCAAACGCTTTGTGCAACAGTGGTGACATGCCGATCATGAAGCCCACAGGCAGTGCAACCATGACAGCCAGTAAGAAGCCCAAACCCACACGCCCTAGCGAATGAGCCAACTGAATACCAATGCCTTTGTCGTTGGGGCCGTTGTCATAAAACGGATTCGACAAGTTCTTCACAATCGCCTTGCCCACCTCTAATGGCGGTGGAAACCCAGTGCTTTTAACGGCACCGGGGTCTTTGCCCATCATCTTTTGATACTCAATTTCGTCAGCCGTCATGCCCGACTTAGTCGCACCTGCAACGCTAGGGGCGGTGGCAGACATTTGCCACGCTCCAAGAAACACCAAGAACATTAGCAGCGAGACTATGGCTGCTCGTAAATTGAGATGCGTGGTTTTCATGGCGATCAACTCGCTTTGCTAATCGCAAAGCTCTTGAGATATTCCTCGGGCTTAGCGGAATCAAAAGTCTTGCCCATGATGGTGTGTTTGGCATAAGCTGATCCAGCCGTGAAGGGCTGACCCAGTTCTTTCATATGCTTACGCGCATCTGTGATCAAGAACACTTTTTCAGCGATTTGCTTGTAGTTCACATCGCCTTTGACGTAACCCCATCGCTTCATCTGTGTAAGCATCCATACCGCCATACTCTGCCAAGGCATTGGATCAAAGTCAGCACGGTCTGGCACGTTCATGACCTTGCCTAAGCCATCGGCAAACTTGCCTGTAAGCACTTGTGTCAACACAGCTTCTGGTTGATTCAGGTACTGACTCGGCGCAATCACTTTGGCAATCAATTCACGATTGCCGGGTTGGCGCGCCATTGCAGCTGACGTGAGAACTGCACGGTAAAGTGCTGCAAAGGTGTTGGGATTCTTTTGAATGAACTCAGCACTGGTGCCAAAGGCGCAACAAGGGTGTCCGTTCCACAGATCTTTAGTCAGCATGTGGATGAAACCGACTTCATCGAATACGGCGCGTTGGTTGAATGGATCAGGGCCCAGAAAGCCGTCGATGTTGCCTGCGCGCAAGTTAGCAACCATTTCCGCAGGTGGGATCACTCGGATTTGAACATCTGTGTCTGGATTGATTCCGTTTTCAGCCAAGTAGTAACGCAGCAAGAAGTTGTGCATTGAATAATCAAAGGGAACACCGAACTTAAAGCCTTTCCAGTATTTAGGATCCCGATTGTCTTTGTGCTTCATAGCCAGTGTGATAGCTTGGCCATTGACGTTTTGAACAGTGGCAACGTTCATGGGAGTGGCGTTAGAACCCAACCCCATACTGATGGCCAAGGGCATGGGCGAGAGGAAATGTGAAGCGTCGTATTCCTTGTTGATCATCTTGTCGCGCACCAACGCCCAGCCTGCGGTTTTGGTGACTTCGACATTGAGGCCTTGCTTACTGTAAAAGCCTAAAGGATGCGCCATGATGAGCGGCGTGGCGCAGGTGATTGGAATGAAACCGATTTTGAGGTTGGTTTTTTCGAGTGGTCCTTTTTCCTCTGCCATTGCTTGCAAACTGGCCATAGGCAGCACACTGGCAATCGCAGCCATAGCCGTCTTCTTTCCAACGGCACGTAAGAACATGCGGCGCTCTTCATCGTGCGGAAACAGAGACTTGACCAGTGTGGCTTCAATGAACTCTTTGCTATAGGCTTCAAACTCAGCTGTCTCGGAGCGAGCACGCAGCTGAACTGCTGCCGCGTCGGCTACCACCTCGGCGTGATGGTCTGTGGGCGCATGATCGCGGCCGCAACTGCACTTGAGCATCAGAGGACGATCGGCGTTGAAAGGATCAAAGAATTCAGACATGGCAATCTCGCTGGTTGAAGATACACATGCCTATGCAAGCCGTGTGCCAAACCTGTTGAAACTGCATAATTAATGAACAAAGTATGTGTTCATGTCGCTCATCTAAATTTTTCTAGGTGCCGACGGCTTACGATTTGCCCTGCGTTGGTGCCTTAGCAGTGCAGCGCACCAGTTTCGGCTTTGCATGCGAGCGGCTTAACGCCGTGCTGGTGCGTGATGAACTTGCTCAGGTTCTTAAGAGAAGTCAATAATGCAGAGGAAGAGTTGCGAGCTGCATACCTGTATGAAGCTCGCAACGGAGTGGAATGCAAACCACTATCCGTTTAATCTTCGAGGTCATCACGTAACCAAGACGACCCGATGGTAATTTTTCGTCTGTGAAAAATTACAAATCATTTCACCCAAGGCGTGATCTGCGGTACTGCACAAGGGCCATTCACAGCAATGGACTCAAAGTCAGCAGGTCCCACAATCTCTAGGTACTCCATATCTGGAGAGTAATCAAAAAGGTAATGCACGATGCCGGGCTTTTGGTGCACGCAGTCGCCTGCAGACACTAGCGTGGGAGTTTCGCCGTACATGAAGCGTGCCCAGCCTTTGAGCATGATGACGATTTGAAATTCAGCCACGTGATAGTGCCAGCCTGTGCCGTTGTCGGGCGGCATGTTGGCTTTGGCAATATGAGCAATCACTTTGCCATGCGTGGCCGCAGCCACGCCTAGGTCACGATACACAAAGAAATAGCGCAAGCCACCGGGAAGAAACTGTGTGTCTTCGGGTTTGACATGAGAGAAATCGGTATTGCTCTCGTAGGCGATGGTTTTAGAGGCAACGTTATTCATGATTAAAACTCCACTTCAAGTTCTTCAATGTCATCAGGCTCTGCAGTTGCGGCTGCTATCCACTCCTTCATCTCAGGCATAGACAAAATCGTTTGGCAATAGCTTTTGCAGGCTGGATCAAGGGCAATGCCGTAGGTAATAAAGCGCGTTACTACGGGTGCAAACATGCAGTCAGCAAGCGAGGGCTTCTTGCCAAACAAGTACGGGCCTTTGTAGGTAGAGAGACACACATTCCAAGTAAAGAGCACGCGGTCAATGTCGAGCTGCGCTTTGGACCACACTTTGAATTTGCTGAATTTGGCTTTGATGTTCATGGGAAGGGATGCACGTAGTGCCGAAAAGCCCGAATGCATCTCTCCGCAAATGGACCGGCAATGTGCACGGTGCACCGCGTTGGTGGGGAGCAGGTGTGCTTTTGGTGCAATTTCGTTTAGGTACTCACCGATTGCCAAGGTGTCCCACACGCGTGCTTCACCGTGATTTAAGCAAGGTACAAGGATGGAAGGGGACAGTAAAAGTAACTCTGCCCGTGCGTCCACGTTGTCTGTGGCCACAGGCGTTTCCTCAAAGGGAACACCTGAGAGCTTGACCATCAGCCAGCCTCGCAGAGACCAAGACGAGTAGTTCTTGCTGCTGAGTGTGAGCGTAGTTTTGGCCATGGTTATCTTTGTGTGCATGTGTGTGTTGCAACACACATTGCAAGAGGTATGCCATGCCAGTGGCACGCGTCTTGCGGGTGCAAATCTATTAAGACAACGCTTAACGGCGTGGAGACGACCAATGATTTATCGCAACTACCAAGTGGTGGCAGATGTTTCAGACCCTATTCGTAAATTTGCGGAGCATGCTCGCGACATCAGTTTGAACTGGTTTGATGGAAAACGCATTACACCTTTGCAACGCATGGCAGCGTATTACGAACAGGTCGCGTTGTTGGGCTTTACGCACACTCGTCCCTCGTTCAACATTTCGAGCGTAATGAACGCGCAAGGCAAGCGTGTACCCATTATTGAAACCACATCGTTCAGAACGCCGTTTTGTGACCTTGTGCGGTTTTGCCAAGAAGACTCGAAAGACCTGCCCAAGCTTTTACTTGTTGCTCCTATGTCTGGCCACTTCGCCACCTTGCTACGCGGCACCGTGCAAACCTTGGTACAAGACCACGAGGTGTACGTGACAGACTGGCGAAATATCCGTGACATTCCTATTAGTGAGGGTGAGTTTGGATTAGACGAATACATCGAACACATCATTTGGTTCATGCAGCATTTGGGTCCCAACGCGCATTTGATGGGAGTGTGCCAACCCACGGTGGCATGCTTAGCCGCCACAGCAGTTTTAGCTGAAGACCGCAGCGACTGCCAGCCCGCTTCTCTGACCTTGATGGCAGGCCCCATCGACACACGCGTCAACCCCACGGGTGTGAACGAGCTAGCCATGAGTAAACCCATCGAGTGGTTTGAATCCAACTTGATTGGCATGGTGCCCTTGCAGTTCAAAGGTGTGGGCCGCCGCGTGTACCCTGGTTTTATGCAGCTGATGGCGTTTTTGAACATGAACATCGATAGGCACCAGCAGTCATTTAAAAACCTTTACGAACACCGATTGAATGGCGAAGATGAAAAAGCCGATGTGATTCGCGACTTCTACAAAGAGTATTTCGCCATCATGGATTTGTCGGGACCGTTCTATTTAGAAACGGTCAAACAAGTGTTTCAAGACCACGCGCTACCCACCGGCAAGTTGACTTACCGTGGTCGCCCCCTGAATTTGCAAGCCATTCGCAAAACCTTTGTGCTGACAGTGGAAGGTGAACGCGACGACATTTGCGGTATGGGCCAAACCTTGGCTGCGCAAGACTTGTGCAGCATGTTGCCCGCGTATAGAAAAACGCACCATTTGCAATCAGGCGTGGGTCACTATGGTGTTTTCAATGGCAGGCGTTGGGAGTCCCAAATTTATCCGGTCGTACGTAACTTGATTCGATCGGCACATTGATGTCTGATGCGAAAACAGAAATTTCTCATGATGGCTTGCGTTACAAATCAAAAAAAACAGGATCCCCCTACGAGGGCATGCGTACCGGTGACACCATGAGCTGCATGAAGTGCGGTGTGCACAAGCCACGTTCTTTGGGATCTTTCAAACAGCTGCTAGGAACTGCTGCGTTTTTCTGCGGTGATTGCCGCATGGTCATCAAAAAATAGATTTATAGGATGTTTGCTAGGTACTAATGCATATCAGGAGCGACAATAAAAACAATTTTTATTGAACTGATTCGTTGTAAATGAACACGATAGACCGCATTCGAGACCTCAGAGCAAAGTGTCCAGAAGACAGAGATCTACAAGTAGTTGTAGATCTATTGAAAGCTCTTGAGCAAAGTCGTACTTTTGAAATCGAGCAACTTTCCAAGTTGTCTTTCGAATACTTCAACTTATCTATTGATCTGATTCGTTACTGGCGTTTGAATAGCCATAAATACAAAAAATCTAAGTCAACTTGACCTATTTCTTAAAATTTCGAGATGTCTACCCAAGCTCAAAGAGTTCATGCAGTTGAGCAATTACTTGAATAGAAAAAATCGGAAGTACCACAGCTAGGCTCCCCGTGATCTCAACTGTTGTATGTATCATGAGGTCAGAAATTTAAATAATGGATAAGCGATAGATATGGGCGGTTGGCAAGCACATCTCAAATTAGATTACACGCGTGCCGATCAACGCACTGTGGCCAAGTTTGAGCATGAAGGTCCCTTGCGTGTGTTGCACAGTCTGTATCCCGAGGGTGATGCTGTTTGCCACAATGTGCTGGTTCATCCGCCTAGCGGTTTAGTGGGGGGAGATTTACTGGACATTCAATTGCATTTGGGTACAAGCACGCATGCGTTGCTTACTACACCTGGAGCAACACGTTTTTACAGAAGCGAACAAGGCTTGGCCACACAGCAAGTCAAAGCCCATGTGGGAGACGGCGCACGATTAGAGTGGTTGCCATTAGAAACCATTGCCTACAACGGCTGTAATGGTTTAAACCATGCAGTGTTTGATTTAGCGCCCACTGCCGAAATGATGGCCTGGGATATCACGGCGTTGGGTTTGCCCAATGCCAATTTACCCTTTGAGCGCGGTCAGTTGCAGCAACACATGGAAGTCTCTGGTGTGTGGCTAGAGCGTGGCTTGATTGACGCACAAGACGCGCGATTGATGGATGGCCCTTTGGGTTTTGCCAAGCACCGATGCATGTCCACCTTAGTGTTTGCGTGTGGTGCGGATTTGCCGCGTGATCGACGCGATGTGGCTTTGTCCCTGGCCCGTGAGTTGACCGAGGCTGCACCTGCGGGCTTGGTGGCGGGTGTGACGTCGCCGCATCCGCGCATGGTGGTGTTGCGCACTTTGTCGCCGTTGGTAGAGCCTGCGCAAAATTTGTTGCGTGGGGTTTGGGCTGCATGGCGTCGCGGGCTATGGGCTATGTCAGATAGACCGCCGCGTATTTGGTCTATGTAGTTTTTCCTTTTTAGATGGCCACTAATTGGCGAACGTTGTTACGTTGCATGTCTGAACCTAACCCGCGTGCAATTACTTCACCGCGCTCCATCACCAAGTAGTCGTCAGCCAGTTCTTCGGCAAAGTCGTAATACTGTTCGCACAACAAGATGGCCATGTCGCCACGACTCGCCAACATGCGTATCACGCGGCCAATGTCTTTGATGATGCTGGGCTGAATGCCTTCGGTGGGCTCGTCCAACACCAATAACTTTGGGCCCGAGGCCAGCGCACGCGCAATGGCTAGTTGCTGTTGTTGACCGCCCGACAAATCACCACCTCGGCGATGCAGCATTTGTTTGAGTACAGGGAACAGTTCAAACAATTCCGAGGGAATGTCCGTGCCTGCAGGTTGTGTGGCCAGCCCCATGCGCAGGTTGTCTTCCACCGTTAGGCGCGCAAAAATTTCTCGGCCTTGTGGCACATAGCCAATGCCCGCACGCGCGCGCTCGTAGGGTGCGGCGCGTTCGATGGATTGGCCGTTGAAGGTGATGCTGCCATCGCGAATTGGCACAGCGCCCATCAGTGATTTGAGCAACGTGGTTTTACCTACGCCGTTACGGCCCAGCAGCACGGTGATGCGGCCTAGGTTGGCTTCAAAGCTGACATCGCGCAGGATGTGTGAGCCGCCGTAGTACTGGTTGATGTGGGCGGCTTGAAGAATTGGGGTATTGTGTGTTTGCATAGTCAACTTTAGAGTTAGCGTCCTAGGTACACCTCAATCACGCGCTCGTCAGCTTGCACTTGTGCCAACGTGCCTTGCGCCAACACCGAGCCGTCGCACAGCACGGTGACGATGTCGGAGATGGTGTTGATGAAGCTCATGTCGTGTTCCACCACCATCAGCGAGTGTTTGCCTTTGAGCGTCAAAAAGAGTTCGGCGGTGCGCTCGGTTTCAAAGTCGGTCATGCCGGCCACCGGCTCGTCTAACAGCAAGAGCTTGGGGTCTTGCATAAGCAGCATGCCAATTTCTAGCCACTGCTTTTGACCGTGGCTCAGGTTGCCAGCTTGGCGCGTCACGCTGTCTTCGAGATGGATGGTGATCAGCACTTCGCTCAGGCGGTCGCGCTGCGTGCCGTTGAGTTTGAAGAACATCGAGGCCGCTACACCTTTGTGGGTTTTTAAAGCCAACTCTAAGTTTTCGAACACGCTTAAGTGCTCAAACACCGTGGGCTTTTGAAATTTGCGGCCGATACCGAGTTGTGCAATTTCGGGTTCGTTGTGACGCAGCAAGTCGATGGTGCTACCAAAGAACACTTGGCCTGAATCGGGTTTGGTTTTGCCGGTGATGATGTCCATCATCGTGGTCTTGCCCGCACCATTGGGGCCAATGATGCAACGCAGCTCACCCGGCGCAATGTCTAGCGACAAACCGTTGATGGCTTTGAACCCATCAAAGCTCACGTGCACATCTTCCAAATACAAAATGCGGCCATGCGTCAGGTCAAGGCTGCCCGGCTCGTGTACGCGACCGTAGCCTGCGCTGCGGTCGCCCGAGGTAACTTCTGTCACCACGCGGGCTTGGTGTGTAGCTAAGCGCTCAGTGCCTTCTTCAAACAGATCGGGGGTCATGCGCGCTCCTCTGAATTTTTCTTGGCGCTGAGCTTTTGAATCAAGCCAACCACACCGTGCGGCATGTACAAGGTCACACCAATGAACAACGCGCCAAGGAAGTACAACCAAAACTCAGGCGCTGTCACCGTCAGCCAGCTCTTCATGCCGTTGACCAAAAAAGCTCCTACGATCGGGCCAATCAGCGATGCGCGGCCACCCACGGCGGCCCATACGGCGATTTCAATTGAGTTGGCGGTGCTCATTTCGCTGGGGTTGATGATGCCCACTTGCGGCACATACAAGGCACCAGCAATGCCGCACATCACGGCAGAGATGACCCAGATGGTGAGTTTGTAGGGCAGGGGTGAGTAGCCCGAAAACATTACGCGGCTTTCCGCATCGCGAATGGCCTGCAGGACGCGGCCAAATTTGCTTTGCACCAACCAGCGGGCAAACAAATAGCTCATCAACAAGGCCCAGCCGGTCAGCACAAACAAGGTCATCCGCATCGAGGGTGTGGCAATGGGTAAGTCCAAGATGCGTTTGAAATCCGTAAAGCCGTTATTGCCACCAAAGCCAGTTTCGTTGCGGAAGAACAAGAGCATGGCTGCAAACGTCATGGCCTGCGTGATGATGGAGAAGTAAACGCCTTTGATGCGCGAGCGAAATGCAAAGTAGCCAAACACAAAGGCCAACACACCGGGCACCAAAACCACCATCAGCAGCGTCGCAATAAAGCTGTCGCTGAAGGTCCAATGCCAAGGCAAGGTTTTCCAATCGAGGAACACCATGAAGTCAGGAAGGTTGCTTTTGTAGTTGCCGTCCGTACCAATTTGGCGCATCAGGTACATGCCCATCACGTAGCCGCCGAGTGCAAAAAACAAACCGTGCCCAAGCGACAAGATGCCGGTGTAGCCCCAGATCAAATCCATCGCCAAGGCGCAGATGGCGTAGCACATGATCTTGCCCACCAAGGCCACGGCGTAGTCGCTCATGTGCAACACGCTGTCAGCAGGCACCCACAGGTTGAGCGCGGGCACCACCATGCAGATGGTGATGAGCGCGGTTAAGAATAATATCCAGCCCTTGGTGCCCAAAAGTGCAGGTGCTTTGGGTAGCTGCAAAGTAGAAGAGTTGTGTGTTGTCATGTCATGCCTCCGCACTGCGGCCTTTCATGGCAAAGATGCCTTGCGGACGTTTTTGAATGAACACGATGATGAACACCAACACCGCAATCTTGGCCAGCACCGCACCGGCCACGCCTTCGAGCAATTTGTTCATCAAGCCCAAACCCATCGCGGCGTACACCGTGCCTGCCAGTTGGCCCACGCCGCCTAACACCACAACCATGAAGGCGTCAACGATGTAGCTTTGGCCAAGGTCTGGTCCCACGTTGCCAATTTGGCTGAGTGCACAACCGGCCAAGCCCGCAATGCCGCAACCGAGTGAAAACGCATAGGTGTCAATGCGTGCGGTGTTCACACCCAAGGCCGAAGCCATAGGGCGGTTTTGGGTCACGCCGCGCACAAACAAACCCAAGCGTGTTTTGCTGATCAACAGCGTCATGCCCACCAAGACAAACAGCGCAAAGCCAATGATGACCAAACGGTTGTAGGGTAGAGATAGGTTGGCCAGCAGCTGCACGCCGCCGCTCATCCATGATGGGTTTTCCACGCCCACGTTTTGCGCACCAAAAATACTGCGCACGGCTTGCATCAACACCAAGCTGATGCCCCAGGTGGCCAGCAGTGTTTCGAGCGGGCGACCATACAAATGGCGTAACACCAAGCGCTCCAACACGGCACCCACGAGGGCAGCCGCAAGAAACGATGCAGGAATTGCCACCAATAAATACGCGTCAAACATGCCCGGTAAATATTGGCGGAACAAGCCTTGCACCACGTAGGTGGCGTAAGCACCAATCATCATCAACTCGCCATGTGCCATGTTGATCACGCCCATCAAGCCGTAGGTGATCGCGAGTCCTAAAGCCACTAGCAACAAGATAGATCCGAGGCTTATGCCTGTAAATAAAGCGCCGAGTTTTTCGCCCCAGTTCAATGCGGCTTGAATGGAGAGCAGGGAGGTCTGCAACTGAGCACGTACTTGTTTGTCTTCTTCTTGGCTCAGCCGTTGGTTGAGCAAAAGTTGGGTATCGGGGGTTTGGCTGTCGGCCAAAGTTTTGGCCGACGCCATGCGTTCATCGGCTTTGTCGCTGTTGAGCAAAATAGCTGCGCGTGCCAACAGCATTTGTTTTTTCACGTTCTCGCTGGCTTCACTGGCCAAAGCTTTTTCTAGCATCACCAACTTGGTGGGATCAGGTTCTTTCAATACCGACTTTGCCGCTTGGACACGCAAGGCGGCATCAGTGCTGAACAGTTGCAGGGCGGACAAAGCCGCATCAATCTCGCCGCGCATGCGGTTGTTGTTGATCACGTCTTCTGCGGTGTCGGGCAGGGCTATGGCTTCACCGTTGGCGGGGTCAACAGCTTTGCTATCGCGCACGATCAGCACTTGCGTGCCATTAATTTTCACCGCGTCATCGGCCATGGCTTGTAAAAAGACAGCTGTTTGTGCGTCGGGTGAGGCGAGTGCTTTTTGTAGCGCAGCCACGCGTGCATCGGTCTCGCCAAGCGTGAGTGCGCGTGCTTGCTCTGCAGTGAGAGCCAGTGCGTGGGTGTGGCCCAGTACAACCACAGCCAATGCGCATGCGGCTCTTAGAGCCACGTTACGGTGCTCTGCCACGCGCTGTTGCAGCGACCGTGTGAGCGCGAAAAAAGAAAAACAGGTCATCCAAATTCCCATAAAAAAGGGGAGGGCACGGCCCTCCCCCAAGTCGATCCCTCGGAGAAAGGTTTACTTCTTCACAGGTTCATCAGGCTTTGAAGCGTTGCCCTCGATGAAGGGGCTCCATGGCTTAGCTTTCACAGGACCTGGTGTTTTCCAAACCACGTTGAACTGACCGTCAGCTTTGATCTCACCGATGAACACCGACTTGTGCAAGTGGTGGTTCTTCTCGTCCATCTTTGATGTGATGCCGCTTGGTGCCTTGAAGGTTTGGCCTGCCATGGCTGCAATGACCTTATCGGTATCGGTGGACTTGGCTTTTTCAACAGCTTGCTTCCACATGTTGATGCCGATGTAGGTTGCTTCCATTGGGTCGTTTGTCAAAGGCTTGTCTTTGTGACCTGCAATGTTCTTGGTCTTGGCATAAGCGGACCACTTCTTGATGAACTCATCGTTGGTTGGGTTCTTGATGGACATAAAGTAGTTCCATGCTGCCAAGTGACCGACCAAAGGCTTGGTGTCCACGCCGCGCAATTCTTCTTCACCGACCGAGAAGGCAACCACAGGAACGTCTTTCGCTTTCAAGCCAGCGTTGCCGAGTTCTTTGTAGAACGGCACGTTGGAGTCACCGTTGATGGTGGACACAACAGCAGTTTTACCGCCAGCAGAAAACTTCTTGATGTCTGCCACGATGGTTTGGTAATCGCTGTGGCCAAACGGTGTGTACTTTTCGTCGATGTCTTTGTCTGCCACGCCTTTGCTCTTGAGGTAAGCGCGCAAAATTTTGTTGGTGGTGCGTGGATACACATAGTCGGTGCCCAACAAAACCCAACGCTTTGCAGCGCCGCCGTCTTTGCTCATCAAGTAGTCCACTGCGGGGATGGCTTGTTGGTTGGGCGCTGCGCCTGTGTAGAACACGTTTTTAGAGAGTTCTTCACCTTCGTATTGCACTGGGTAAAACAGCAAGCCGTTCATTTCCTCAACCACGGGCAGTACTGATTTACGAGACACGGAGGTCCAGCAACCGAAGATGACCGACACCTTGTCTTGACCGATGAGTTGCTTGGTTTTTTCAGCGAACAGTGGCCAGTTAGAAGCGGGATCGACCACGACTGGCTCGAGCTTCTTGCCCAAGACGCCACCCTTGGCGTTGATTTCGTCGATTGCCATGAGGACGGTGTCTTTCAACACGGTCTCAGAAATGGCCATGGTGCCGGACAAGCTGTGCAACACGCCAACTTTGATGGTGTCTGCGGCCAGCGCTTGTGGTGCCAAGACCAATGAGCCAACCGACAGAGCTGCTGCTGCGGCCAAAACTTTCAAATTTCCTCGACGATTCATCATGGGGGTTCACTCCAAAAATTAAGGGTTGTTCGGCGCTCGCGGTAACGGGCGCTTGTTTGATTCATCGCAAACCCTGTGCCAACTTGTCGCTCTCCCAGAGTCGAAAAATGCTTCTATATAAGGGCCAAATATCAATTGGTGTGATGCACCAATACCGCTCAAAAAGACAACAAAGCACCAAGATGGGATGCGAAGTGCCTCTCAATACCATGCACCAACACGGTGTTGCGCACCAGCATGGGTTATGACGCTGTGAACTGCGCGCCATAAAGAGGGCACGCATGTTGCATACTTCGAATCACTATGGAACTTACCCCCCGCGAAAAAGACAAGCTATTGATCTTCACTGCTGCTTTGTTGGCCGAGCGCCGACAAGCCCGAGGATTGAAGCTCAACTACCCAGAGGCCGTGGCTCTCATCAGCGCTGCTGTGATGGAAGGCGCGCGTGACGGTCAAACCGTGGCGCAACTCATGAGCGCAGGCCGTAACGTGCTGACTCGCGCTGACGTGATGGATGGCGTGGCCGAGATGATCCCCGACATCCAAGTCGAAGCTACCTTTCCCGACGGCACCAAGCTTGTGACCGTGCACCAACCCATTGTTTGAGAGAGCACCTACTATGACTCGTTTTGTTTTTTGCCTTGTGTCTTTGTTGTTGCCCGCGCTGTCCTCTGCCCACGAAGGTCACGGCATTGAAGGCGCTTCGCATTACCACGCTACCGATGTGTGGGGCTTTGTGTCCATCGCTGTCGCAGCTGCGGTGGTGTGGTGGTTCATAGGCCGCGACAAATGAATGCGATACACAGCGAGGAACACATGACACCCGGTGAACTGTTGATTGACGAGGGCGAACACACCCTCAACCCAGGACGACGCACGCACACCCTCGTCGTGCAAAACGCCAGTGACCGCCCCATTCAGGTGGGCTCGCACTACCACTTTGCTGAAACCAATGCGGGCTTGAGTTTTGACCGCGCTGCTGCACACGGCATGCGTTTGAACATTGCGTCAGGCACGGCGGTGCGTTTCGAGCCGGGTCAACAACGAACGGTCGAGTTGGTGGACTTGAGTGGCGACCGACAAGTGTTTGGTTTTCGTGGTTTGGTGAATGGTGCTATTGATCAGCGTGCAGCCGATAAAGGACACAAGTAATGGCAACCATCGGTAAACGTGCTTACGCAGAAATGTATGGCCCCACCGTGGGCGACCGCTTGCGCTTGGCGGACACCAATTTGGTCATTGAAGTCGAACACGACTTCACACTCAAAGCCGGTGGCTACGGCGAAGAAGTGAAGTTCGGCGGTGGCAAAACCATCCGCGACGGCATGGCGCAATCCCAGCGCACACGCGACGGTGCAGGAACTGGCCCGCAAGCGGGTGGTGCAGTAGACACCGTGATGACCAACGCACTCATCATCGACCACTGGGGCATTGTCAAAGCCGACATTGGTTTGAAAGGTGGCCGCATCGTGGCCATCGGCAAAGCGGGTAATCCCGACACACAACCGGGCGTAGACATCGTCATTGGCCCAGGCACCGAAGTCATCAGCTGCGAAGGCAACATCGTCACCGCTGGTGGTGTGGATACGCATATCCACTTCATCGCGCCGCAGCAAATTGAAGAAGCGTTGACCAGTGGCGTGACCACCATGCTCGGCGGTGGCACAGGCCCCGCTACGGGCACCTTTGCCACGACGTGTACGCCCGGCGCTTGGAACATCGAGCGCATGTTGCAAGCGGCAGATGCGTTTCCGATGAACCTCGGCTTCTTGGGCAAAGGCAATGCCGCCTTGCCCGATTCGTTACACGAGCAAATCAACGCTGGCGCGATTGGCTTGAAGCTGCATGAAGACTGGGGCACCACACCCGCTGCGATTGACAACTGTTTGAACGTGGCCGAAGCCACAGACACACAAGTGGCCATCCACACAGACACACTCAATGAAAGCGGCTTCGTGGAAGACACAGTGGCTGCATTCAAAGGCCGCACCATCCACACCTTCCACACCGAAGGTGCAGGGGGTGGCCATGCTCCCGATATTTTGAAAGTGGTGGGTGAGGCCAATGTGTTGCCAAGCTCGACCAACCCTACGCGCCCGTACACGGTGAACACGCTTGACGAGCATGTTGATATGCTCATGGTGTGCCACCACCTCGACCCTGCGATTGCAGAAGACTTGGCCTTTGCCGAAAGTCGCATTCGCCGTGAGACCATTGCGGCCGAAGACATCTTGCACGACCTCGGCGCCATCAGCATGATGAGTAGCGACAGCCAAGCCATGGGCCGTGTGGGCGAAGTGATCATTCGCACTTGGCAAACCGCACACAAGATGAAAGCGCAACGTGGCTTGCTGCTTGGGGATACAGATCGTCACGACAACGCACGCGTCAAGCGCTACATCGCTAAGTACACCATCAACCCCTCCATCGCGCACGGCATCAGCCACGAAGTGGGTAGCGTGGAAGTGGGTAAGTGGGCCGACCTCGTGGTTTGGAAGCCTGCGTTCTTTGGCATCAAGCCAAGCATCATTTTGAAAGGTGGCTTCATTGCCATGGCCGCGATGGGTGACCCTAATGCGTCCATCCCAACCCCGCAGCCGGTGCACTACCGTCCAATGTTTGGTGCATATGGTGGTGCGTTGCATCGTGGTTCGCTCACGTTTGTGTCGCAAGCCGGTTTGGCCGCAGGTATTGGGCAAAAGTTTGGTTTGCACAAAACCCTGAGTGCGGTGAAGAACATTCGCAATGTTGGAAAGCGTGACATGATTCACAACGACTACACGCCGCGCATGGAAGTGGATGCACAAACCTATTCGGTGCGCGCCGATGGTCTGCTGCTTACCTGCGAACCGGCAGTGAGTTTGCCCATGACCCAACGTTATTTCTTGTTCTAGACTTTTCTGATGCTCACCTGTTCAAAATTAATTCCTGGTGGCCAAGGCTTGGCCTCAGCTTTGGTTAAACGCGCCGCGACTGTGGAGCTGGACTGGGATGTGCGGCAAAAAAGTCGCTTTGATGCAACCGATTCAAATGGACGCGCGTTTGGTGTGTTTCTGGCACGAGGCACCCTTGTGCGCGGTGGCGATGTACTGGTGCTCGAAGACGGCTCGCTCGTGCGCGTGCAAGCAGCACCGCAAGAAGTCTTGCGTATCACCGCCTCTGCCGAGCACGGTTCAGCCTTTGACTTGACACGTGCCGCTTATCACCTAGGCAACCGCCATGTGCCGATTGAGTTGCAACCCGATCATTTAAAAATCGAACCTGATCATGTGCTGGCGGACATGTTGCGGGCTATGCATATGATGGTGGTGACTGTGCAAGAAGCCTTTGAGCCAGAAGGTGGCGCTTACAGCAGCCATGGGCACGCGCAAGGGCATGGGCATGGGCATGGGCATTCCCATGATCACGGGCATTCTCATGACCACCATGCAAATGGACACGTGCACGGCCTCAACTGCAAACATGATCACTGATGCACCCGCTGCAGCGTCGTCATCGACGCCTGCGCTGCTTCAACTTATCTGGCTCGCGTCGCCCGCGTTGCCGATTGGTGGTTTTTCTTACTCCGAAGGCTTAGAAGCCGCAATTGATCATGGCCTAGTACATGACGAACACAGTGCTGCCGATTGGTTGGTAGACCAGTTGCACCTCACGCAATCTCGTGGCGACATGGCGGTTCTTGGTCAAATGATCACCGCATGGCAAGCCTCAGATTACCCGCGCCTAGAGGTATTGAGTCAGTGGGTACATGCGACCCGCGAAAGCGCCGAGCTACGCTTGCAAAGCGAACAAATGGGCCGCTCCATGTTGGAGTGGCTGCGCAACCAAGACGCGATTGATGACAATACCATCGCCATTTGTAACCGTTGGGTGCCCACCTATCCGCTGATGTTTGCCTTGGCGCTGTCGCGCACTGGAGCATCACTGGAGCAATGCTTGCAAGCCTTTGCCTTTGGCTGGGCTGAGAATATGGTGCAAGCGGCCTTAAAGTCAGTACCGCTGGGCCAAAACTCTGGCCAACGCATCTTGACCAAACTCGCCCATAACGTTGCACCGGCTGTCAGTCATGCTCTGCAAGTGACAGATGACAAACGTCAAGCTTTCTCCCCTATGCTGGCTATCCTCTCGGCTCAGCATGAAACACAATATTCTCGACTGTTCAGATCATGAAGCACCTACACACCATCGCCAACCGCACCAAAAAATTACCACCTCTGCGCGTTGGTATCGGCGGGCCAGTCGGCTCTGGCAAAACCACCTTGCTTGAAATGCTCTGTAAGGCAATGCGCGATAAATACGACCTCGTGGCCATCACCAACGACATTTACACCAAAGAAGACCAACGGCTTCTGACCATCAGCGGTGCGCTGCCTGCTGAGCGCATCATGGGTGTGGAAACGGGTGGTTGCCCCCACACGGCCATTCGAGAAGATGCATCCATCAATCTCGAAGCGATTGACCGCATGTTGGTTGATTTTCCAGATGCCGATGTCGTATTCATCGAGAGCGGCGGTGACAACTTGGCTGCCACATTCAGCCCCGAGTTGAGTGACCTCACCATCTATGTGATTGACGTGGCAGCGGGCGAAAAAATTCCACGCAAAGGTGGCCCCGGCATCACCAAGAGCGATTTATTCATCATCAACAAAACCGACTTAGCGCCTTACGTGGGAGCTAACTTGGAAGTCATGGAGGCCGACACTATCCGTATGCGCACTAACACCAGCGGATTGAAACCTTTTGTCATGACCAACCTGCGCACGCTGGATGGTTTACAAGAAGTGGTGAAGTTCATCGAGACCAAAGGAATGTTGATTTGAAAAAATCATTCAGTCGTTTGTGTTGTGCTGTACCCAAGAATTTACCCACTGCTGGTATCTTGTTTCAGCTTCATAGAAACCAATATAGATTGCATCAAAAACGGACAATTGTTGAACAATTTTTCACTAACTTCCCAACTAATTTTTTCGGAATACTCTCTGGGAGATGGCGTTAAATGGGGCTTTGAAACTCACTGTATATTCCAAAGAATTCCACGCTAACCCGCATGGATGCTAGGTTCTGACATGGATTGTGATTCCTGTTGTCGTGGGTTCGAGCCCCATCAGCCACCCCAAAATTTAAAGGGCTCCCATTCGGGAACCCTTTTTTATTTGCAGTAATGCGTCGTTCACTGGCAGTCAGTCAGGTTGACTAATTCTGCGCCTCTTTTTCATGCTGTTTATTTATACAGTATTATGGCGTTATGAAAACCACGTCTGCATCTCAAAATCATCCAGTGTTGCTAGACCCTAGCCCGCTATGGCTGGATGTATGCGGCTGGCTCGTTCCTGCGGGTTTCCCTTCGCCTGCCGCAGATCACACAGAAGAGCGGATTGACCTCAACAAGCAGTTGATTCTTAACAAAGCAGCCACCTACGTGTTTCGCGTCAAGGGCGATTCGATGACGGGAATAGGCATCTATGAGGGTGATGCGCTCTTGGTGGACCGCAGCATGGACCCTAAGCACAACCACATCGTCGTTGCGCTCTTGAACAACGAGTTCACCGTCAAGCGGCTTTACCGACGCGGGGGCGTGGTCAAGCTCATCGCAGAGAACCCCATTTACCCCGCACGCCTCATCAAAGAAGAAGATGA
>JACCDV010704727.1_pt1 | contig 25558 bp, 30 predicted proteins | sample 7446131 | NCBI WGS metagenome assembly JACCDV01 (sample SAMN15323448, study PRJNA562643) | freshwater metagenome | isolation source: river surface water | place: USA:Blue River Watershed | collected 2017-08-17
ACCAGCCAGGAAGCCGGTCGCCTGGTCAAGGTGCCGGGCATTGGCAAGAAAACCGCCGAGCGCCTGCTGCTCGAACTCAAAGGCAAGCTGGGCGCCGACATCGGCGCGCCGGTGGCCGCCGTGGGCGATGCGCAAGCCGACATCCAGCAGGCTTTGGTGGCGCTGGGCTACAGCGACAAGGAAGCCGCTGCCGCCCTCAAGGGCCTGCCGCCCGATGTGGGTGTGAGCGAGGGCATCAAGCTGGCGCTCAAGGCGCTGGCCAAGTGAGCCTTGTGGCCCACGGCATTTGTGCAAGTTCAACTGAAGATCAAACAAAGACAAGCAGGAGGAGAAAATGATGAGCGCTTATTTCAAACGGTGCGTGTTGTTGAGTTGGGTGATACTGACAGGGTGCGCAATCAGCCCAGACAGCCAGGAGGGGCAAGCGTTGCAAGAAACCTTGTGGGCAGCGCAACAAAACAACCGCTCGCACATTGTGCAAACGATGCAAGCCTCCACCGGGCGTTTGCTGGTGCTTGCAGCAGGTCTCAGTGACCAAAGCAAGGCCTTTTCGGGGGATGTTCAGGGCATGATCGAGTCGATCCAGTCCAAGCAGCAGGATGTGTTGGTCTGGCGCATGTGGAATCCGCCTTTTGGTGCGAAGCCGCAAGTGCCTTTTGCCACCCGGGAGACCTTGCGCAGAGCCATTGGCGAGATGCGTGACGTGGCGCGCCCAGGTGACCGTATCTTGGTGATGCTGACATCGCATGGGAACCAAGATGTTTTAGCCAACGGTGCGGCCAACAAACATTACCGGCCGATTCGAGGTGCTGAATTGCGAGAGATGCTGATGCCGCTTACGGAATGGGAGACGGGAGTGGTGATCTCCGCATGCTACTCGGGCTCATTGATTCCTGCTTTGCAGCATCCGAAACGCTGGATCATGACGGCAGCTGCCGCTGATCGCAACTCCTTTGGCTGTGCTTTTCATGAAAAGCAAACTTACTTCATACAAGGCTTATTGAGTACTTTTGCAGGGCCAGCCCAGGGATTGGATGCTTGGCATAGTGCGATCAGTCAACAAATTCGCGCCAAGGAGGATGCTGCACGCTTGACGCCTTCCTCCCCCCAGCTGTGGGTCGGGCCAATGGTCCAGCGGCATCGTCAGTCACTTGCTACTTTTTGGCGTTTCCAACCATGAGCATCAAGACCGACGATTTTGGTTTGCCTCCCGCTCCGCGTGAAACCACGCGCGTGGTGTCGGCCGCCCCTGTGTCCAACAGCGAAGAAGCCATCGAGCGCGCCTTGCGCCCCAAGCAGCTGGAGGAATACGTGGGCCAGGCCAAGGTGCGCGAGCAGCTGGAAATTTTCATCGGTGCCGCCAAAAAGCGCGAGGAGCCGCTGGACCATGTGCTGTTGTTCGGCCCGCCCGGCCTGGGCAAGACCACGCTCAGCCACATCATCGCTGCCGAGCTGGGGGTGAACCTGCGCCAGACAAGTGGCCCAGTGCTCGAAAAACCCAAGGACCTGGCGGCGCTGCTCACCAATCTGGAGCGCAACGATGTGCTCTTCATCGACGAGATCCACCGCCTCTCGCCGGTGGTCGAGGAAATCCTTTACCCCGCGCTGGAGGACTACCAGATCGACATCATGATCGGCGAAGGTCCAGCCGCGCGCAGCATCAAGCTGGACCTGCAGCCCTTCACCTTGGTGGGCGCGACCACCCGCGCGGGCATGCTGACCAACCCGCTGCGTGACCGCTTCGGCATCGTGTCGCGGCTGGAGTTCTACACGCCCGAAGAACTCTCGCGCATCGTCACGCGCAGCAGTGGTCTGCTCAAGGCGCCGATCGATCCGGAGGGCTCGTTTGAAATCGCGCGTCGCTCACGCGGCACGCCCCGCATCGCCAACCGCCTGCTGCGCCGCGTGCGCGACTATGCCGATGTGAAGGGCGATGGCCGCATCACCCAGGCCATGGCCAAGGCGGCGTTGTCGATGCTGGATGTGGACCCCGAAGGCTTTGACCTGATGGACCGCAAGCTGCTTGAAGCCGTCATCCACCGTTTTGATGGCGGTCCGGTGGGCCTGGACAACATCGCGGCCAGCATTGGCGAGGAGCGCGACACGATCGAAGACGTGATTGAGCCTTATCTGATCCAGCAGGGCTATCTGCAGCGCACACCGCGCGGGCGCATCGCCACGCTCGCGGCCTTCCGGCACCTGGGGGTGACGCCGCCCAAGACGGCGGGTGGTTTGTTCAACGCCTAGGTTCGGCCGCAGGGGTGGCCTCCTACAAAGTCCAGCTCTCCTGTAGGAGCGAGCCCCCGCTCGCGAATGGCATCTTCAAGCCGCAATAGCGACCGTTTCCAACAGCGCTTCAAGCACTGGTTTCATCCCGCCCTTGCCCATCCAGGTGGGTGGTGTCGGCCCAGCCGACCAGGCTCAGCCCCTCTGGCGTCCAGAGCAAACGGTTGACCGCCGTGTTGGGCAACAGCCAGGTGCGCGGTGCCTGCAGGTCCAGGCGGGTGGCAGCCCGGTAGAGCACGTCCATCACGCCACCGTGGGCGACCAGCACAATTTGTTCACCCAGATGGCGGGAGGCCAGTTCATCGACCGTGGCCAGTACACGCTCGCGCAAGGTGATGAGCGACTCGCCCGAACCGGGAGGTGCCCACTCGGGGGTTCGTGTGCGCCAGTGGTGGGCGTGGTCAGGCAGCTCGGCTTCGATTTCGGCAAAGGTGCGCCCCTGAAAGTCGCCAAATGCCCGCTCGCGCAACCCGGGGTGTGTGTTCACGGCCAAGCCCACGGCGCCAGCGATGGTTTGCGCTGTCACATGGGCACGCGACAGGTCACTGGCATACACCGCGTGCAATTCGTCACGCTCGGCCAGTGCCTGGGCCAGCCAGCGGGCCTGCTGCAGGCCGGTGTCATTGAGTGGAATGTCCAGGTGGCCCTGGATGCGGGTGTCCACGTTCCAGGCGGTCTCGCCATGGCGGATGGCGAGGATGCGTGTGGCTTGCATGCGGCTCAGCGAGGGATTTCGATGTTCACCCGCTGAGGTCCAGCAGGCGGGTTGGGGAAGTTGGCCAGCGCCGCCTTGAACAGGGTGGCAAAGATGGTCACGCTGTCGCCCCAGGGGCCGTCGTGGCTGGCCCGGGTTTCATAGACCACCTGACCGGATTTGAGGTCGCGCAGGATCAGGCTGACCTCTCGCCGGTAGTGGGTGGGCGGGGGAAAACGCATGCCCATGCCCAAGCCGACGCCCGAGCCCCAAGCTACCCCGCGCCCGATGGTGATGCTGCCGTAAGTGGCTGGATAGGGGGAACCCCAGGGGTCGGCCAGGTACTGCGTGCCCTGAAAACCCACCAGCACGCTCAGTTGAGCGGCTGCATCGTCACGCACCAGCCCCACCGCCGCCAAAGCCTGCTCGGCCTGCTGTTCGGCCAGACCGGCCTCCGGGTTGTTGGCTTGCGAGGGCAGGCGTTCGAACCGGTACTTCGCGCCCTGCAGCTGCATGCCTGCCGGTGCGTTGGCCACGGCCAGCACCTGGCTGTCGACCACGCGCATGCCTGCACAGCCCGACAACAGGGCAGCGAATGCAAGCATGAGCAAAGTGACGGAGCGTTTCATGGTGTTCAGTTCATCGAGATGACCTGGATGCCAGGCAAGGAGGCTTCGCTGAATTCTTCCTCATCGAAAGCCTTGTCGCCCGCCTCGTCGGCAATTCCCGTGATTTGCAGGTTCTTGAAGTCGTGCAGGCGGGCATCCATCAGGTGCGAGGGGACCACGTTCTGCAGGGCGGCAAACATGTTTTCGATGCGGCCGGGGTGTTTTTTCTGCCACTCGCGCAGCATGTTGCCCACCACCTGACGTTGCAGGTTTTCCTGGCTGCCGCACAGTGTGCACGGGATGATGGGGAATTGTCGGTGCGCCGCCCAACGCTGCAGGTCGGTTTCGGCCACATAAGCCAGTGGGCGGATGACCATGAATTCGCCGTTGTCGCTGACCAGCTTTGGCGGCATGCCCTTGAGCTTGCCGCCAAAGAACATGTTGAGGAAGAAGGTCTGCAGCATGTCGTCGCGGTGGTGGCCGAGCGCCAGCTTGTTGCACTTGAGCTCGCGCGCCACCCGGTACAGGATGCCGCGGCGCAGACGCGAGCACAGGCTGCACATGGTCTTGCCTTCGGGGATCTTGTCCTTGACGATGGAGTAGGTGTCCTGCGTCTCGATGTGGAACTCGATGCCCAGTTCTTTCAGGTACGCGGGCAGGATGTGGTCCGGAAAGCCCGGCTGCTTCTGGTCCAGGTTGACGGCCACCAGCGTGAAGTCTACCGGCGCACGGGCCTTCATTTTCATGAGGATGTCGAGCATGCCGTAGCTGTCCTTGCCGCCGGACATGCACACCATGATGCGGTCGCCCGCCTCGATCATGTTGAAGTCGGAAATCGCCTGCCCGACCTGACGGCACAGGCGCTTTTCGAGTTTGTGGGCTTCGCGTTCGATCTTTTTCTGGGCCGCGCTGTCGTCGGCTTCGACCCAGGTGTTTTCGGGGGCTGTGTTCATGGTGTTCACCACTGGCCGGTCTCCATGCGGATGGCGACTTCGCAGTCTTCAAAAATTTCGAGTTTGGCAATCTTCACGCGCACACCGAGCACGCCGGGCAGCTGCATGAGGCGGTGGGTGAGTTTGCCGATCAGGGTTTCGAGCAGGTTCACATGCTCGGCGGTGCACTCGTCGATGATGATCTTGCGCACCTTGCGGTAGTCCAGCACCGAATTGATGTCATCGTCGCTGGGCAGCAGGGGCTGGGTGCCCAGGTTGAGTTCGGCATCGACCTGGATCGGTTGCGGATCGGTTTTTTCGTGTTCGAGGATGCCCAGGTTCGCGTCAAAGCGCAAACCGGTGAGCGAGAGGATCTGGACGCCGCGGTTCAGCATGACGAGCCTTCCTGTTGTTTGATGCGGATGATTTCCACGCCCACGCCCTCGCAGTCCGGGTACACATCGGGCTTGCAGCTGGACAGGCGCACGGCCTGTACGCCGGGGTGGGCGATGAGTTCGGCCATCAGGTCGTCGCACAGCGTCTCCTGAAGCACGATGTGGCCGCGTGCCACGCGCCGGGCAATGACTTCGCGCACATAGTCGTAGTCCACCACCTCGGCCAGGTCGTCGCGCGTCGGTGTGGTGCCGTCCAGCGGAACGAACAGTTCGACGTTGAAGACGATGCGCTGGGGCGCGTGTTTTTCAAAGTCGTGCGCGCCAATGCGCACATCCACCACGTGGTTCCGAAGAAACAGGCGGCGGCAGGTGAGGGCCAGGGAAGACAGCGGATCGCTCATGCTGAGGTTCATGGTGCGGGGGTCTCGTCGATGGCGAACATCACGTCGCGCGCCAGCGGCACCAGGTGCTGGCCGTTGTCCACGCACAGCGTGCTGCCGGTGATGCAGGGATTGGACGCCAGAAACAGACAGGTGGCGGCCACCTGGGCCGGGTCGATCGGCTCGCGCAGCAGGTTGACGCGGCTGGCGCGCTCGAAGTTCTCCGGCGTCTGCGGGCCGCTCAGGAACATCAGGCCCGGCGCCACGCCGCACACGCGCAAGGTAGGCGCCAACGCTTGGGCCTGCAGGGCCACGGCGCGCTCGAGCGCGAGCTTGCTGACCGTGTAGGAGAAATAGTCCGGGTTGAGGTTGAACACCTTCTGGTCCAGCACATGGACCACGCTGCGCTGGCCAGGTGTTGCCTTCGGCGCGCTTTGGTGCGCCATGAGGGACGCCAATGACAAGGGGGCCAGCAAGTTGACTTCAAGCTGGTCACGTGCACCTGGCAGGTCCATGCTGGCGCCGGTGTCCGGCTCGAACAGCGAGGCATTGTTGACCAGGCAATCCAGCGGGCCGGTCTGCGCCGCGATGGTCTGCATCATCCGTTCGCGTTCAAAGGCCTGCCCCAGATCGGCCTGCACCAGGTGCACCGTGGCGCCTTGCGCCTGCAGCCGCTGTTGCAGGGCCAGTGCGGCATCGGCCGAGCGCTGGTAATGGCACCAGACCTGCCACCCCGCCTGCGCGAAGGTCTGGCACAGCAGGGCGCCCAGACGCAGGGCGCCGCCAGTGACGAGGACGGTTTTCAAGGGCGGTGTTCCGGTGTGAAAAGGGGATGAAGGCAGGGTGGTCCGGCCAGATGCAGATTATCCCCGATGGTCTTTTCCTTTGCCGCGGCAAGGCGCCGCATCCGGTGGATGGCTGGCCATGCGCGACAATTGCCCGGTGACCGACACCCGCCTGACCTCTTTGCCCGAACTCCAGCAACGCCTGCTCAGCGCCATGGCGGCTGCCGGTGGCTGGCTGCCGTTTGACCGCTTCATGGCCATGGTCCTGTACGAGCCGGGTCTGGGCTACTACACGAACGCTCTGCAGAAGTTTGGCGCCATGCCCGCCAGCGGCAGTGACTTTGTCACTGCGCCGGGCCTGACGGCCTTGTTCGGCCAGACGCTCGCGGTGCAGGTGCGCCAGGCGATGCAGCAGACAGGGACCGATGAGGTTTTCGAGTTTGGCGCCGGTACCGGTGCCCTGGCCCTGCAGCTGCTTGATGCCTTGGGCGATGCGGTACAGCGTTACACCATCATTGACCTCTCGGGCACACTGCGCGAGCGCCAGGCGCAGACCCTGGCAGCGCATGCGCACAAGGTGCGCTGGCTCAGCGCCTGGCCCGATGCGCTGGAAGGGGTGGTGGTGGGCAATGAAGTGCTCGACGCCATGCCGGTGCAGTTGCTGGTGCGCAAAAACGGCGTCTGGCACGAGCGTGGCGTGGTGGCAGAGGGGGAAGCCTTCGCCTGGTCCGATCGGCCCACGGCCCTGCGCCCGCCGGTCGAGATTGAGGGCGATCACGACTACCTGACCGAAATTCACCCCCAAGGTGAAGCCTTCATCGCCAGCCTGGCCGAGCGCATGCAGGCCGGACGAGGTGCAGCGGCCTTCTTTCTGGACTACGGCTTCCCAGAGGCCGAGTACTACCACCCTCAGCGGCACATGGGGACGGTGATGTGTCACCACCTGCACGAGGCCGACGACAACCCGCTTGAGAAGGTCGGCCAGAAAGACGTGACTGCGCATGTGAATTTCACCGGCATCGCCGTCGCTGCGCAAAGCGCCGGGCTGGAGGTGCTGGGCTACACCTGCCAGGCCCATTTTTTGTTCAACCTCGGCCTGACGCAACGCATGGAAGCGGCACCGTTGGCCGAGCGGGTGCAGGCGGCGCGCCTGGTCAACGAGCACGAGATGGGCGAGCTGTTCAAGGTCATCGGCCTGGCCACCCACGAATGGACTGCGCAGGGCTTTGCCCGTGGCGACCGCACACACCGGCTGTAGTCCATGATCCGCTGGTTTTTCGTCACCTTGCTGGCGCTGGTCATTTTCAGCGGCCTGCAGCCCTGGCTGCAGAAGCTGGGTTTTGGGCGTTTGCCGGGGGATCTGAATTTCCGACTCTTCGGGCGCGACTGGCAGATTCCGATCACCAGCACCCTGATCCTGAGCATGATTGCCGCGGGCATTGCAAAATGGCTCTGAACCCTTGAATACCCGGGGGGCTATACCCATCTGAGTGGAAAACCCGAGGAAAGCACACCATGACCGAGCCCCTGCACATCGTCTGCCCGCACTGCCACACCACCAACCGTGTCGCGGCTGAGCATCTGGCCAGCGCGCCCGACTGCGGCAAATGCCATCAACCGCTGTTCACGGGCCACCCGCTGGCGCTGGACACTGCGAGTTTCGAACGCCACATCGGTCGCAGCCAGTTGCCGGTGCTGGTGGATTTTTGGGCGCCCTGGTGCGGACCGTGCCGCATGATGGCCCCGGCCTTCGAGCAGGCGGCTGGCTTGCTCGAACCCCATGTGCGTCTGGCCAAGGTCAACACCGAAGACGAACAGATGCTGGCCGCCCGCTTCAATATCCGCAGCATCCCCACGCTGGCGCTGTTTGTGAACGGCCGCGAAGTGGCGCGCCAGGCCGGTGCCTTTCGCTCAGCGCAGGACATTGCCGGTTGGGTACGCTCGCACTTGTGATGATTTGACTCAACTTCGTTCATCAGGACTGAGAATTTCGGCGCCAATCCGCGACAATCGGGCCATCTTCTGATGAACACCATGCGATACCCGACCCTCTCCACCCTTTCCCTTGTGCTGGCCATGGCGGCGGGCACCTTGGCGCCCACCACCGTTTCCTGGGCCGCCAAACCGTCTCACGACAAGCCTGCTGCGCACAAAAAAGCGGCCGCCCAGAAAAAGGCGGCTGCTGCAGCGAATGCCCTGCCACCTCTGGAAGCCCAGATCGCGCTGGCGGCCAACCCGCCTGCCCTTCCGGCCAAGGCCTGGTTGCTGATGGACTACGACTCCGGCGAAGTTCTGGCTGCGGCCAATGCCGACGAAGCCTTGCCCCCCGCATCGCTGACCAAGATGATGACCAGCTACATCGTCGAGCAGGCGCTGCGCTCGGGCAAGCTCAAGCAGACCGATCTGGTCACCGTGAGCCAGAACGCCTGGTGCCGCGGGACCAGCGCCGAGTCGTGCATGTACCTGCCCCTCAACAGTCAGGCCAGCGTGATCGACATCCTGCGCGGCATCATCATCCAGTCGGGCAATGATGCCTCCAAGGCCATTGCCGAGCACATGGCCGGTTCCGAAGACGGCTTTGCCAAGCTGATGAATGCCGAGGCCAAGCGCCTGGGCATGACGAACACCCAATTTGTGAACCCCACCGGCCTGCCCGATCCGGCGCACAAGGCCTCTGCGCGCGACCTCGCCATCCTGGCGCGCGCCATCATTCGCGACGGTGCCGAGTACTACCCGATCTACGCCGAGCGCGAGTTCAAATTCAACGGCATCAAGCAGGGCAACCGCAACGCACTGCTCTACACCGACCCGACAGTGGACGGCCTCAAGACCGGCCACACCGCAGAAGCCGGTTATTGCCTGGTCACCTCGTCCAAGCGCAACGACATGCGCCTGATTTCGGTCATCCTCAACACCCACAGTGCCCAGGCCCGTGCCGACCAGTCGCGCACCCTGCTGGGCTGGGGGTTTGGCAGCTTTGAAAAGGCCACCCCGATCCAGTCCGATGCCGTGGTGGCCACCGCCAAAGTCGGTTTTGGCAAGGCCGATACGGTGGCTGCCGTGCTGGGGGCGCCCTGGATGCTGACGGTGCCGCGTGGCCTACAGGTGCAGACTGCGGTGGAGCTCAAGCCGGGGCTGGAAGCGCCGGTGGCCAAAGGTGCCGTGATCGGCAAGGTGGTGGCCACGGCCGATGGCAAACCCATCGGGGAAGCCCCGCTGGTCGCCCAGGCCGAGGTGGAGCGCTCGGGCCTGCTGCTGCGCGCCTGGCAGTACATCTCCCGCCTGTTCGCCAAGTGATCCAGGCTTGCCCGGCAGCCGATGCTGCAGGGCAAGCGGAACTTCACGTTGCTGAAAACGGTGGCGCTGCGCTGAGCACGGCATTCACAGCCGCCACCCGGGCTGCCTCGATCCGTTGCCCGATTTGGGCGCCCTGGAGACCCTCGCGCGCGGCCTGAGCGGCAATCTCGGCGGTGACCACGCCGAGTGCAGCCTTCAGGGCCATGCCCAGACGCTGGGCTTGCGGATAATCCTGATCCTCCAGACCCCGCCTGCCCCGTGCATCGGCCTCGCAGGCCTGCAACACCAGCGCAAAGCGTTCGGGCTGGCGAACCGCGTCGCAGCGGCTGAGCAAACGCATCACGGCAGCCGCCTGGAGTTCGCCGCTGCGGTGGATGTTGCCGTGCTCGCGCGCCACCACGTTGGCCAGTTCCTTGCAGTCGTTTGGTACACGCAGGCGTTCGGCCACTTTTTGTGCCAGTTTGGCGCTGCGGGTTTCATGGCCAATGTGGCGGGGCAGCACGTCCGCAGGGGTGCTGCCCTTGCCCAGGTCGTGCATGAGGGCTGCCCAGCGCACGGCCAGCGGGGCCTGCAGGCGGGCGCTCTGGTCGAGCACCATCATCACATGCACGCCGGTGTCGATCTCGGGGTGGTATTCGGGCCGTTGCGGTACGCCCCACAGGCGGTTCAGCTCGGGCAGCAGCACCCGCAGGGCGCCACATTCGCGCAACACCTCGAACATGCGCGAAGGTTTGGGCGTCATCAGTCCGCGTGCCAGCTCCTGCCAGACGCGCTCGGGCACCAGGTGGTCGACTTCGCCGTCTTCCACCATCTGGCGCATCAGCGCCATGGTTTCATCGGCCACACGGAAGTCGGCAAAGCGCGCTGCAAAGCGCGCCAGCCGCAGGATGCGCACCGGGTCTTCGGCAAAGGCCCCGGTCACATGGCGCAGCACTTTGGCCTGCAGGTCATGCTGGCCGTCATACGGGTCCACGATCTGCCCGGTCCATTGGACGGGCGCCGCATGGGCCAGCGCCTCGGGCACGGCCATGGCGTTGATGGTCAGGTCGCGCCGGGCCAGGTCTTCTTCCAACGTGACATCGGGCGCGGCCTGCACCGCAAAGCCTTTGTAGCCGCGCGCGGTTTTGCGCTCGGTGCGGGCCAGGGCGTATTCCTCGCGGCTGTCTGGGTGCAGAAACACAGGAAAATCCTTGCCGACCGGCTGGTAGCCTTGCGCGGCCATGGCCTCGGGCGTGCTGCCCACCACCACCCAGTCGCGGTCGTTCACGGGCAGGCCCATCAGGGCATCGCGCACCGCACCGCCAACGACAAAGATTGCCATGCCGGTCCTCAGGGGTGGAGCCGGAAAGGCTCTTCAAAGTCGATGAAGTCTTTTTCGGCCAGCGCACCGTCGATCCAGGCTTTGACGCCGGGCAGGGCGCAGACGCGGTCCATGTAGGCACCCACCTCGGCGGGTACAGGCAGGGCATAGGTCTTGAGGCGCATGACCACCGGCGCGAAATACGCATCGGCCACACTGAAGTCACCAAACAGCATCGGGCCGCCGTGTTCGGCCAGCAGACCGGACCACATGCTCACGATGCGCTGCAGGTCGGCGCGCACGGCGGGCTTGTCGCGCAGGGCCAGCGCACCCACCTCGGGCAGGTGGGCGTCGATGTTCATGGGGCAGGCACTGCGCAGACCGGCAAAGCCGCTGTGCATTTCGGCGCAGACGCTGCGGGCGCGGGCCCGTGCGGCGCGCTCGGCGGGCCAAAGTTGCTTGTCAGGAAATTGCTCGGCCACGTATTCGGCAATGGCCAGGGTGTCCCAGACCACCAGGCCATCGTGGACCAGCACCGGCACCTTGCCCACGGGCGTGATGGCGTCCATGGTGCTGCGAAAGCCGCTGCCGGGGGCGAAGCTGTCAAAGCGCACCTTGACCTCTTCAAAGTCGATGCCTGCCTGGCGCAGCAGCACCCAGGGGCGCATGGACCAGGACGAGTAATTCTTGTTGCCGATGTAGAGCTGGATCATGGTGTTCTCCCGTGTTGTCGAGACGCCATGTTAGCGGGCGCCGGTTCAGAACACCCAGAGCAGGGCCGAGGTCATGAGCAGGTAGCGCAGGAATTTGCCCATCGCCATGTAAAGCGTGCAGGGCCACAGCGGCATTTGCAGCCAGCCCGCCACGGCGCACAGAGGGTCTCCCACGACGGGCAGCCAGCTCAGCAGGCAGGCCCGGGGCCCCAGTTTTTCCAGCCATTGCAGGGCCCGCAGGTGGGTGGGCGAGCTGCGCCATTTGTCCACGGCCTTGTGCGCCCCCCAGCCCATCCACCAGCTGACCATGCCACCCAGGGTGTTGCCGAGGGTAGCGACCACGATCGCAGGCCAAAAGAGATCCGGGTTGAGCTTGACCAGACCAAAGACAGCGGGTTCCGATCCCATGGGCAGCAGCGTGGCCGACACGAAGGCCACCACAAACACCGTGGACAGCCCGAACTCGGGCAGTGCCAGCGTGTGCAGCAATGAGGTCATCCAGGCTTCCATGCCGGGCAGTGTAGCGATTGGCCATGGACCTTGACCCAGCTGGGCTTTGCCTAGCACAAACAACTTTCAGTTGCTGAAATATTGGGCAATTACAATCGTGCCTCCTTTTTAAGCAGATTCCTTTTCCCAGTCCATGCTGATCGGTCCGTATGCCTTGCCGAACGCGCTGTTCGTGGCCCCCATGGCGGGGGTGACGGACCGGCCGTTTCGCCAGCTGTGCCGCCAGTTCGGTGCGGGCTATGCCGTGAGCGAAATGGTGACTTCGCGCAAGGACCTGTGGCACACGCTCAAGACCAGCCGCCGCGCCAACCACGACGGTGAACCAGGGCCGATCGCGGTGCAGATCGCCGGGACCGAGCCCGCCATGATGGCCGAAGCGGCCGCCTACAACATCGAGCGCGGCGCGCAGATCATCGACATCAACATGGGCTGCCCGGCCAAGAAGGTCTGCAACAAATGGGCGGGTTCAGCCCTGATGCAGGACGAGGCGCTGGCGCTGCAGATCGTGGAGGCTGTGGTGGCCGCTTGCGAACCACACCGCGTGCCGGTCACGCTCAAGATGCGCACCGGCTGGTGCCAGACCCACAAGAATGCGCTGAGCATCGCCCGCGCGGCCGAGCAGGCGGGCGTGCAGATGGTCACGGTGCATGGCCGCACCCGAGAACAGGGTTACAAAGGCCAGGCCGAATACGACACGATCGCCGCCGTCAAAACGGCGCTGCGCATCCCGGTGGTCGCCAACGGCGACATCACCTCGCCTGAAAAAGCCCGTGAAGTGCTGCAGGCCACAGGGGCCGACGCGCTGATGATCGGCCGCGCCGCACAAGGTCGGCCCTGGATCTTTCGCGAAATCGGCCATTACCTGGCCACGGGTGAGCACCTGGCTCCGCCGCTGGTGGCCGAGGTGCGCCGCGCCCTGCTTGAACACCTGCAGGACCACTACAGCCTGTATGGCGAATACACCGGCGTGCGTTCGGCGCGCAAGCACATCGGCTGGTATGTGCGCGATCTGCCCGATGCAGCGCTTTTCCGGCAACAGATGAACACCTTGGAATCCGCAGACCAGCAATGGAAGGCGGTGGGCAATTACCTGGACGGCCTGGCCGCACAGATGGACCGCTGGCCTGCACAGAGCAGTGCCCCGGTATTGGAGACGAGTGAATGAGCGAAAGACAAAGCATCGAGGCCTGCATCCGGGCCAACCTCGAAGATTATTTCCAGGACCTGGACGGCACCGACCCGGCAGGCCTGTACGACATGCTGCTCAAGGTGATCGAGAAACCCTTGCTTGACGTGGTCATGCAGCGCGCCGGTCAGAACCAGTCGCGCGCTGCCGACTGGCTGGGTCTGAACCGCAACACCCTGCGCAAGAAGCTGGTGGAACACCAGCTGATCAAGTGATTTTTATTTTTAGACCTTTAGGAACATTCTGATGAAAGCCCTGATTTCCGTATCCGACAAGACCGGCATCGTCGAGCTGGCCCAACAGCTGCACGCCCTGGGTGTGGGCCTGATCTCCACCGGTGGCACCGCCAAGCTGCTGGCCGAGAAGGGTCTGCCCGTGACCGAAGTGGCCGAAGTGACGGGCTTTCCTGAAATGCTCGATGGCCGTGTGAAAACCCTGCACCCCAAAGTGCACGGCGGCTTGCTGGCACGCCGCGACACGCCCGAACACATGGCCGCCTTGAAGGCGCACAACATCGACACCATCGATTTGCTGATCGTCAACCTCTACCCGTTTGAAGCCACTGTGGCCAAGCCCGGCTGCACATTGGCCGACGCGATCGAGAACATCGACATTGGCGGCCCCGCCATGGTGCGCTCTGCCGCCAAGAACTGGAAAGACGTTGGCATCGTCACCGACGCCAGCCAATACGCCGACGTGATTGCTGAGTTGAAAGCGAATGGCAAGTTGAGCGACAAACTGCGCTTTGCCCTGTCGGTGGCCGCGTTCAACCGCATCAGCCAATACGACGGCGCGATCAGCAACTATCTGTCCAGCGTCAACTTTGAAGCTGAAAAACTCAGCGAAGACTACGTGCCCGAGCGCGCCCAGTTCAGCGGCCAGTTCAACGAGCAATACGTCAAAGTGCAAGACCTGCGCTACGGCGAAAACAGCCACCAGCAAGCCGCCTGGTACCGCGACCTGGCTCCTGCCGCTGGATCTCTCGCCACCGGTGTGCAGCTGCAAGGCAAGGAACTCAGTTACAACAACATTGCGGATGCCGATGCCGCGTGGGAATGCGTCAAGAGCTTTGACACCTCGGCCTGCGTCATCATCAAACACGCCAACCCCTGCGGCGTGGCCGTGGGCGCGACACCGCTGGAGGCCTACAGCAAAGCCTTCCAGACCGACCCCACCAGCGCATTTGGCGGCATCATCGCCTTCAATCGCCCCGTGGACAAAGCCGCTGCCGAAGCGGTGAGCAAGCAGTTCGTCGAAGTGCTCATGGCCCCCGACTTCAGCGCCGAAGCGCTGGAAGTGTTCAAGAGCAAGGTCAATGTGCGCTTGATGAAAATCGCCTTGCCCGCCAACTACGGCGACGTGCGCAACGCCTTGGAAACCAAGCGCGTGGGCTCGGGCCTCTTGCTGCAAAGCGCTGATAACCACGAGTTGGCTTTGGCGGACCTGAAGATCGTCACCGTCAAGCAACCCACACCAGAAGAACTCAACGATTTGTTGTTCGCCTGGAAAGTGGCGAAGTTCGTCAAGTCCAACGCCATCGTGTTCTGCAAAAACGGCATGACCATGGGTGTGGGCGCTGGCCAAATGAGCCGCCTCGACTCGGCCCGCATTGCCAGCATCAAGGCCGAAGCGGCCAAGCTCAGCCTGCAAAACACCGTGGTGGCCAGCGACGCCTTCTTCCCCTTCCGCGACGGTCTGGATGTGGTGGTGGACGCAGGCGCCACCTGCGTGGCCCAGCCCGGCGGCTCCATGCGCGACCAGGAAGTCATCGACGCGGCCAACGAGCGTGGCGTGGCGATGGTGTTCACGGGTGTGCGCCATTTCCGTCACTGATAGGTGTTGGCGCGCGCCGTGTTTTCTTTGTGTAGGAGCGAGCCCCTGCTCGCGAATCCACCCGCATGGGTGGTTCTGATGCCATTCGGCCGCAGGGGCGGCCTCCTACAGAAAGCCGATGATGGACTTTGATGCCTTGGGTTTGCTCCCGCCACTTCAGCGGTGGATGCGTGAGCAGGGCCTGGTCGTGCCCACGCCCATCCAGGCACAAGCCATGCCTGCCGCGCTGCAAGGCGCAGACGTCTGGGCCACCGCGCCCACAGGTTCGGGCAAGACGCTGGCCTTTGCCTTGCCACTGGTGCAGCAGCACCTGCTCGCGCCGCGCCAAACCAACTTTCGCCGTCCGGTGCGCACGCTGGTGCTGGTGCCCACGCGCGAACTGGCGGTGCAGGTCGGTGATGTGTTCACGCAACTTGGCTACCCGCACAAACTGAAGGTGGCGGTGGTCTACGGCGGCGTGTCGATCAACCCGCAAATGATGAGCCTGCGCGGTGGCGCCGACATCGTGGTGGCCACGCCCGGGCGATTGCTTGATCTGGTGGACCACAACGCGGTGCACCTCAAGGACGTGCAGCACCTGGTGCTGGACGAAGCAGACCGCTTGCTGGACCTGGGCTTTGCCGACGAGTTGCAGCGCGTGCTGGCGCTTTTGCCTGACCGCCGTCAAACGCTGTTGTTTTCGGCTACTTACGCGGACGAAGTGCAGGCGCTGGCCCAAGGCCTGCTGCGCAACCCCGCGCGCGTGACGGTGGAAGCGGTTGAAGCTCAAGCGCCCGACATCCGCCAGCACGCCATCGCGGTCGACGAGAAAAAGCGCACCGCCTTGCTGCGTCACCTGATCGTTGAAAACGGCTGGAAGCGCGTGCTGGTGTTTGTGGCCACGCGTTACGCGTGTGAGCATGTGGCCAGCAAGCTCTACAAGGCGGGCGTGTACGCCACGGCGTTTCATGGCGAGATGAGCCAGGGCGCGCGGCAGGATGTCCTGAACGAGTTCAAGGCCGACCGCTGGGACGTCTTGGTGACCACCGACCTGGCCTCGCGCGGCATCGACATTGCGCAGCTGCCCGTGGTCGTCAACTACGACTTGCCGCGCTCGGCCACCGACTACACCCACCGCATTGGCCGCACCGGCCGCGCAGGTGCGCAGGGCGAGGCGGTGAGCTTTGTGACGGCGCAGGCGCAAGCGCACTGGAAGCTGATCCGCAAGCGCGAAAAGCTCGAATTGGAACTGGAAGTGCTGCCGGGTTTTGAACCGCAGGACGAGCCGCCTGCACCATCGCCCTTGAACGACGGCAATGGGGGCATCAAGGGCAAGCGGCCCAGCAAGAAGGACAAGCTGCGGGCCGCACAGGCGCAGGCCGATGCGTTGGCGCCGCGCAAGCCGGTTTAAGCTGCGCTGTCGGGCGCTGCGTCGTCAGCTTGTGGCGCCTTCACAGGCGCTGGCACGCGGATGCCGTGCTTGCTCAGGATTTCCACATACACCGAAGCAGCGCCCGATTGGGCTGCGGCGTCCACGGCTTCGATCACGGCGCTCACGCGCACGACTGCAGCCGCATCGGCGCTCGCGCCCACCTTACAGTCAAAGTCCCAGAAGTCGGCCCCCGCAGGCACCGGGCGGCCGCGTTCGCGCTTGAAGTATTTGCGGATGTCGTGCTTGACGGCTTCGAGCACGCGGTCAGGGTGCTTGCCCTCGGCAGTGAGGGGGTAGGTCTTTTTCATGGCGTTCCTTGCGGGATCACGTGGCGCCCGGTCAGGACGGAGAAGGGTGGGATTATGGCGCGATGCGGAACTTGAGCTGAAAACTCACCGCACCATAGAGCCGGTCCTTGAGCGGTGGCACCAGCGCCACATTCAGGCCAAAGCGCTGGCCTTCCCAGGTCGCGACCGGGATGACCGCCGGGAACCAGTCGCCGTTGAAGGCTTTGGGGTATCCGTTGAAGGCACCACCGACCACACCCAGTTTGGCGCCTGCAACAGTCCAGGGTTGGTAATAGGCACCGATGTAGCTGGAGTGTGCGTTGTCGCTGTTGATGAAGCGGCCCGCCGTGGCGCTCCAGCTGTCATAGAGCTTGTATTCAAAGCCCAGACCCGGATTGGCGTTGCGCAGGCCTTTGCCCGTGTCAAAGTGGGCCGAATAAAACCCGGCGTTCAGCCACAGGCGGCTCGCGTCAAACTCGGCATGCGCCAGCGGGGTGCAGGCCAGCAGGGCGAGCGCGAGCAGGGTTTTCATCACAGCTGGGCAAACACTTCGCTGGCGGCCTGCACCGTGGCCGCAATGTCGGCGTCGGTGTGGGCGGCGCTCACAAAACCGGCCTCGTACAGCGCGGGTGCGATGTACACGCCGCGGTCCAGCAAGCCGTGGAACAACTTGTTGAACTTGGGGCTGTCGCTGGTCATGACCTTGGCGTAGTTCTGCGGCAGCTCGGGCAGCAGGAAGAAGCCGAACATGCCGCCCTGGCAGTCGGCGGCAAAGGGCACACCGGCTTTCGCTGCAGCCCCCTTGAGACCATCGACCAGGCTTTGTGTGCGGGTGCTCAAGGCGTCCCAAAAGCCGGGCTTGGCGATTTCTTTCAAGGTGGCCAGGCCGCAGGCCGTGGCCACGGGGTTGCCGCTCAAGGTGCCTGCCTGGTAGACGGGACCGGTGGGGGCCAGCTGGCGCATGATCTCGCGCGGGCCGCCAAACGCCGCCAGTGGCATGCCGCCGCCAATGACTTTGCCGAGCACCGTCAGGTCGGGCTTGAAGCTGGGGATCAGTTGGGCGTACACGCTTTGGGCGGAGCCCAGCGCGACGCGGAAGCCGGTCATCACCTCGTCAAACACGAACAGCGCGCCGTGCTCGGTGCACAGCTCGCGGCAGCGCTTCATGAAGGGCACGCTGGCACGCACGAAGTTCATGTTGCCCGCAATCGGCTCGATCATCACGCAGGCCAGTTCCTTGCCGTGCAGCTTGAAAGCCTCTTCAAGTTGTTCGACGTTGTTGTATTCGAGCACCAGGGTGTGCTGCACCACTTCGGGCGGCACACCGGCGCTGGTGGGGTTGCCAAAGGTGGCCAGGCCCGAACCGGCCTTGACCAGCAGGGCGTCGGCGTGGCCGTGGTAGCAGCCTTCGAACTTGATGATCTTGCTGCGACCGGTGGCGCCACGCGCCAGGCGCAGTGCGCTCATGCCCGCTTCGGTGCCCGAGCTGACCAGCCGCACCATCTCCATGGAGGGCACGTGCTTGAGGATTTCTTCGGCCAGCTCGATCTCGCGCTCGGTGGGCGCGCCAAAAGAGAAGCCGTCGAGGGCGGCTTTTTGCACCGCTTCGAGCACGGCGGGGTGGCCGTGGCCCAGGATCATCGGGCCCCAGGAGCCGATGTAGTCGATGTACTTCTGGCCATTCGCGTCCCAGAAGTAGGCGCCCTGGGCGCGTTGCACAAAGCGGGGCGTGCCACCCACGGCGCGGAAGGCGCGCACGGGCGAGTTCACACCGCCGGGGATCACGTTGGCGGCGCGGTCGAAGAGTTGCTGGTTGCGGTCAGTCATGGGGTTCAATGCTTGGTTTCGTTGAAAGGCACTTCGAAGTAGTCGGCGCCCGGGGGCAGGCCGTCGTCTTCGGTGTCTTCACTGTCTTCGGATTCATCGTCTGGCTGCGCCCAGAACAGCCGATCGGGGATGACCTGCCCCATGCCCGGGCGAAAGCCTTCGTCCAGGCAGCGGTCCAGGTAGGTGAGGGCTTCGCGCGTGGCTTCAGGCAGGTCCATGCCCGAAGCCAGCAAGGCGGCCAGCGCAGCCGACAGGGTGTCGCCCGCACCGGCAAACACAGCCTCAATGCGTTCGAACTTTTCGTGCGCCACCACGGTCTCGGGTGTGGCCAGCACGTTGTCGATGTGTTGTTCGGGCAGGGGCACGCCGGTCACCAGGGTGTAGGGCACACCGTGTTCGCTGGCGGCGCGGGCAATGTCGCGTGGGCTGGGGTTGCGCTCGCTCTCCCAGTCTGGCAGCAGCCAGCGGCGCAGGGTGCTGTGGTGGCCGACCAGCACGCTGGTTTGCGGCATCAGCAGTTCCTGAAAAGCGTCCAGGTAGTCGTCAATGTGCTTGTCTTCCCACCAGGACAGGTTGGGCATGTAGGCCACCACCGGCACGCCCTCGTAGTCGTCGGCGATGGCGGCAATGGCGGCGAGGTTTTCGGGGCTGCCCGCGAAGCCGACCTTGATGACCTGCACCGGCACGTCTTCGGCAATCGTTCGGGCCTGCTCGCTCACGGCCTCTTCGTCAAAGGCAAAGAAGTCATGGATGCCACTGGTGTCACGGGCGTAGGCCCCGGTGACCACGGGCAGGGTGTGGGCACCGACCGAGCCCATGGCCAGCACATCGCCGGTCAGGCCACCGGCGCCGCTGGGGTCGTTGGCGTTGAAGACCAGCACGCAGGCCAGTCCCTGTGCGTCGTCTTCACTGTCTTCGGGGGAGGGCTTGTCGTTATGGCTGTCGGTCATGGCTGGGGGTGCCCGATACAATCGAGTTCATTCTATTCGACGACATTTTGACCAATATGGAACACAAGACTTGGATGTGCCTGATTTGCGGCTGGATTTACGACGAGGCGCTCGGTGACCCGGAGCACGGTATTGCCCCGGGCACCAAGTGGGAAGATGTGCCCATGAACTGGACTTGCCCGGAGTGCGCGGCACGCAAGGAAGACTTCGAGATGGTGGCCATCTGACCTTGTGTTTGCCTTGATTTCTGCATGGGGACCGGGCTTGCCGTCCGGCTCCTCATGATGCGGGTACGCATGAATCGTCACCGAACGGCAAGCCCGATCCCCGTGCTCCATCAGCGCTCGATGTCTGCCTCCCAGCCGCCTTCTCAGGCGGCTTTCTTTTTGACCACCGCGTAGCGTTCCAGTGTTTTTTCACGCGCTTCGGCGTGGTCGACGATGGGGTGCGGGTAGGTTTTGCCCAGTTCCACACCAGCGGACTGCAGTTCCATGGCGCCAGCCAGCCAGGGGGCGTGGATGGCTTTGGCCGACAGGTTGGCGAGTTCGGGCACGTAGCGGCGGATGAATTTGCCTTCGGCGTCGAACTTTTCGCTCTGGCTGACCGGGTTGAAGATGCGAAAGTAAGGCTGGGCATCGCAGCCGCTGGAGCTGGCCCACTGCCAGCCACCGTTGTTGGCCGACAGGTCAAAGTCATTGAGGTGCGTGGCGAAGTATTTTTCGCCCCAGCGCCAGTCCACGCCCAGGTCCTTGCACAGGAAGCTGGCCACCACCATGCGCAGGCGGTTGTGCATGTAGCCGCTCGTGTTGAGCTGGCGCATGGCCGCGTCGACCAGGGGGTAGCCGGTGCGGCCCTGGCACCAGGCGTCAAAGAGCTTGTGGCCGTGCGGGCCGTGGTCCCAATGGATGGCGTCGTAGTCGCGCTTGAAGCTTTCGCCTGCGCCCACGTGGGCAAAGTTGGCCAGCACCTGCACATAAAAGTCGCGCCAGATCAGTTCGGACAGCCACACGGCTGCGCCTTCGCTGCCTGCGCTCGTGCGGGCGTGGGCCTCGCGGGCGAGCTGGCGGATGGACACGGTGCCAAAGCGCAGGTGCACGCTCAGGTAGCTGGGGCCTTTGATGGCCGGAAAGTCCCGGCGCTGGCTGTAGGCGTCGATGCGCTGCAGAAAGTCGGCCAGCAGGGTTTGCGCGCCCGACTCGCCGGTGGGGATGTGCAGTTCTTTGAGGTTGGTGGGCTCGAAATCGATGTCCGACAGGCGCGGTACCGGCTGGCGCAAGGCCTCGGGGCGGGGGGCCAGGTGCCGGGTGTAGCGTTCGACCGGGTAGGCGCTGAGGTAAAAATCATTCACCTTGCGCAACCAGGCATTCTTGTAAGGGGTGAAGACCGAAAACGCCGTGCCCGACTGGGTCATGACCTCCTGGCGTTCAAAGACCACATGGTCCTTGCAGGTGTGAAAGGCAATGCCCTGGTCGGCCAGGTGGCCCCGCACATGGGCGTCGCGCCGCAGCGCCGCGGGTTCGTCGTCGTGGCTGGCAAACACGGCCAAGGCGCCCAGTTGCTTGGCCAGATCCGGGATTTCCTGCTCGGCCAGGCCGTGGCGCACGATCAGGCCGCAACCTTCACCGCCCAGTTCGGCCAGCCGCTGGTCCAGTTCGACCAGCGATTCGCGGATGAATTCCACCCGCCGGTCGGCACTTGGCAGCCCGTCCAGAATGGCGGTGTCGAACACGAAGGCCACATGGACCTGGCGGCAGTTCTTGAGGGCGAGGTAGAGCGCCGCGTTGTCGTGCACGCGCAAATCACGTCGTAACCAGACCAGGCCGCAGGAAAAAGCAGTTTCCATGGGTACTAACAGGGGTGGGGCCGACCCGGCCACCCGGGGTGGGGCCGTTAAAATCAGGGCCTATGTCTGCTGATTCTGCCTCCATCAACCTCACGCATCATTTTCTGATTGCAATGCCCGGTCTGGAGGATGAGCTTTTCGGCCGCAGCGTCATCTACATGTGCGAGCACAGCGAGCGCGGCGCCATGGGCCTGATCATCAACAAGGCGGCAGATATGTCGCTGCGCCAATTGTTCGACAAAGTGGATTTGCCGCTGCTGCGGCAAGACCTCAAGGGCAGACCGGTGCTGCAGGGTGGCCCGGTGCACACCGAACGTGGTTTTGTCCTGCACGACCCGGTCCATATGGAAGATCCCGCCCAGGATCGTGGCGCCATCTATGCGTCCACCCTCACCGTGCCCGGCGGGCTGGAAATGACCACTTCGCGCGATGTGCTGGAAGCCCTGTCTGCGGGCGCTGGCCCGCGGCGCGTCCTGATCACGCTGGGCTATGCCTCCTGGGGCGAAGGCCAGCTCGAATCCGAAATTGGCGAGAACAGCTGGCTCACGGTCCAGGCCAGCCCCGAGATCGTTTTCGACACGCCTTTGGAAGAGCGCTACGACAAGGCGCTCGATTTGCTGGGGCTCAAGCCCTGGATGCTGTCGCCGGAAGCGGGTCACGCATGAGCGAGGCCTGGACTGTCCCCGCCAGCCAGCAGACCTTTCTGGCACTCGATTACGGCCTCAAGCGCACCGGTGTGGCTGTGGGCAACCGCCTGATGAAGACCGCCACGCCGCAAGGCACCATTGCCGCCGAGGGCGATGCCCGTTTTGCCAGGATTGCCGAGCGCATCAAGGAATGGCAGCCGGACGCGCTGGTGATCGGCGTGCCCACCCACCCCGACGGCGGCGAACACGAAAACACCTTGCGCGCCCGCAAGTTCGCTCGCCAGCTGCGCGGCCGTTTTGGCCTGGCCGTTTACGAGGTGGACGAGCGCTACACCACCACCGAAGCCCATTCGCTGGGCGCCAAGGACGCGGATGCCGCGGCTGCCGCGATCATTCTTGAACAGTTTTTAAGGAACATCCCATGAGTGCCCTGGCTTTGGATGCAGAGGCCCTGTACAAGGAGTTGCTGCGCGGCGTGCGCAGTCTGTGTAAGGCCGATACCCGCCTCGTGGGCATCACCTCGGGCGGCGCCTGGCTGGCCGAGCGCCTGCAGCGCGATCTGGGTCTGGATGGTGAGGCCGGGCAGGTGTCTTCGGTCATGCACCGCGACGACTATGCGCAGCGTGGCCTGTCGGCAGGCGGCCAGACCAGTCTGCCCTTCGAGGTCGATGGGGCCGATATCCTGGTGCTCGACGATGTGCTCTACACCGGTCGCACCATCCGCGCCGTGCTCAACGAACTCTTTGACTACGGTCGCCCGGCGCGCGTGCAGCTGGCCGTGCTGGTGGACCGAGGCGGTCGCCAGCTGCCGGTGCAGGCCGACTACGCCGCCGCCCGTGTGGCGCTGCCCGAGACCCAGTCGCTGGCGCTGGCCCGCGCGGCCGACGGCGCCTTCAGCTTCCAGGTGGAAAACAAGGCTTGACCTGACCGAGGATCGCATGCTCTACAAGCGCAACAACCCCCAACTCAACAAGAACGGCGAGCTGATCCACCTGCTCTCCACCGAGGGCCTGTCCAGGGACATCCTCACCCACATCCTCGACACCGCCCAGGGCTTTGTCAGCGTCAACGACCGCGAGGTCAAGAAGGTGCCGTTGCTGCGCGGCAAGAGCGTGTTCAACCTGTTCTTCGAGAACAGCACCCGTACCCGCACCACCTTCGAGATCGCAGCCAAACGCCTGTCGGCCGACGTGATCAACCTCGACATCGCCAAGTCTTCTGCCTCCAAGGGCGAGTCGCTCCTCGACACAATCGCCAACCTGAGCGCGATGGCCGCCGACATCTTTGTCGTGCGCCACAGCGAGTCGGGCGCGCCGTATCTGATTGCCCAGCATGTGGCCCCGCATGTGCACGTTGTGAATGCCGGTGACGGCCGCCATGCACACCCCACGCAGGGCCTGCTGGACATGTTCACCATCCGGCACTACAAAAAAGATTTCAGCAACCTCACCGTGGCCATCGTGGGCGACGTGCTGCACTCGCGTGTGGCGCGCTCTGACATCCATGCCCTGACCACCCTGGGCTGCCCCGAAGTGCGTGTGGTCGGTCCCCGCACGCTGGTGCCGTCCGACATGGCGCAGATGGGCGTCAAGGTCTTCCACAACCTGGAAGAAGGCATCAAGGGCTGCGATGTGGTCATCATGCTGCGCCTCCAAAACGAACGCATGAGCGGCGCGCTGCTGCCCTCCAGCCAGGAATACTTTGAGAGCTTCGGCCTCACCCCCGAAAAACTGCAACTGGCCAAGCCCGACGCCATCGTCATGCACCCGGGCCCGATCAACCGCGGCGTCGAAATCGACTCGGCCGTGGTGGACGGCCAGCAAAGCGTGATCCTGCCGCAGGTGACCTTTGGGATTGCGGTGCGCATGGCGGTGATGAGCATCGTGGCGGGCAACGAGGCTTAAGGAAAACAAGACATGAAGATCCTGATCCAGAACGGCCGCGTGATCGATCCCGCCAGCGGCACCGACAAAACCGCAGATGTGGCGATTGCCGCGGGCCGCATCGTGGCCATTGGCCAGGCACCCGCAGACTTTGCGCCTAACCGGACCCTCAACGCCGCAGGCTGCATCGTCGCCCCGGGCCTGGTGGACCTGGCCGTGCGCCTGCGCGAGCCCGGTCATGAGCATGCGGGCATGCTCGAGAGCGAAATGGCTGCCGCCGTGGCCGGTGGCGTGACCAGCCTGGTCTGCCCGCCTGACACCGACCCGGTGCTGGACGAGCCCGGTCTAATCGAGATGCTGCGCCACCGCGCCGAGAAGCTGCACCAGTCGCGCGTGTTGCCGCTGGGCGCGCTGACACGCGGTCTCAAGGGCGAGGTGCTGACCGAGATGGGCCAGCTCACCGAGGCCGGTTGCGTGGGCTTTTCGCAGGCCGAGGTGGCCATTCCCAACACGCAGGTGCTGCAGCGCGCGCTGCAGTACGCCAGCACCTTTGGCTACACCGTCTGGCTGCGCCCGCAGGAACTGCACCTGGGCAAGGGTGTGGCCGCCAGCGGTCCGCTGGCCACGCGCATGGGCCTGTCGGGCGTGTCGGTGGCGGCCGAGACGATCGCATTGCACACCATTTTCGAACTGGTGCGCTCGACCCAAGCGCGTGTGCACCTGTGCCGCATCAGCAGCGCGGCGGGGGTGGAACTGGTGCGCCAGGCCAAGGCCGAAGGCCTGCCGGTGACAGCCGATGTGAGCATCAACTCGCTGCACCTGACCGATGCCGACATGGGCTACTTTGACAGCCGCGCCCGCCTCACGCCCGTGCTGCGTCAGCAGCGCGACCGCGACGCCCTGCGCGCCGCGCTGGCCGACGGCACGCTGGATGCGCTGGTGTCCGACCACACCCCGGTCGATGCCGACGCCAAGGCACTGCCCTTTGCCGAAGCCGAGCCCGGCGCCACGGGGCTGGAGCTGCTGTGGAGTCTGGCGCTCAAATGGGGCCAGGACAGCGGCGTCGACCTGGCCACGGTGCTCTCACGCATCACGGCGCGCCCGGCGCAGGTGCTGGGCACAGCACTGTCCACGCTGCAGGGCTCGGTGGGCCAGCTGGCCGTCGGTGGCGCGGCAGATGTGGTCGTGCTGTCGGACCAGGGCCATTGGCCCGTGACCGACGCCAGCCTGCGCAGCCAGGGCAAGAGCACCCCGTTCTCGGGTTACGAGCTGCCGGGCCGTGTGCTGGCCACGCTGGTGGGCGGCCAAGTGGCATTCGAGGCCGCCTGATTCGCACATGCGCACCCTGCGCGCCCTCTGGAAAATCCTGCGTGGCCTCTGGCACCTGCTGGCAGGCCTGTGGACCCTCTACATCCGCTTTCCGCGCCTGAGCCTGGAGCAGCGCGAGATGCAGGTGCAGGCCTGGTCCCTGAAGTTTCTGGCGCTGTGGGGCATTCACTTGCGGGTGCTCGGCCAGCCGGTGCTCGCCGGTCCGGCCCTGATCGTCGCCAACCACATCTCCTGGCTCGATATCCTCGTCATCCACGCCGCACGCTATTGCCGCTTCGTCTCCAAATCCGACATCCGCGATTGGCCGCTGGTTGGCGCACTGGCCACGGGTTCGGGCACGCTCTACATCGAGCGCGCCAGCCGCAAGGACGCGCTGCGCATGGTGCGCGACATGGCCGAAGCCATGAAAGACGGCGATGTGCTGGCGGTGTTTCCGGAAGGCACGACCAGCGATGGCCGCGA
>JACCDV010871433.1_pt1 | contig 25554 bp, 22 predicted proteins | sample 7446131 | NCBI WGS metagenome assembly JACCDV01 (sample SAMN15323448, study PRJNA562643) | freshwater metagenome | isolation source: river surface water | place: USA:Blue River Watershed | collected 2017-08-17
CGGCTTATCGATGGATGCTGATTATGCACGCCTTACATTTCAAACAAACATTGAGTTTTTACTGTAAAGTTTATTTTATCGGCAATTTATTTAATCAAGCCTTACCTTCGAGTGTGGGCGGCGATGCCGTCAGAGTTATCGATTGCGCACGCTTGGGCCGTGGCAAAATGGCAGCCTTATTAGGCGTTTTAGTCGATCGTCTGTATGGTACCATCGGCTTATTGCTATTAAATATCATCGTTATCTATGAATGTTTCCAAATTTTTCCTTGGCAATTGGCTAGCTTAATCAGTTTAATTAGCAGTGGCGGGTTATTGGCTAGCTTCTTACTGTACCATTTTCATAAAATAAAATTTATTCATAAAATCAAATGGTTAAAATTCTTTATTGATCTATCAAAAGGATTGCATGTCACCATTCATTCTCTCAAGGATTTTGTCTGGAAAATGATTTTAGGAGCCGCGCCAAATTTTTTTAGTATTTTAACGATGTATTGGTTGTCATTAGCTATCGGCATGCATATTAATTTTACTAGCCTTCTCGTCGTCATTCCGCCCGTTATTTTATTAACCCTCGTCCCTATTTCTTTAGCGGGCTGGGGAGTGCGTGAAGGAGCAATGGTTGGTTTATTTACGTTTTTGGACGTCAGTAAAGATATGAGTTTATCGTTATCGATTATGTTTGGTATCATTATGGTAATTTCTAGCTTGCCAGGTTTATATTTTTATTTACGCAACAAGCATCATTATGACCACGAGGCACAGAATCTTGAAAATTGATACGATGCGTAAAATCGATCACTGGGTCGGTGTGCCTTTAACTTTTTTATTAACTTGGTTATTAAAACCGATTTTTTATTTTCAGCCTAAAAAAACACCTAAGCGACTTTTATTTATCGAATTATCGGAAATGGGTAGTACGATTTTAGCCGATCCTGCTATGCGTAAAGCTGGAGATCAATTGCAAGCAGAATTATATTTCGTTATTTTTGCGAATAATGTGGCGAGTTTATTTCTATTAAACACTGTCCCCAAAGAAAATATCTTTACTATTCGCGATAAAAATTTATTTATTTTTGCCTATGACGTCTTACGTTTTTTATGGTGGACCCGCAGCAAAAAAATCGACACCGTCTTTGATTTAGAATTATTTTCGCGCGTGACGGCATTATTAACTGGCTTAACCGGCGCCAGCAATCGCATTGGTTTTTATCGTTTTCATAATGAAGGATTATATCGCGGTGAAATGCTCACTCATCGAGTCGCTTATAATCCTCACATTCATATCGCTAAAAATTTTCTTGCTTTAGTCAATGCTTTGCTCAGCAAACAAAAAGAAGTGCCTTACTCCAAAACGATTATTGACGATACTGAGATCCAATTAGAGAAGCCGGTAGTTTCTCTGACAGCCAAGCAACATATGCAAGCAAAGATCCAGAACTTCTACCCCCATTATGATATTACCCAACATCCTATTATTTTAATCAATGCGAATGCCAGCGACTTATTACCGCAACGTCGATGGCCACAAACGCATTTCATTGCTCTCATTCAATTATTATTAACCCAACATCCACACAGTTTTATTTTGTTAACTGGTGCTCCCGCCGAACAGGCACAAGCACAATACATAGTAGATCAAGTTAATCACCCTCGATGCCAAAACTTTGCTGGAAAAATTAAATTTAGCGAATTACCGGCTTTATACAGTATTAGCCAATTGATGGTAACCAATGATTCGGGTCCAGGACATTTTGCCGCTGTAACGGATTTACCGACCTATGTTATTTTTGGACCTGAAACGCCGAAACTCTATGGTTCATTAGGTAAAGGTAAAGCGATTTATTTGGGCTTAGCGTGCTCACCGTGTGTCAGTGCATCCAATCACCGTAAAACCCCTTGCCGTGATAACGTTTGCATTAAACAAATTTCGCCGAGGATGGTCTACGATATCGTTAAAGAAAGTTTAATTTAAGAGTGTTTTGCTATCAAGGTTAGCGTTAATAGCATACCCACCCCTACCAATAAAATACAAATAGCAAATGACACGGTAGAAACGACAGGCCAATGCATTAACACGGTGCCGATCACTGAAGCGATAACAAATTCACTGCAACCAAAACTGGCTGAAGCGGTGCCCGCCATTTCTGGGAAAGGTTCCATCGCCGCACCCGCACTCGCGCCCGCGACAAAAATACCCCCTGCGGTTGCAAAAACCGTTGGCAATAAAAATCCCCACAAATTTAATCCCCACAACCAATCCCACAACAGCATACTGATACCACCCAGCAGTGTTAATCCTATCCCGATGATGATAGTCATTTTAATATTAAAGCGGCTGATCAAATACCCAGCTAATACGCCACCACCCGCAATTACAGTCCCAAATACTGCAAAGCAGTAGCCGAAATGCTCAACAGAAATATGCAATAAATTAATAATGATAAAAGGTGAAATTGAAAAAAATGAAAAACAGATGCCAATACCCAGCCCCGCTAAAATACCATAAGGAATAAAATCAGGATGCGTAAAAATATATACATATCGTTTCATTACTTTAGCATCCAAAGAAATTCGTTTATTCACGGGCAATGTTTCGCGAATTTGTAAGAGCGTGACGAGCATGCTTATCAACCCTAAGCCCACTAAAAACCAAAATACGGCACGCCAGCCCAACCAAACAGCTAAATAGCCACCGATAATGGGAGCAAAAACAGGTGAAATGCCGATCGCCCCATTTAGATAACTATACATTTGAGCGCCACGATCGCCTGAAAATAAGTCGCGGATAATGGCAAACGCGATCGCGATCATCCCAGCCGCACCAAAAGCGCAGATAACCCGTCCTATCAATAAAATCACAATATTCGGAGTCAATGCACAAATCAAAGAACCGAGTGTAAATAAAGCTGACGCGCTTAACATGACTTTATGGCGCCCAAAACGATCGGAACAAGGACCAGCGATCAATTGCCCCACCCCATTTCCCATTAAAAAAAGACTCAAGGTAAGCTGAACAAGTATTTGATTAGTATGTAAAATTTCTTTTATTTCGGGGGCGATGGGAATGTAAATATCCAGGCCAAAAGCAAAACTAAAGACAAAGGGAGCTAAAATCATGACTAAGCGGGCTGTGCTTTTATTTTTCATTTATCGTCCTGTGATTTTATTTTCATAGCCTTGTCTAATTGAATGGTTATAATGATATCATTAGTCTTCTTGCATAACCATCAATGATCAATGGTGAGCAGAAATAGCCGGAGTAGCATGCCATGTCGATAGACTTAGGGCCCTGTTTTCAGTATAGCGTGGATGCTATTATGGTCTTCGACGATAATTGTACCGTAATGGAAGCTAATCAAGCTGCCTGTGAATTACTAAATATTCCTTATGCCAAATTAGTTAAGCAACAAATCTGGAAATTTTTGACTCGTGATTATCGTGCCGAAGCGGTGATTCGCTGGACTAACTTTATGGCGAGTGGAAAGCAAGATGGTCTGTTTTTAGCTACAGCCCAAGAAAATCAACTACACTATTATCGTTATCGTTTAACCGCCAATGTCGTGAATGAAAAATATCATCTGGGTATTTTTCAAGATGTATCCGAACGAGTGGATGTCGCTATAGAATTAGCGGCCAGTGAAGAACGCTATCGTCGTTTAAACTCTATTTATCCAGTAGGCATTTTTCATGCCGATAAAGATGGCAAGGATGTCTACGTCAATGAGAAAGCGTGTGAAATTATGGGTTTGACTTTTGACGAATGCATGGGGAATGGTTGGCAAAAAAACCTGCATCCTGATGATTATGATAAAGTCGTCAACGGTTGGCTGAGCTCGATTCACAATCGTGGGTATTTCAATTTAGAATACCGTTTTATTCAACCCAATGGTCGAGTACGCTGGGTCCATGCGCAATCAGTACCCGAATATGATCGGCATGGCAATATCACCCATTTTGTCGGCACGTTAACAGACATTACTCAATTACACAATGCCGAGCAAGAAGCCAGCCGAGCTCAGGCAGAATTAGCTAAAGTTTCACGTTTAAATGCGATTGGGGAAATGGCTTCTGGGATCGCGCATGAGTTAAACCAACCGCTGACTGCTATCAGCAACTATGCCAATGGTTGCAAGCGTCGCTTTGAAAATACCGATATTGACCCTAAAATCATGCATACCGTTATCCAAATAGCGAAACAAGCTGAACGTGCGGGCGAAATCATCCATCATTTAAAAGACTTTTTACGACATGGTGAATTACAAAAGAAAACCGAAAATATCAATAAACTTGTCCAAGAAACTATTAATTTCATGGAAACCAGTTTTGAGCATAACAATATCGTCACTTTTATTAAATTTGATAATAATATTCCGCCATTATTGATTGATTCGATTAATATTCAGCAAGTCATCGTAAATATTGTCACTAATGCTATCGATGCTATCAACGAAGCAAAACCGCGTAGCCGTTATATTAAAATTTCTAGCGCTTTGCTCGATACTCATTGCAGTATCCGCATTGCAGATAGCGGTCCCGGTGTACCGCTCAATTTGCGCAGTAAAATTTTCACTCCCTTTTTCACGACCAAAGAATCCGGCACTGGCATTGGCTTGGCTTTATCTCATACCATTATTCAACGTCATGGCGGCGAATTAAAAGTATGCAATGATCACGAACATGCTTCTTGTTTTGAAATATTATTGCCCATTGATAGAAAAGAAATTCTGGTGGGATAAAGCTTTAGAAATCTCCAATAAAAAACCCGCAGTTTGCGGGTTTTTTATTGCATTCTAAAACTAATTAACTTTTTTGCTGGCCTAAATCAGCCTCAGTAGTATCGGAGAAATGGAATTTAAGCGTAGTTTCCAAATTAGCTAATGCTTCTTCAAGTACGGCATATAATTTATTTCTATCATTGCTATTATTTAAATGAATCGTAGTGCTAACAGATATACCGTTATCACTTAAAGCTTTGGTAAATGCTGTATTCGCTTGCGCCGCAGTAATCAATGTATAAGTCGTCTGCGCTGCATTGGTATATCCCAAAGTCGTCATGGAATTAGCAAATACGGTTTGTAATTGCGCCATAGTAAAACTAATGTTTATTTGGGTAGATGGCAAACCTTTATTGCTACTACCAAATAATTCATCGAGATAAGCTCGAGTTTGACGTGGATATAACACAAACGTACCCGACGCATCGGCGCCAATAGCTTGATTATAAGCGTCTTGGTCTAACGTATAATCAGACATTGCCGCTAACGCTGCTTGGCTATTAGCAGGGTTAGCACAAATAGCGATATAACGCATGGTTGGGTCTTGGTTTGGACCCGCATTGTAGAGAGCGTTCATCAGCATATCCATATATTGATCGCTACCATTAGAAAACTTACCGTTTTCAATATTGGTAATACATTGATACCAACCTGCTTTAGTACTACTAGAGCTGTTAGCCCCCATTCGTATAAAATCATTAAATTGGAAATAAGCAGCAGCAATAGGTCCAAAATATAAATTGTCTAATATTTCAGGACCTTGCTTACCAGTTTGCACCCCACTGTCTTGGTCTTCAACAGTAAAATTTAACGCGCGCTGTGTGGCTACATAATTAATCATGCCATAACCTTTATCGGTACGTCCATCCGCTAACCGTTTCGCATAATCATTAATTTGATAAGGCCCCCCCTCTCCTGCACCTAACAGTTGAGAACGGTATCCAGGGGCATCAATATATCCCATACCCGAAGCGGAGGGATCGGCATAACCGGTAATGCCAGATTCTTGGACCACTTGCGCATACAAGGAACCATACAAATAATCTTTATTGAATTGCAATTTAGGGTCAGTTTGCAACAACATATCGCCATATAAGACACCCGCCACAAGATTTGACATAATTAATGTCGTGTGGTCACTGCCCAGCAAGTAAGTCGTATCGATAGTCTGCTGGCTAGAGGTATAAGGAAATACGAAATGATAAATCAATTCATTAGCCAAATCAGAACAAGCATAATTAATCACCACATTTGGTGTAGAACCGGTCACCTGCACCGGGTTAACGGGCATCGTCGCAGTGCACGCTTGGCTACTAGTCGCGACTTCAGGCGCACCAAACATTACTGAAGTTTCAGGTACTTGTTTAAATGGATACATCCCACTACCATTGACTGGTAATGCAGCAGCTTGAGAACCATTAGCATAGGCTGTAATCGTACTTGCACCACTCAAGCCACTAACCACTACGTTAAATGCAGGAGCTACAGCAAAATACTGTACCGCAGTAGGCAGGGCGTTGTGTGTCGCATCAACCGCAACCCACCAAAACTTACTAGGCACCCCTATATATTGATTGTTTGTTTTGGGATCAGTATAAGATTGATCAAAAGTAACAATATAAGCATCATCCGCTAATGGTTTTGAAGATATATTCTCATTGACACCATTACCGACTTGATTAGTATCGCTATAAGATTTGCCATCAGCAGAAGCAATACTAAGATTAACTTTGGCATCAGATGGTAAACCAGTAATCGTACCAATTAAATATCCAGTCACAGGAGGAGTCGACGATTTTTTATAAACAATCGGCTGTGTTAACGTTACATCATTCTCTACTTTCACACCAGTAATTCCAACTGTGCTATAAGTATCGCTGCCGTTAACAAAATTTGATCCCGTAATATCATAAGTACCAGCGGGAACACCACCATCTTGTGAGATCACAACATTAGCACCTGAAACAACGCCCGTTTTTGTATAGGATTGATGTGAACTTTCATTAGCCATAGTAATCGTCACGCTAAAGCCAGAAGGCAAGGCACTACCATCATCACTTTGAATCGTATCTTTTACCGTATAATTTGGTATCTGTTGACAAGTATAAGTAATCTTAATGTCGGTGTGTGAAATATCAATCGGGACAGGGTTATTCGTTACAGTGCCCGTACACGTTTGCGTCGCATCAAGATAAGGGGCCGCCGTCACATTATAAGAATCGGTTACGACATTGCTAGCAAATTGCCATGACCCATTCGTTTCACTATTTTGATATGAATTATGATATTGAATACCGGTCATGCTAATTTGTGCGGCAGCGGTAGGAGTAGGTAATCCTGTGATATACGTATAAACTGCTGGCACCACTTGCATACAACTATATTTGATATAGATAGTATTAGCCTGTGCGGTAATCGTCATGGGATTACTGCTTGGAGGAATCACTGCTCCAGTGCACACTAAGCCTGATTCAGTATAAGTGGGTACTGAAATTTGGTAAGAAATATTGGGAAGCATATTCGCAAAAGGTGCCACGCCATTCGTTTCCTGCTGTGAATACGTTTTACCCCCTCCAAGGGCACCAATCGTTACCGCTGCGCCAGGAGGTAAATCTGTAATATTCGTACTTACTGCGACTGTAGCCGGCGGTGCGGGTTGGACGGTGGTGTTAAGAGGGACTTGTATTTGGCCATAGGCATTAGCCACAACAAATAGGTGCTGATACGCGCCTAAGGTAGTGGGTAAAAAAGTTAAATTAATAAAACAAGAACCACCTTGTGGCAATACTTGACCACTCGGTGCACAGTTACCAGACTGATAAGTCATATTGGGTAAAGGAAAACCAAACACGAAGACACCCTGTGTTGCTCCATTATTCGTTACTTGATAACGTAAATTATAGCTTTGATTTAATTGCGTTTGGCTAGGTAATCCTTGTATCGTCGTCACGCTAATGTTGTTAGCATAAACGTGTGATACCCCTACTAAACTGATAATTAATATAAATATGGCAGCTATTTTTTTCATTATATTTTCCTTCGTTAACCTATTCCCTCTTTTTGCGACCAAGCAGAGAGAAAACATATTAGACTTTTTTAGCCCAAGGTAAGCGAGAATACCCTTTAAACCTTAAGAAAGGATTAAGGCACTCTGTATAAAAACGCATTATTATGTTAACAGCTTTTTACTCTAAAAAACCTATTATCTTACGTTAAATATAGTATAACCCTCTCAAATACACTTCATTGCTGGCGACATGGTTAGAAATATGATTGCCTGCTGCAGCCGCTATGCCTATATCAGGAGTAGATAATGTTCCGGATTGATCCATACCACCATTCGTATAACGATAGCCCAGGCGAGCCGCCCAATGGCTAGTAAATTGATAACTCAAACCTAAGCCTGCATTATAAGCAAAATTTATTTTAGTATTATTAGCAAAATTAACTTTATCCAGGCCAGTACCACCTGTCGGGTTAACTAAATCTTGTTCACTATATTTACTAAAGCTAGCTAAATTAGTTCCCACCCCCACCTCCACAAAGGAAGCCAAATGCGCAATAAAGGGTTTAAAATTAAGCGTATAGTTAATCAATAAGCGTGTGTTAGATGTTTGATAACTATAAGCTTCTTGTTGTTGCAAGATATTAACGGGAAGAATGCCTTGCGACTGGCCATTAATTATGGACTGTTGAGATAATTCATACTCACTACGAATACCGGCGCTAGCAACCGCTGTCACATGGCTCGCTAATAATTCCACATCATTAGAAGCTAAAATACCTTGGCGATTACCAAAAGGAAATTCATAACCAAAACCGCCCCCAAAATTACCAGCAGAACCCTTGGTAACGGAGTCAAAGTTTTCGCTCATGTTGGTAAGCGTTTTAGCCTCCAGACCTGGTAAACCCGTAATTGATTGAGATATGGTAACTGGAATAACATCATTATGAGAACCAGCCGTTAGCGAACTATAACCACCTTCACCAAACACATACCATTGACCAGCGTCAGCCAGCATCGGTAAACAAGCAGATAATACTGCAGCAACAAGTAATTTTCTCATGCGGGGGCTCCTCTTGTTGAAAAAAATCGGCTTATAATACCAATGTCAAGCTATTTTTACAATTAATGATTCTCCTAATAAAAATATTCAGCCAATTCAACCCCCTCATTGCATAACATTTATGGTCTACTCATTTCCCTGTTACTTCGGGTGGAGTTATCTCATTGCCGGAAGACGATTGGCATGCGGATCACCTTGTATGGCATACAAATAACCGATCGGCGTTCCCACATACACTGTACCATCGGGGCCTACCACCGGTACCGTGGTAATCCCTAACTTTTGACTCCATTTCGGTGCTCCCGTATTTATATCGAGTGCATACAATATTCCACTCGATGTGACGACATATACCACACCGGCTATTGAATCTAACGCCGCTTTTTGCATCACCCCACTGGTATCGAGAAACACTTGCCACCGATAAGTACCATCGGGATAAATAGCCGTGAAAAAACCACTGCTCGAACCGATGTAAATTAAACCTTTATTATCGATAATAGGTTGTAATTTAGATAAATCACCACCCAGCATGAATGCCCAAAAACGTTGCGGTGTAGCAGATGTTGGCGTTTGCTCGGCAAATAGATAACCCTGATTATCACCCACATACACATACCCTTTGCTATCAATAGCCGGTGCGGAAAATAACTCGCTATAATTACCGCCAGGAGTGGGGATCGTCCAATACGTGCTACCATTGACATTCGCCGCAACCGTAGACGATTGCCACGTCACCCCATCCATCGCTAAGCCAAAGAAACTCGCCGCGATATAATTTCCTTCGATAGCTAATGCCTCATAACTTTCGAATGCCACACAACGGTTGAAAACGTTATTAGCTGAATTAATATAACGCACTTGTCCTTGAGCCGTCAGACTCACGATACCAAATTGCCGTTGATAACCCGCTCGACATACCGGCTTAGGTTTTACAGTGGTATTTAAAGGGACTTGTATTTGACCATACGTATTAACTACCAAAAAGAACTGTTGATAAGTACCGACGGCTGTCGGTAAAAAAGTTAAATTAATAAAACAAGAGCCCCCCGTTGGCAATAATTGGCCATTAGGCGCACAGCTACCCACTTGATAAGTGATATTGGGCAACGGAAAACCTACCACAAATACCGGAATCGCGGGACCATTGTCGGTAACTTGATATCGCAACTGATAACTTGAACCGATTTGAGTTTGCGCCGGCATGCCTTGAATCGTCGTCACGCTGATATTATTAGCCTCAGCCACTATCGCGGCTATTAAATTAATGATTAACATAATGAGGATAACCCATTTTTTCATACCTACTTTTTCCTTATTTACAGGAGTTTCGCACTTCGTGCGGAACTCCTTCCTTGATTTATCGCTTGCGCGAAGTTAATTCGCGCGGACAGCGACTCAGGGGGAGCGTTGCGCCACTCCCCCTGAGAACCCCCATCGCTCTTGTGCTTTCGCGCTAAACTGCGAAAGTCCTAATTTATATACCCATTCTACTTCAAAATGCGATTTTCTATCGTCGGCTAAACGCGGAAATTAAATGATACTGCCCTGCAAAAAGCTTGAAATATAGACGTATATTCCTGCACTTTTTTCGGTCACCATCATTTAATTTTCATCCTTTATCCTTGATACAACTCTCGCATTTTGAAGTAGAATGGGTATAGATAAACTGCAATGGCAATCGCCACTTTTCCCTGCTACTATCCTCCTTTTGGCCAATATGTCGCTACCGCATATAAATTATTTTGCGCATCGATATTCAATGGACCTAGACCTACATCTAAGCCCGCAGACGTGGAATGGGCGGGATCTTGAGTAATCATCTTACTCCACAATAAAGTACCGGCTGGAGTAAAAGCGTATAGCGTTGCATCATGCGAAACAGGGTCGTTGACGTCTAAATAAATATTTCCATCAGTACCTATCACCGGGGAAAATGACATATCAGCAGCTAAGGGGTAAGCCCATTTTTTATTGCCTTTACTATCCACAGCCCAAATATGTTGGTCATCGGACCCCAGATATAAGGTACCATCCGCAGCCACGGCTGGTCCTGCTTCAATCATTTGCTGTGCATTGAATGTCCATAAAATATCGCCGGGTTTACTATAACTCAGTTGCGAACTAAGCAATAAAATTGTACTGAAGCTTATAGTAATAATTAATTTTCTCATGATAGTTCCCTTTTAATTTTTGATTAATTAAACCTTAATGGTTAGGATGCGGATCGCCTTGTATGGCATACAAATAACCGATCGGCGTTCCCACATGCACTGTACCATCGGGGCCTACCACCGGTGCCGTGGTAATCCCTAACTTTTGACTCCATTTCGGCGCTCCGGTTTGGCCATCTAATGCATATAACACACCACTCGAAGAGACGACATATATCGTTCCTGTGAGGGGATCGATGGCTGCTTTTTGCATCACCCCACTGGTATCAAGAAACACTTGCCACCGATAAGTACCGTCGGGATAAATAGCCGTGAAGAAACCGCTACTCGAACCGATGTAAATTAAACCCTTGTTATCGACGATAGGCTGTAATTTAGATAAATCACCTCCCAGCATGAATGCCCAAAAACGTTGCGGTGTAGCAGATGTTGGCGTTTGTTCTGCAAATAGATAACCCTGATTATCACCCACATACACATACCCTTTACTATCAATAGCCGGTGCGGAAAATAACTCGCTATAATTACCGCTAGGAGTGGGGATCGTCCAATACGTATTACCATTGACATTCGCCGCAACGGTAGACGATTGCCACGTCACACCATCCATCGCTAAACCAAAGAAACTCGCCGCCACATAATTCCCTTGAATCGCCAAGGCTTGGTAACTCTCAAATGCCACACAACTGTTGAAAATGTTATTGGCTGAATTAAAGTAACGCACTTGCCCTTGAGCCGTCAGACTCACGATACCAAATTGCCGTTGATAACCCACTCGACATACGGGTTTAGGATTGACAGTGGTATTAAGAGGGATTTGAGTTTGACCATACAGATTAGCCACCACAAACGAATGTTGATAAGCGCCAACGCTGGTCGGTAAAAAAGTTAAATTAACGAAACACGATTCGCCTTGTGACAAGGCTTGGCCAGTTTGCACGCAGCTACCTGGCTGATACGTCATATCCGGTAAAGGAAAACCAACCACGAAAACACCTTGTGTTGCACCATTATTCGTGACTTGATACTGCAATTGATAAGTTGAACCCACTTGCGTTTGCGCCGGCATACTATGAATCGTCGTGACACTGACATTATTAGCATAAGCAACTACCGTTACAATTAAATTAACGAGCAACATTACAAAGAGAACCAATTTCTTCATGTTTAATTTCGCTTCCCTTACCATCCATTAATTAAAGTGCTTTGACTCGGTATCAAAGTACCACTCCAACTACCCATTTTTTGTATACCTGGATAATTGACGGTACCACTAAAGTGGTCCTTACCATGACTAGTCCCCCGATAAACCGCTAATAATTGCAGAGTGATATGATCATATTTCACCATCGCTATTGCGGCACCATTGTTTTGAATATAAACATCATATTCTGGTGTGGATGAGCTGCCCGCTACCGCTATCGTTCCGCGATATAATTCACCTTGCGAACTGGCGGTACCCGCATCCACAAAAATTTCAGGAACTTGTGTACCATCGATATACGTTTCGGTGAAAGTTAACGTGGTTGGCAATACAATATCATGTGCCGTTACCGGTTGAATCTTACTCGCGGTTTGCTCCGCCATCGATAAACATTGATCTAAGTTGTCAAAACAAGTTTGACCCGCCACTTGTAATAACCGAATATTTTGTTGCACTTTATAAATAGCATCATTGAGTTTATCTTTATACAGATCGTAAACATAATTAAAATCCACCGCCATATTGCGCACATAAGTCGCATGATTGAATAACGTCATATAAGTTTTCAATGAATCCCCTAATTGATCGCGGGTAACGATAATCGCAGGCGTTAATTTACTTTTGGATTGAATATGGATAATGGCATTATAATCATAAGGTTCATATCCTACGATGGCAGCATTGATAGGAGGCACTGCCCCTTTTGTCCCATCGTCTAATTGACCGGGAAAAGAACTTTTCCCCATATCGCCATTGATATAGCTTAAGATAGTTTGCATTTCATCTACACAAGCCGACATATTATTTAAAGAACACAAAGCAGTACCTTTGTTGATAATATGACCTAATTGCGTCGGATCACCCCCTTCTTGCACCGCCATCAAATGAATACTGCCTTGAATATGTTGATTTTGAATTTGATGAGTAATGTCATTTGTTAATTTAAAGATATTGGAAAAATCCGCACTAAAATGATTATTAAATTTTTCTTGATCCTCTTTACTTAAAAATTGCAATTGAAAGGCAATATACAAATAAGCGCCATTATGTAATTGAGCGATATAACTATCACCACAATAGCGACGAAAACTAGTGGGATCGCTTTCATATTGTTGACCCACTGGACTTAATATCGGCCCAGAAGTAGGAATCGCATAGTTACTATCTTTAAATTGATAAGTGGAACGATAAATTAAGGTTTCTGCTAAAGTTTGTTGTGAAGTCGTTTTAGCGAAATTAAAATCATTATTCATCGAAAATAAGCCAAACCCGACATGCAACTTAACGGTGATGCCCAATTGGGTTTGCACATCGCTTAAATCATAGGATTGAGCATAATCGACTTTACCGATATTACTGCCCGTATAAAACACTGGCCCTGCATTCAGGCACATAATGGGCAATGCCTGATCACCATCCGTCGAATAACCACCGCCCAGAGCGCCGGTAGGCACGGTAAAAGCAAAACTAGAGTAAGTAAAAAAAGACAAGATCAATGTGAAATAAATAGACCGCATGATGAATTTCTCCCTGTTAGATGTCATGGGGGTCAATTATTGCGGATTCACTAATTAGAGTTCTCTCCAAATCTCGATTAACGGCCAATCTCTACACAAAAACGCGATCGAACTCCTCATGTACGTCTATGTACACGGTGGGTTCTTGCTCATTTTTGCCTCCACCTTGTCTCCTTACTCAAAGTTTGGAAAGAACTCTATTGTCATTCTAGGCAAAGATTTATTAGATCGCAAGCAAAAAATGTTTATTTTAATTAAATAAAATTTAATAAAGCAATTAAACGCTAAAACGCCTGACAGCGCTTGCTATCGAAATGAATATTGTTAAAATTTGTACATGAAAATTAAATTGAATACTCCCTGTATTGGCATTTGTTCCACTGTCTATGGCGATAATGTCTGCCGCGGATGCAAGCGCTTCTCCCCCGAAATCATCGATTGGAACACGATGGCTGACAATGAAAAACAAGCTATTTTTGATCGCCTAGGACAACAAATCACTGACGTGTGCGAAAATTATTTTATCGTTCAGGATGCCGATTTATTGCAAATCCGTTTGCATGAGTTACACATTCGCTATCGCGAAGAACAGCCCGCCATCACCTGGGCTTATCATCTATTGCGCTGTGGGGCCCATAAAATGAAAGATATCAATAATTATGGCATCAGTCTCCATGCTGGCTATGAACACTTAACGCTAACCGAGTTATTTAGCCGCATCGACAACACTGTATTGCAACTAGCAGAAAATCTTTACCAACACCAAACCGCCTTGAGCGATTAAGCCATCCACTGTTGCAATATTTCAATAATTTTTTTCGCTTGATCTGCGCTAGAAATATTAAATTTAGAACGTTGTTGATAGGCACCATTGCGCTTTTGATAACGGCGAATACTATATTTGACTGGACCATATTCGTTTTTACTGCGATCCCAATCTTGATATTTAAACATGATGGTCGCCCAAGCCCCTTTGGTTAATGGAACTTTATCTAATTCTTTGACGGTTTCTACCCCATCTTCAGTGTAGGTGATAGTTAAATCCTCAATCGTTTCTGCCATGTCATTCTCCTCAAAATATGAGCCCAGACCATAACAAGTCTTTTTGCCTAGGTCAAGATGCCTCTCTGCCATTTAGCGCTCTGGCTACTAAATGTTGAGGTAAATCCGTCACGATTTTGAGAAAAGGATCGTCATTTTGAAATAATGGCCCCACTCCCATAAAATCCACGGTTGCCGCTTGCGCCATCTGGGCGTCACTCGTCGAATCCCCAATCATCAATGCCCTCTGAGGTTGGCAATTGCATTGCCATAAAATTTGTAACACCATATCGGGAGATGGTTTCGATTCTGCTTCGCTGATCGTACGCGAACAAATAAAAATATCGCTTAATCCCGTGACTTGCAATGCTTTATCTAAACCCGAACGAGTCCGGTTAGTCGCCACGGCTAATTGATAATCTTGAGCCTTTAATGCTCTCAGCATCTCTGCCACACCGGGCAACAAAGACGGTGAGCCGGTTAATAACGTTTCACCCAACGTGCCTTCCCAATCAAAAATTAATACGGAATATGGCATTGTGCTAATCCTGTTAACCATTCTTCATCCAACGGTGCATCGACAGCGATAGTTAATCCATTGGGCAAAGTAAATTCCAAATGTGCTGCATGTAAAAACATGCGTTTTAATCCGCGCTGCTGCATCATTTTATTAAATTCTTCATTTCCATACTTAGCATCCCCTACAATCGGATGCCCTACGCTGGCCGCGTGCACGCGAATTTGGTGGGTACGGCCCGTATGTAAAATAGCGGCTAATAGACTGACTTCTTGCGTGGCATGCAATAATTGAAATTCGGTTAAAGCCGTTTTACCTTCGCTATCGACTTTGACAATGCGCTCACCTGATTGGAGGGTATTTTTTTGCAAGGGCTTATCGACTCGCCGCAATTGATCTCGCCAACGCCCTTTCACTAAACAATGATATACTTTTTGTATTTGATCCTCGCGAAATAATTGGTGCATTGTTCGTAACATGCTACGTTTTTTTGCCAAAATTAAACACCCGGAAGTCGCTTTATCTAAACGGTGAACTAAATCCAAAAAATGTAAATCTGCGCGGATCGCCCGCAAAGCTTCAATCACGCCTAAGCTCACTCCACTCCCAGCATGGACAGGCATCCCTAATGGTTTATTCAAAATCAATAAGCCTTCATCTTCATATAGGATATTATCTTGTAATAATTTACTTAAGTTTTGGCTGGGATGATGCGTTTTCGGTTCAGCTTGACGTAAAGGAGGGACTCGCACGATATCATTGGCTTGCAATCGATAACTAATCGCCACGCGTTTTTTATTGATCCGCACTTCACCTTTACGCACCGCGCGATACAGCCGACTTTTCGGGACCCCTTTGACTCGAGTCATTAAAAAATTATCTATGCGTTGACCCGCTTCGTCTGGCTTAATGGTAATCAATTGAATAGACATGTTTGACTCTTTATCATAGTAACGCAACCGGTTGACTCATTAGGCTTCTTGCATAATTGCTATTGGCGGCAGAACTCTTCGCAAAATTTCCCTCAAAGTCCTCATGTATGCTCATCATATACACTGCGGCCTTTTCGGGAAATTTTGCTTTGACCTCTACTCACCACTAATGTTTATGCAAGAAATCTATTAAAAATGAGCATTAATAAAAAAATTAGGCCATAGTAAACTATCAATATATACATAGAGGGGTAAAACAGACCTTAACCGGTGGGAAAAATACCTGGTTTTGTCCATTAGCCAACCAACCATAATGACTAAGAAGGCTGGCAAAATTAAATCAATAAATAACATGGGTATTTTCCATTAGGTAATTTTTTAATCATAATCACGGTAGTATGGCCCGTATGTTAGCATAATTTTGGCCCTCTCAGGCAATATCAAGCGAGTATTTTTAACAACCAAAGGCTATTAACCCTTGCCGCTACTCTTAAAGAATGTTATGCTGACGTACACTTAACATAGTGGTTTACTTATTATAGATAAGATAAAACTTTAGAACTCAGTCAAACGATACTGAGAATATAAAAAGCTCGCACTCGACTCTTTTAGTTGAAACATATATTGTGTGAGTCCAGACAGTAAAATTAACAATGATTTATTGATTCGCGATCAGATGAAAATGAAAAAATCGCGGATTAACTGAAATTTGGACATAATTATAGCGATTTAACAAGAAAATCGCCGATTACAACATCACTGAGAGTTCTGAGTGCCCAACTTAAGGGTATAAAAGAATGAAAAGAATGCTAATTAATGCAACTCAAGAAGAAGAGTTGCGAGTTGCCATCGTCGATGGCCAATATCTTGATAACCTCGATATTGAAAGTACAACTAAATATTCCAACAAAGCTAATATCTACAAAGGTAAAATTAGCCGCATTGAACCTAGCCTCGAAGCTGCCTTTGTCGATTATGGTATGGAACGTCATGGTTTCTTACCATTAAAAGAAATCGCCGTAAATCTCGCGCAACAAGAATTGGATCCTAATCAACGCATCAATATTAAAGATGTTGTTAAAGAAGGCCAAGAAATTATTGTCCAAGTCGAAAAAGAAGAACGGGGTAATAAAGGTGCCGCGTTAACGACTTATATTAGCCTTGCCGGTTGTTATTTAGTATTGATGCCTAATAATCCTCGCGCCGGTGGTATTTCACGCCGCATTAACCGGGAAGAACGAGGTGAATTAAAGGAATTATTACAAAATTTAACGGCTCCAGAAGATATGGGTGTCATTATTCGCACCGCTGGTGTCGGTCGTAGCCAAGAAGAATTGCAATGGGATTTAGATTCGTTATTAACATTATGGAAAGCGATTCAAGAAGCCAATGCTAGCCGCCCTGCACCGTTCTTAATTCATCAAGAAAGCGATATTATTATCCGTAATATTCGTGATCATTTACGTGATGATGTGGGTGAAATTTTAATTGACGATTTGAAAGTTTATGAAAAAACGCGAGATTACATCGCTAATATTCGCCCCCAATTTGCTAACAAAATAAAACATTATGGTGAAACTATCCCCTTGTTTAATCGCTATCAAATTGAACGCCAAATCGAATCGGCTTTTCAACATGAAGTCCAATTACCTTCGGGCGGTTCGATCGTTATTGATCACACAGAAGCCTTGATTTCGATCGATATTAACTCGGCTCGTGCGACAAAAGGTGATGATATCGAAGCAACAGCGCTAACCACCAATTTAGAAGCAGCTGCAGAAATCGCTCGTCAATTACGCATTCGTGACTTAGGAGGGTTGATCGTCATCGATTTTATCGATATGACTCCTATTCGTAATCAACGCGAAGTAGAAAATTGTTTACGCGACGCGGTTCATAAAGATCGGGCGCGAGTGCAAATTGGTCGTATTTCACGCTTTGGTTTATTAGAAATGTCGCGGCAACGGTTACGCCCTTCATTAAGCGAAGGCAGCCAGTTAGTATGCCCTCGTTGTGAAGGCCATGGCACTATTCGCGGTGTTGAATCGCTAACCTTATCAGTCTTACGTTTAATCACGGAAGAAGCCATGAAAGAACGTGGTAGTCAAATTCGGGTTTATTTACCGCTCGCGATGGCAACTTTTTTAATGAATGAAAAACGCGAAGATATGAGTAAAATTGAACGCTCTTATGATGTCAAACTCATCGCGATTCCATCCGCTGACTTAGAAACGCCTCACTATAAAATTGAGCGCATCAAATCTCAAGATATCGGCCATCAAAAAGAAGTCGCTAGTTATGAAATCGAAATCAGCGAAGAAACATTAGCGGCAGAACCGTTAATCAGTGCAGAAATGTTAGTAGAAAAACCAGCAGTGAGCACTCTCAATTTATCGGCGCCCGCACCTGCACCCAGTGCAGCAACAAGCAGCATAGCTAAAACACAACCGGCTAAACCCGGATTATTCACTCGTTTAGCTAATTTTTTATTTGGCAAAGGCGAAGAAAGTACACAGAAAAAAACATCATATCAACACCGCCGACCGCGTTCTAATAATAACCAAGGTAATAATAACACCCGCAACAATCGTTCGCGCCACAATAATCAACAGCGTCGTAACAGTGGTAATCCACGTTATCAAGGACAGCGCCGTCACTATAATCAAAACCAGCAAGAATCTTTTGACAATCGCGCCGAGCATGGCAATGCGAGTTCTTCAGCTCACGGGGAATCCACCTCAAGAACGGAAGGCTCCCGTTCAGAGCAAAGTAATTCAAATTATAGCGGCTATTATCGCAGCGGTAATCGCGGTAATAATGCTAACAATCGAGCTGAAACGAGAACGGATAATAAACCTGAACATAAAGTAGAAAATTAATCGCTAACTTATCACGTGGATTAGCGCAAACTCTTGCGCTAATCCACTGATATTAAGACTCCAACAATTTTCTAATTTTTAGCAAATCTTCCTGCGTATTGACATCTTGTGGTGAAATTTCTACAGCATCCGCCACATGAATTTTTTCTCCATACCACAATACCCGTAATTGCTCTAAACGTTCCAATTCTTCTAAAGGTGATCTCGCCCACTCAATATACCGTTTCAAGAAACCCACTCGATAAGCATATAAACCGATATGACGATGATAGAGGGTCAAATCCACTTTTTTACCTTGCTCGCATTCCATAAAAGCATCGCGACTCCAAGGGATAGTAGCGCGGCTAAAATATAATGCGTAATTATCTTTATCGCGCACGACTTTGACGATATTACGGTTAAATAATTCTTCCGGATCGCGCAATGCTGAACATAAAGTTGACATAGCAGCCAATTGTTGGCTCCCTAAATCCTCCGCTACTTGTTTGATGGTAGCGACTGGAATTAATGGTTCATCTCCTTGAACATTCACAATGATATCATCATCTGCATACGCTAATTTCTTTACGACCTCAACGATTCGTTCCGTACCCGAATCGTGTGCTTTTTGTGTCATACAGACTTCAGCCCCAAATTGCGTAGCGGCTTGTTCAATTCTCACATCATCCGTCGCCACAATAATGCGCGCAGCTCCGGCTTGTTGAGCGCGCTCATAAACATGTTGGAGCATCGATTTGCCCGCAATAGGCAATAACGCTTTTCCCGGCAAACGAGAAGAATCGTAACGAGCCGGAATAACAATAGTAAATTTCATAAATGCAATTTTCCTTTTTATCAATCGGGCTTTTAGGCTATCATGGGGGATTAATAGCCAGCCTAATGGACTTTCAAACAAGGAAATGTAACATATGTTAACCCAATTTAATACCCAAAATATCGATAAGAGTTGGTTACCTTTGCTAAACATTGCTAGTCAGCAATTACCGCCTGAATATTTACAATCATTGCAAAACGACCCAGATTGGTTACCAGGCCCCGATAAAATTTTCAATGCTTTTGCGCAACCTATCCATAAAACGCATTACATTTTGTTTGGTGAATCCCCCTATCCCCGCTCTCAATCCGCTAATGGCTTCGCTTTTTGGGATGCTAACTGCCATCAATTATGGTCAGAAACCGGCCTTGCCTCAACAGTTAATCGCGCCACTTCTTTACGCAATATGATTAAAATGCTATTAGTCGCCGAAGGATCCTTAAGCGTTGATGCCACTAGCCAAACAGCTATTCAACGGCTCGACAAAAGTGATTATATCGATACCGTAGATCAACTTTTTAATAACATGATAAATAAAGGATTTCTATTACTCAATGCAAGTTTAGTGTTGCGCTCTACGACTAACGTCCAAGTGGACGGGAAAATGTGGCTACCCTTTATGGAATCCTTGCTGGAGCAATTACAAGGACAAAAAATAACCTTGATTCTATTTGGTAAAATTGCAGAGAAAATTAATCGCTTGCCCGCTGCGGCAACCTTCCCCCAATTAGTGAGCGAACACCCTTACAATTTATCTTTTATTAGCAATCCTGACGTGTTAAGCTTTTTTCAACCATTTCATTTATTGAAAAAGTAGCGTAAATTTGGTATAAACAATAAGAAATGGAGAAAAAGAGGGATTGATATGCGTATATTACTGGTCGAGGATGATGAATTATTAGGCGATGGCCTCCAGAGCGGGCTTACCGAATTTCACCACACAGTAGATTGGCTAAAAGATGGTATGGCTGGTCGCCAAGCCTTAGAAATGGAAAATTTTGATGTCGCGGTAATCGATTTAGGCTTACCCAAATTAAGTGGTATCGATCTCATCAAACAAATTCGCGTTAAAAAAGTGGATACCCCCATTTTGATATTAACGGCTCGAGATGGAATAGAAGATCGAGTAGCAGGTTTAGATGCCGGCGCCGATGATTATTTAACCAAGCCCTTTGATCTCGATGAATTAGCGGCTCGCATCCGTGCTTTACATCGCCGCAAATCCGGCAATGCTTCTAATCTCATTAAATATGAAGATATTGAATTAGATCCAGCTGCTCACAAGGTCAGTAAAAACGGTGAAAATGTGACCCTTCCTCGCCGAGAATTTGCTTTGTTACAAAAATTATTGGAAAACCAAGATCGTGTGATTTCCCGTGATTCATTATCACAAGCTTTATACGGCTGGGAAGATGAAGTGGATAGCAACACCCTAGAAGTGCATATCCATAATTTACGGAAAAAATTTGGCAACCAATTGATTCGGACCATTCGAGGTGTCGGCTACGTCATTGAAAAACCCAAAAATACACTTGACGATACCGAAGAATAAATTAACTAATCCATGTAAGATGCCATGAAACCATCGATTAGCCGATACTTATTAATTAACTTACTATCGGTAGCAGCTATTATTATTATAGCTAGCGCTGTGGCTATTTATTACTATGGTGTACGCGATATTCATCGTCAACTGGATAAAGAATTAGTTCATTCAGGCTTTGTCTTTCAAGCATTATTCAGCACCATCGATACGAATACGATGAGTGTGCAACAAATACAAAAAGCCTTTAATGACATCCCTATCCAAGAACGTTATTTTTTATTAGATAATCCTGAATTTAAAAACCTTTTTCCCAGCAAAACGGATTTTAATTCCACTTTTCGTTATCAAGTATGGGATCAACAAGGCAATTTAATTCTACATTCCGTTAATGCCCCTGCTACTCCTTTGTCTGAGGGTGACAATGGTTTGACGAATACTTTTATTCAAGGGAATAAATGGCATGTGTTTACCATCCATGATAGAAAAACTAATTACACGATCATTGTGGCGTCACAACTTGATAAACAAAATTCTTTACGTATTTCTATTTTACAACATGATTTAATTTTAATTTTTATTATGTTTCCGGTGGCCGGTTTATTTGTCTGGTTAACATTATTATTTACCTTGAAAAAATTAAAAAAATTAACCGATGAAGTATCACACCGAGCACCGGATTATCTTGAACCAGTAGATATTGAAAAAGTTCCACGCGAGGTAGAACCGTTAGTACTAGAATTAAATAAATTTTTTGGAATTTTAAAAGATGCTTTTGCCCGAGATAAACGCTTCGCGGCTGATGCTGCTCATGAATTAAAAACGCCATTAGCGGCTATGAAAACACAAGCGCAAGTCGCTTTAAAAGCTTCCAATCCTGAGCGACGAACCACTGCAATCGAAAATGTGATCGCAGGGGTGGATCGCAGTACTCATATTGTGCAACAGTTATTAACCCTAAATCGCTTAGGCCCTGGTTCCAGTATCAAGAAACAAAAATTAGATTTAGAGCCAATTATTCGTGAAATTTTAGCTGAACTTGCACCCAATGCTTTACATAAAAATATTGAGTTAGATTTTAAAGCGGCTCAATATCCTGCCTGGATCTATGCAGATAAAGCCTCGATGGCGATCTTAGTGCGCAACTTAATTGATAATGCCATTCGTTATACGTTTGAAGATGGTAAAGTACATGTCTCTATCATTAACACTCCACAACACGTTATTTTTCGCGTTACCGATACAGGACCTGGCATTCCTCCTAAATTACGTGACCGTATTTTTGAACGTTTCTTCCGCGTATTAGGCACAAAACAATCGGGCAGTGGTCTAGGTTTAGCGATCGTCCATCAAATCGCTCAATTACATGCGGCAGAAATTAATTTAGAAACTCCACCCAGCGGCTTTGGCTTGCAAATTGAAATACGTTTTAAACATTCTTAGAGAAAATCAATGAATCCATATCCTCTACTCGCTCAACCTTTAGATCTAGGTTTTACGCAATTAAAAAATCGTATTGTGATGGGATCAATGCATACTGGATTAGAAGAAGAAAAAAATTTCGATCGCCTCGCAACTTTTTTTGCAGCACGTGCACGAGGAGGAGTGGCACTGATTGTCACTGGCGGCATTGCGCCTAATTGGCGTGGCTGGACTATGCCGTTTGCCGCCAAAATGACTAATCGCCGCGAAATGCATAAACATCGACAATTGACTGGCGAAGTGCATGCAGAAAAGGGCAAAATTGCCATGCAAATTTTACATACCGGCCGTTATGCTTATCACCCCTTTTGTGTAGCTCCCAGTGCAATTAAAGCGCCAATCAATCGCTTTACTCCCAAAGCGTTATCGCCTCGTGCCATCGAAAAAACTATCGATGATTTTGTGCGGGCCGCCTTATTAGCTCAAGAAGCTGGTTATGATGGTGTCGAAGTCATGGGATCAGAAGGCTATTTAATCAATCAATTTTTAGTAACTCACACTAATCAGCGCACTGATCAGTGGGGAGGCAGTTATGAAAATCGCATGCGTTTTCCAGTAGAAATAATTCAACGCATGCGTGCCGCAGTAGGCAACGCCTTCATTATTATTTATCGTTTGTCGATGCTGGATTTAATTCCAGATGGCAGTAGTTGGGAAGAAATCGTGCAACTCGCCCAAGCTATCGAAGCTGCTGGTGCCACCTTAATTAATACCGGTATCGGTTGGCATGAAGCGCGGATCCCCACCATCGCGACGATGGTACCCAGAGCTAATTTTGTGGAGTTGACTAAGAAACTTAAACCCAGCGTTAACATCCCGTTGATTACCAGCAACCGGATCAATGATCCTGCCGTTATTGAAAATTTGTTAACGGATGGCTGCGCTGATATGGTGTCGATGGCTAGACCTTTATTAGCCGATGCTCATTTTGTTAATAAAGCATTACAAAATCAAGCAGCCGCGATTAATACGTGCATTGCTTGTAATCAAGCTTGCCTCGATCATATTTTTCAACGTCGCACCGCCTCTTGTTTGGTCAACCCTAGCGCTGGTCGTGAAACAGAATTTACTCTTCATCCTTGCCAAACACCGAAACAAATTGCCGTCGTAGGCGCTGGTCCTGCTGGATTGGCTGCCGCCACTACCTTAGCCAAAAGAGGCCATCTCGTCACTTTATTCGAGGCCGACAGTCAAATCGGTGGTCAATTTAATTATGCCAAACAAATTCCGGGAAAAGAAGAATTTGCCGAAACCTTACGTTATTATCATTATCAGCTAGCTAAACACAATGTAACCATAATTTTAAACAAACGAGCGGAACCTATTGATTTAGAAAAATTTAGTGAAGTAATATTAGCCACCGGAGTTATCCCGCGCTCACTCTCCTTACCCGGTATCGATCATCCCATGGTATTGAGTTATTTAAATGTATTGCGCGATCATCAATCGCTAGGATCACGAGTCGCTATTATTGGCGCTGGTGGTATTGGCTTTGATGTAGCAGAATATTTAAGCCAAATACCGCCTAGCCCCAGCTTGGAAAAATGCTTATTTAACGAAGAATGGGGAATCGATATCGAGATGCAACATCGAGGAGGGATTATTCCTGCACAAACCCCTATGCCAGAACGACAATTATTTTTACTACAACGAAAAGCCAGTAAAATCGGTGATGGCTTAGGCAAAACCACCGGCTGGATTCATCGTCTGACTTTACGCCATAAACAAGTACACTTATTAAATGCTGTCCAATATCGTTATATCGATGATCAAGGTTTGCATATCGCTCACGAAGGTGAAGAAAAATTGCTGGCGGTGGATAATATTGTGATTTGTGCCGGGCAATTACCCTTGCGCGATTTACACGAAAGTTTGCTATCGATGGGTAAAATTGTACATTTAATAGGCGGCGCCGACAAAGCCATAGAGCTCGACGCTAAACGAGCCATTGAGCAAGCTACCCGTCTAGCGCTTACTATTTAACACAAGCTGATAAATTACAATAAGTTACTTGCCAAAAGTAATGTTTTAGTCTATGCTCATAGCACTGGATTTTACTCATTAAACTTTTTTAGCATAAGGATATGCCATCATGAAAAAACTATCATCTACCAATGCTCGCTGGGTTTACCTTGTTTTATTTATAGCCGCGATTTCTTACGTAAATTATTGCGCTTTGCAATTCAATACTCACTATTTAACAGCACATTCTCAGCAAATAACGGCTAGCGCCATGTGATTGTTCCATAAAAAATCAGCAAAATCATAAAGTTACTACTGAATAAGGAGATTCACTATGACTAAAAGTCTTATAGCAACCGGAATTACCACTCTCTTAACTATCTTTTTAATGAGTTCAGCCCATGCAGTTTCATTTCACCATGCCGCTATCTTGAGTCCTACTCACATCATCGCGATCCAAAGCAATCAAGTCGTATAAATTATCGGCGATGCCCTATATAATAGACTCCTTTATCATCAAGAAGGAGTTTCTTTATATATGATCATTGAAGCCAAAATCCGAGGATTTATTTGCACCACGGCCCATCCTCTGGGCTGCGCGGAAAATGTGTAACAACAAATTGATTATACTCAACAGCAAGCGCC
>JACCDV010532291.1_pt1 | contig 25544 bp, 20 predicted proteins | sample 7446131 | NCBI WGS metagenome assembly JACCDV01 (sample SAMN15323448, study PRJNA562643) | freshwater metagenome | isolation source: river surface water | place: USA:Blue River Watershed | collected 2017-08-17
CAAAAAGTAGGTTTTGTCCAACTTAAATGGTGAAGGAATTGATCGAATAGAGCGAGCTATCGTCATCCTTTTTGGCTGGTTCCGGGGCCATTGGCGGGACCGGTGGTGCCGCTGCAGGCGCAGGAGAAACAGGCGTCAGAGGGGCTGGTTCCTGCACGGGTTCAGTCATCGCAGGCGACGGAGCTGCTCCGGTTGGAACTGGTTTTTTAAGCAGCATGGCCAAGCGATCACGCAGTGCATTTTGACCAGACGGTGCTGGAGCTGGTTCTGAAACAGACGGCGCCGCGCTAGGTGTTGGCGCTGGAGTAGGCATAGAAACGGGCACTGCTGCAGCTACTGGCACAGATGGAGCCAGACTTGGAGTTGGAGTTGGACGCGAAGCAACTGACGCCGGCGCGGGTTGCACTGCAGCGACCGTAGGAGCTGGGACTGGTTCTGCGGAAACTGGACGCGGTGCAGGTTCCGGTTCGCGAGGCGGAATAGGTGCCGCTGGCACTGGCACAGCGGGTACCGGAGCCGGGGTAACAGGCAAAACGGTCGGTATGGAAGCCGGGGCTACTGGTTGAGGCACCGCGGGCACCTGCGGCTTGATGATCGGGGTGGCATTGGCCAACTCGCCCAAGAGCGACTCTTCCCCGTCCGTTCCCGACGCCGCTTCCTGCGCGTTTGCGTCAGCCCGCATCCGTTCCAGAATCTCCATCAATTCCTCTTGCGAGAAGTAATCAATGGTCATCCGGCCGCCAAATTCGGTTTTTACGATGCTGACGCGGGTCCCGAGCGTCTCGGTAAACTTCTGCTCTAGGTCTATGAGGTCGCTATCGATCGATTCCTTCTTGCGCACTTTTTCCGTCGCAATGCTGCGCGCGATTCGCTCCACTTCGCGGACGGTCAACTTCTTAAGGAGCGTCTCCCGGAACAGGGTATCCTGCTCCTCGGGACGATCATTGAGCATGAGGAGCGTGCGCGCATGGCCCTCGGTGATGTCACCTACTTTAAGCGCGTCCAACATGTACCCTGGCAGGGCCAGCAAACGGATCGAGTTCGATACGTACTCGCGGCTGCGCCCCACCTTCTTCGCGACTTGGGCATGGGACAGTCCGAATACTTCAGACAGCTGCCGAAACGCGAGTGCGCGATCAACCGCGTTCAGGTCCTCGCGCTGGAGATTTTCAATGATGGCCAGCTCGAGCTTTTCCTGTTCGCTCTGCTCGCCTTCCCGGATGATGACCGGCACCTGGACCAATCCAGCCAATTTAGAAGCGCGCAGACGGCGTTCACCAGCGATCAGTTCGTATTCGCTCTTGAATGACCCATCTTCTCCCAACACCTCGCGCCGAGTTACCGTCAGCGGCTGTAATACGCCGTACATGCGGATAGATTCAGCCAACTCACGCAACCGCTCCTCGTCGAACTCGCGTCGCGGCTGGTACGGGTTAGCCACGATCTTTTCTACCTCTACCCAGAAAATCGAATCACCTTGAAATGCCATAGCTAAAACACCGAGCGTATCACCTCCAAAAACTCTAAAAGCTCGTTCCCCTCATCCTAGCACACCACTTCGGCTGACCCTACTGTGCATAAACCATCAGACCACGGTCCTGGCGTTTGAAAAATCCTTCTGCTATACTCGCCAGACCATTTGCTGGAGTGGTGGAATGGTATACACGTGCGACTCAAAATCGCATGCCGCAAGGCTTGAGGGTTCAAGTCCCTCCTCCAGCACAAAGATGACGCAAAGCGGCAGCTTTGGGCTGGAGAGGAAGCGCCCTGCGGCGCTTCCGTGAGGGACTTGAAAGCCGGAGACATGTTGCGAAGCAACGGTCGAGGCGGGGTCGCGGAAAATTTCTGAAAGAAATTTATCTGTGACCAAGTCACCCGTACCAGTCCCAGTCTTTGCTAAGGCCGTCCCAATCTATCTCCATGCCCCCAACCCCCCCTATCATCGCCATCGTCGGCCCAACTGCCTCGGGGAAAACCGCCCTCTCGATTGCGGCCGCACATGCTCTTTGCGGCGAGATCGTGTCGGCCGACTCGCGTCAGGTGTACCGAGGGTTAGATATCGGGAGCGCCAAGGTGACCTCCGCTGAAATGGAGGGTGTTCCGCACCACCTCCTTGATGTGGCTGACCCCCACCTCACCTACACCGCCACTGACTACGAACGCGATGCTAGCGCTGCGATCGGCAACATTGTGGCCAAGCAACGGCTGCCCATCGTGGTTGGTGGCACGTTTTTCTATATCCAACTACTCCGTGGCCTCGCCGCGCCGGCGCCGGTACCCCCAAACCCTGAACTCCGCGCTCGTTTGGAGATGCTTCCGCTGCCAGACCTTCAAGAGCAACTCATCGCCCGCTCACCCCAAGACGCTACCCCGGACCGTCTCCAGAACCGCCGTCGCCTTATCCGTGCGCTTGAGATCGTGACGGCAATTGGCAGCATTCCCGCCACTACCCCACCACACACACCGTACCAATGGCACCTCTACGGCCTTGACGTACCGATGGACGTACTCACCGCGCGCATCCGCGAGCGGATCGTATCGAGGCTCGATCACGGCCTGTTAGAGGAGATCCACCACCTCCACCACACGGTCCGCCTCACCCACGAACGGCTGGCAGCGTTTGGCCTTGAGTACCGCTACGGCAGCCTGCTGCTCCAAGGCCAGCTCACCACCCCCGAATTTATCGACACGCTCACCACCAAAACCCGACAATTTGCGAAACGGCAGTACACCTGGCTCCGGCGCGAACCGAACATCACCTGGCTGCCGTACCCGGTTGATACCGGCGCCGCGATCCAACACATGGCACAAGCCGTACAAAGCGCGGAAAACCACGTTTGATTATTTCGCCGCTTTCCCCTACTATTACGGAGCTAAACGGGCCTATAGTTTAGAGGTAGAATGCTGGTCTCCAAAACCAGCGGCCGAGGTTCGATTCCTCGTGGGCCCGCAGCGGTAAATCAAAACCTCGCCAGCAATTTGCTGGCGAGGTTTTGATTTAGCTCGTGAGCTTCGTCACAGGCAGCTGTTGCGGGAACCGCAGCGATGTTTATAGCATGCTAATGCTATAAACCGCGAGGTGGGGTCGAGAAGACTTAGTAACTCGTGACTGCAGTTCAGTGGAAGTGATTAGGTCCCATGATCGCTTCATCAACGCGTTCTATACATTCCAATGAACTAGCCAGATACAAAGTATTATCATCAAACGCGTAGTAAATGGCTCTTGATGTACCATTTACCAGTAATTCTGAAGTTCTGATATTAAAATCTTGAGTATTGACGAATACCAGTTTTCTCTGCTTTTCGTGATCTTTAATGTCATTAAATAGTAGGTGCCCTATATCCTGCAAGATATCTGGTTCCCACGCCTCTACGAGCACTCGATAGTACTCCATATTGTTTCCAGATTCTTCTGAATCATCAAACGTCAGCCGAATGACATTTTCTGGCAAGTTTTCGTATACACACGGAGTGATACTGTAATAATCCAAATATATGTTTTCCAAAATTAATTGAAAATTTGAGGTGGGTTGTGCGCTGGCTATGGTACTGAAACTAGGTTGGTTTTCTTTATACGTGTATCCCCGCGGCAAAAAAGCCTGACCAGTATTTTCATGGTCATCAGCTGGGAAAACGTAGCTTCCGTCATCGTTATTTTGCGGCAGTGGAGCAGGCTCTTGTTTACCAAAAATAATCCACACCAGGAAAAGCGCTGTTGCGAATGTGAAAATTAGTGCAAAAAACCATTTCATAATGCCTTTAATCACCTACCATATTACCACCCTCGTTGATAGCCTTACTAAAGTGCATCGCATCACATACGCTATTCCAATTGCCTCCCCAACCCCACCCCTCGGCTCTGAACATGGCGACGAACTCGGCTGGCATATCGCTCGGACAAGGAGTTTGCTTCGATACGTTAGGGTTAGAGCCGGCATTAATATCTATTGCTAAACCGTACGCGTGCCATGACTGTCTCGACGTATCGTTCACATTCTGCCGGCAGGCATACCCACCCATTTCGCGAATCGAATACCAGCTATTGCCTCCCGCTGCCCTCCAGCGAGCATCAATTCGCTGCAAGCTAGCTACCAGGTTCCTATGTACCTGTACGGATCTTCCTAAAAATGAAACCGAGGTAATACTTGAACTATCACAGGCAGTAACAGGTACCGGACCACTAGGAGTGGACAAGGTATATGTACTTCCAGGTGGCGCTCCGGAAGTGACAGTACAGTCAACTTGTTGATTTACTGTCGACGTAGCATTAACGGTACCTACGCCGCCTTGACTAGCACAGTCAGCAATCTGTTGAGCACAATCGTAAATAGGTTGTCCGTTGCTCGTTGCACCGATAACAGCGCAGGTTACTGAAGACTGATTAATGACTACCCCTTCAGTTTCAACCGGATCTCGCTGATCCTGACACTCCACCTCTGACCATAGTAAGTAACCGGTGATCTGCCCGTTCTGCACAATCGGGATTTCCCCATCGCCAGCTAGTAAGGCACGCATGATCGTATCAATCAGCACCCAGGAACCAAGAATCAGGATAATGCCGATAAACGCGTTCACAAACGCATCTTTAACAACCTCAAGTTTGGCCGCCCCACGACGCGTCACCATCTGCACCCCTCGGTACACAAGGATGATCGCAAAAATAATAAAGAGGAACCCAATGAGCCACTTGATGAGCCCGTTGGCCATATCTACCACATTGCAAGCCGAGCAATCTGGCCCAGAACACCCGGCAAAACTAACCAGGCCGGGAAAACCTTCTTGCGCAAGCGCTAGCGTAGGAACGCAGAGAAAACTGATAATGGCTGCGAGAAAGAATTTCATAGCGCAACCGCGTCGGGACAAAAGCTGAATCGGTAATCGACACTCGAGGCGTCCACATCAACGTACCCCGGAACACTGACGGTGTACGTCAGAAGACACAGCGCTTCTTCGTCTAGTTCCAATAAATCTTTCAGGTACGCTTCGGCCGCAAGCCGAGACTGGGCAAATGGCCGCCCTAAGAGCGCAATATTGAAAAACTTTGTTTGTGCATCAAACACGATGACGTAGCTAGGCTGACTACCAGAATCGGTCGCCCGGGTAAAGGTGTTTCCTAGGAAGTAACTCGTGTCATTGTACTCGTCTTTTACGACTCCAGGTTTCCTTAAAAAATTGTCGACCTTGATCCGTTCTGATGAACTGGTTGGCAATGTGATATTCGAGTCGGTAACGGTAACTGGCTGGTTCGTGTCAATTATGTCCTGATTGAGCACATACCTTGAGTAGAGCACAAATGTGCTTGCGAGCATCACTAGTATAAAAATAAAGCCGAATAAATATTTCATATATAGATTTTAACCCCCGTACTGTGCAACACAATCATCCGCATGACTATTACAGTTAGCACACGTCCAATCGCTATACCCATTAGCGTTAACGAGCTCGACCATCAACTGCGCATTACAACTGGCATTCTGGCAGCTAGAGCGAAAGTCCTGACATGAAGGCGAGATGTTTGCAGAGTATGAATTCCAAGTGGTACGGGTAACCTGGAACGTGCCACAGGCAGAAGAATTTGAACCGGGGTTTGTCTCATTATACGGCGGTGTACTTGGGATACCTGAACTTTCGGTCATGGCGATACAAGACATGATGTTGGCTTCCTGCTCTGTGAGACCGTACCCTTGAAGGGCGGTAACACTACAGGCGGTATTAGCTGGACTGCACTGCCCTAAACCATTTTCTCCAACAGTACCTCCATCAACCGTAGGTTCAGAGATAACGCACGGCATCGTGCTCCGTGTGTACGGGTCAGGATTTGGCACTCCACCCATACTCTCGCAACTTGCAATGGCGCCTGCACAATCGTAGTCACCATTTGGAAGCGGATCACATGCTTGCTGGATAGTTATAGCAGATGTCTCTCGAACCACCGGCTGCTCAACACAAGAAACCTGATTCCACACGCCAAAGTCTGGATCATCGGTAAGGAGCGCCTTTAAAACGAAATCTATAATCAGCCACCCCCCCAACACAATCACGTACCCGATGAGAATGTTATTAATAGCCGACTTGGCGCTCGACATCGCCGCTTGGTTGCCGCGGGATGTTACCAGTTTGGCCCCATGGTACACAAACAGGATGGCGGCAATGACACCGAGGAAGGCCACCAGCCACTCGACCACGTTGTTCGTGAGGTCAACCACGTGGCAGGTTTGGCAGGTTTGCTGCCCCTCATCGCCACACGGCACGAGGTCTGCCGAAGCCGACCATGGCAAAATTAGCAATACGCACAGAAAAGTCCCAATACCGAGTCGCCGCATACGTACGTATAGCGTACCACAGGGTGGTTTTGAAAATATGGAAAGATGTGATAACTTGATGCGGCAAAGCTGCGGTTGTTTAGAGACCAGCAATCAATTGCGTCGGTGGCGGAGTGGTCAATCTCAACAGACTGTAAATCTGTCGGGCATCGCCCTACGAAGGTTCGAATCCTTCCCGGCGCACAAATGCAAAAAGTGCCAGCTTTCCTGCTGGTACTTTTTGTATTTTGCTCATGGATTCGAAAACCGCAGCGAAGCGAGGTGGGGTCGAGAGTACTTTGTAGCTTTGGAGGCGAAGACGAACAAAGTTACTTAGTAACTCGTGACCGAATCCTTCCCGGCGCACGAGTACAAAAATCAGCTCAAGCTTTTGCTTGGGCGTTTTTCGTTCGTGCGCTGGAGCGAGTGACCCGATTTCACTCGCGTGAAGGATTCGAAAAGGTTAGTCAGATAGTTTGTGAATACTTGGAGCAAACTATCGACAACCTGTACTGCGGCTGTAAGCCGAGAAATTCCTTCCCGGCGCACAAATAGGCCAGCTCCTCATGCTGCTGCGTTAGGGCCGGTCTTTTTTATACTCCCACTATTTAACTACCTCATCAGCCTTCCCCATCCGCCGCAAATTGAGGTACAGAATGATCAAAAACGCGAATGTGACCGCCGACAGGAATGGAAACGTCACAAACCCAAACGTATCAATGACCCGGACCGCGCAGTCGCCGCTGCCATCAGCTAGACATGGCATGATACCAGTGGCCGAGGTATCTTTTGGAATCATTTGGTAAATGTAGTGGTAGACCGCGACCACAAGGCCAAAGATCGACAACGCGAGGCTGTATAATGGGAAGTACACGTTTTCCCGGGTCTGGTACGCCATCACCGCAAATAGAGCCTGTGGGAAGAGGGCGATCCGTTGCAGCCAGCACAGCGAGCACGGCACAAAACCGTAGTACTCCGAATACAAAAGCGCGAGCGCAACGCTGCCGATCGTGGTCAAAAGCACCACCGGCCACACCACCCCTTCAAACCAGCGCGCAAACAACGCCCGCTGCCCCCAGAAATAATCAAGATAGAGACCGACAGTAATAAGAAGCAAGCCAAGGCCGCCGACTGAAAGAATGATATTGAGCGTGTTCAGCCAGTACATAGATACAGGTTACCAGGTAATACAAACATCATACCAGAGGGCACGGAGGGCAGGTAACGACGTCCAGCCACCGTTCACTGCACGATGGCCTGGTCAGATTTTACCGAACATGCGACCGGCAACATTCCAACCGGCACCGCCCGATACCCAATCCCACGCACCGTTTCAATGTGGCATCCGGCCGAGAGCGGGATCTTACGGCGAATGTTTTTAATGTGCGCATCCAGCGTATTATGGAATACCGCGTCAGGGATTTCCCAAACATACCCTAACAGCTTGTCCCGCGACACCACTTCGGGGCTATACCGCAGCAAGTACTCAATAATCAGTAGTTCCTTGTGGGAGAACGTGATCGGTTCAGACCCGCTCCGCACGACCCGCCGCTCGACATCAATGGTAAGGTTGCCAACCTGAAGTAGATCGCTGGCGAGCGAGCGAGACCGGCGAGCTACTACCTGCAAACGCGCGATCAGTTCAACGGTGCGGACCGGTAGATAGATGAAATCATCAGCGTGGTTAAGCAGCGCCATTGTGGGCAGCAACGCTGATCGGGACGTGGAATAGATAATGATCGGCGTATCAACCCGCAGTTTCCTGACCTCGGCACACCAAGCCATAAAGTGCATGGGCCGCACATCGGCATTCACCAAGAACACATCATACCCACTGACGCCCCGCGACAGCCGGGTCAGGGCCGCGTCGGCATCGGCAAAGTGGTCGACCGAATAGGACATTTTTTTGAAGCATCGCTTTAGCTTTGCTACTCGCCTTTTGTCACGCTCTACCAACATGATATGCATACAGAAAGGTGCCTAAATTAACTGTTAAATCATTATAACAAAAATTCAGGTTGTTTTCATCCGGGCTTTGTATAAATAAGCTGCGAATGATCCTTCTTTGGTAATCATCTCGCACAGTTATTTGTTTAAATAGTAACCTGATATCAGTATGGTAAAGCAAATTTTAGCAGGAACATCAATGTTCGCACTCATGCTCACGGCCGCTCCGTTGGCTTTTGCGGACATCACCGTTACGAGCGATAACGACGCTTCAGTATCAAATACCCTGAACGTCACCGCTAACTCTGGCGACAACACCTCTACCGGTGGTCGCGGTGGTCGCGGTGGTGACGGCGGCAGCGCGAGCGCTAACGGCGGTAGCCAAGCATCAGTCGGTAACGGCGGCGCTGGCGGTAACGGCGGCGCTGGCGGCACGATCATGACCGGCAATGCGATCGCAACTGCCGAAGTCGAGACCGAGATCAACACGACCGATACGGAAATCATCGACAATGACGGCGACGATGATGACAACTATAACGAATACCTTTCTATTCGAGCACGCGAAGCTCAATCTTCTGAATCTGAAAGCGACTACAGCGAGGATCATTCATGGGGAGTCTCTATGTCTGACACCGAGTTTGCTGCTGAAGTGTACGATTCTGAAAACGGCTCAAATGTCGAGTCTGACAGCGCTTCAAGCATCGAAGCTACTGAAGACGAGGGCTTATTGGGTACTGATTCCAGCTACACCGAAGATGAGTGGAATCACTACGCTGCCAATGAGTACGACAATGACGAAGGTGGTTCTGTATACTACAGCTCTGAAACCTACGACGAAGGCACTGATCATTCAGTCGATATGTCTGAATCAGAATCAGAAGCTTCTGAAGCAGAGTACGAGCTTGAGTATCGCCGCGAGTACGTTTGCGAGTGTGACGATGACATCGAGGTCGATAACGACAACGATGGAGTCGTTTCAACCAACGGTACCGTAACCGCTATGTCTGGCGGTAACACAAGCCGCGGTGATGATGGTGGCCAGGGTGGCATGAGCGGCGACGCTAGTGCTAACGGTGGTAGCCAGGCAGCTGCAGGCAACGGTGGTACCGGCGGTGCTGGCGCTACTGGTGGCTTCATTGACACTGGTGTAGCTGATTCACTCGCTACAGTCACTACGGTTCAAAACCGCACCACTACTCGTATCGTACGCAACTAACCCTTGCTACGTTCCTAAAACAGCCTAGCTGTTTTAGGTTTGCGGGCCAGCGATCAGCTGCCCCGCAAACCTAAAAAAGTTTCCAAGTCCTATGTCTCACCCAACCCATTTCATTCATACCATTGTCGCAGGAATGTTGATCGTTTCCTTTTTTGCCACCCCACTCCACCTGACCTTTGCCGACGAAACAAATCCCGAAGCCAGCACCGGAACCTCCGACACCGGCGCTAGCGAAACTCCGACTGACAGCGACCCTTCCCCGTCCGAACCAGACGCTGACGATACCAGCGAGGAACAAACCGACAGTTCGGATCCAGAAACAGGTACCGAAATAACTGAAACCAACAACCCTGCCGAGACAGAGGATGACATGACCGTACCTGACGACGAGACACCGGAAACCGAGCTCACGCCCGAGAGCGAGTCAGCTGACCAACCTTTGACGCTGACCGCTACCGACAGTGAAGCTACTGGGTCAGATACAAGCACGACTTCTGAAACTATGCTCCCCACTGCTACTAGTAGTGACGATGCTACTGGAAGCGATGGTTCTGGGAATAACCGTGATTCTGAAGAGGTCAACGCTTTAAGCAGCTCCACACCAGCGCTTGATCTCCCTGTGATTGAGGTAGGTGGCAGCGTTACCGCTGCCACCACGACGATCATCACCGATAGTTTAGACACCCCCACCTACCCGGCTGGTACCACCACGATCGAAACTGGCGACGCCGTGGCTACGGCCAATATCGTCAACATCGTTAACAGCAACTTTGTAAACAGTGATGGTTCGATCGTGGTATGGGACATCCTTTCTGGATCATTCACCACCCTTGACCTCCGGACCGCGAGCGGTACCTGCTCCCTCTCAAACTGCACGACCGAGGGCTTTACGGTAAATGTCAGTAACGATGCCGATATTGAAAACATACTGGTGCTGTCGGCCAATACCGGTAGCAACACGATCGCTCACGCGGAAACTGGCGTTATTGAGACCGGTGACGCCTACGCAAACGCCAACCTCATTAACGTCGCCAACCTCAATCTCGTTAATTCAAACTACCTACTTGCGATCATCAACGCCTTTTCGAGCGTCGCCGGCGACATCGTCTTTCCGAGCCTGACCGCCTACATGACAAGCGAATCGACACCAAGCGCGATCAACCTATCGAATACCGGCACGATCGGCAACGATATTACCGCGAACGCCGACACTGGAAGCAACGCAGTCTATGATGCAAATGGCATGATCGTAACCGGCGTGGCTGAAACCGCGGTGTCACTGATCAACCAACTCAACAGTTCCCTGATTGGCGGGGAAAATGTCTCCCTGCTCTTGCGGGTTCATGGCGATTGGACCGGTGAAGTGTACGGCCTCCCGGACGGCATTGAAATGATTGGTATCAACGGCGGGTACCTGCTCAATTTCAACCGTGACCATGCCGCCATCAGCACCGACGGCGCGATTAATGCGACCAACACCGCCTCGATCAGCAACAAACTCTTGCTCGATGCGATGACCGGAAACAATACTATTTACGACGCGGATACAGCACTCATCACGACCGGTAACGCGTACGTGGGCGCCAACGTCATCAACGTGGCCAACGCGAACGTGATCGGCCGAAACTGGATGCTCGGTATCATCAATATTTTCGGCGACTTTACTGGCAACCTATCATTCGGACGACCCGACCTCTGGATTGGCGGCAGCGTAGCGGTGCCAAGCCGAACCTTCAACGGTGATACGGTAACCTACGAATATACGGTCACCAACCGCGGCGACTCGTACGTCAATAACGTGGTCCTCACTGACAAGCTAAGCCCGTTCGTGTCACCTGCCGATAGCGCCCTGACTGGCTACGACGCCAATTCGCACACCATTAAGCACACCTTGGGACGACTTGACCCTGGGGAAACCGTTACCTTTAGCTACAGCGCGACGGTGGCCAATGCCAGCTACCAAACCGACATCACGAACACCGCCATGGTGGCCGGCCGGGAAACTGATAACGACGTTAAGGATAACGTCGAAGTAGTCACCTTCCGCACCAAATCAAACAGCAGCAGTGGCGGCAGTAGTAGTAATGATGACGACAATGACAATGTGACAAATCGTGATAACCAAAACCACGCCCTCTTGTCGGCATCAGGGGGAATTACCGACCAGCTCAAAATCACCAGAACCCCTCGTGTGGCCACGATGCGTCCGGGCGAAACCGTGACCGAAACTCTTGTCCTCTATAACACCAGCAACCAGCCAATTGAACAGGTGGTAGTGATCGACACGCTGTACCAGGCCGGCACGCGAACGATTATTTCAAAGGAGTCATGGGACCTCGGTACGATTGCTCCGCACGAAGAGATCACGTTATCGTATGACCTATCCTTTAACGCTGCAGCCGCCGGTGGTGAGTACTATTTTGAAACCGAGGCACAGAACCACCGTGGACAGCTATCGGTGTTTTATAACGGACAGCTGTTCCTTATCCACCCGGTAACGACCTCCCTGCCGGAACTGCTGACTCCCTACACCACTAATCCAAATGGTTTAGTGCTCGGCAGCGCAACGACCAGCAGCTTAGGAGTGATGCGAGTTGAATCGGTAGACCTGCCGTCACTCTTCCCATTAGCTGAAGCCGCCGAGGTCGAGTCGACCGATACCGCACCAAACGCTTGGCGGCCGTACTTGGAACTTCTCCTCCTTACCCTCTTTGTTTACGTCGCCGATCAGCTCTGGCGACACCGCCAGCGACTCTTCCCTCGCTCCTAGCCCAGCCGCGCCGAAATAAAAACACCCTCCATGGAGGGTGTTTTTAGAGTGAAAAATAGATCATGATGGGCAAGACCCAGGTAAGCCAATCTGCGACCCCTTTGCCGCGCAGCTGACCGTACCGGCGCGGGTGCAGGTAGAATTCTTGCATCGTAAGAAGGGCAATGGCCACTCCGACAATCACATAGAGGGCGATATCGCTCCCAAACAACCGGTGCGCGATCGCAGCTGCACAAATGAGGAACAGGACCGATCCAACCAGGTGAAAAGCCGCTCGGTATGCGAGCAAGGTGTAGCTGAAACGGTTTGGTCCGTATTTGGCATAGGCAGACTCCAAGGCACAGAGGTACGACTGGCGGCCACGCACCACCCGGCCCTCAATTTCTGTAGCGATCGGATACAAACGCTCCGGAATTGTCTCTACGTAGGCATGAAAACGTTTTATGTACCCAAGCATTGGAAATCAGTATAGCATCAGTTTTGTTCCCGACCAGCCCAGCCTGCGCATGGGGTATACTACGGGATATATGGATGCACGCGAGTACATTGTGACGATCAATAGCGGATCTTCAAGCGTAAAATTTGCCCTGTTCAGTTACCCGGAACTCACCAAAGTCTATGACGGCAAGGCGGATCGGATCGGGATGCCGGGCACGTACCTCACCGTAAAAGACCACCAGAGCGGCCAGATAGAGCGCACCACCATTGAAGATGGACAAGCGATCCCGCACCTCATCGCCGCCATTGAACGACTCGCCCCGACCAACGCGATCCGGGCGATCGGCCACCGGATCGTCCACGGCGGCCCCAAGTACCGCAAGACTACCCGCCTCACTGAATCTGTACTCGCCGACCTCACTGCCCTGACGTCATTTGCCCCTCGCCACTTGCCGCAGGCCCTAGGCCTCGTGCGCACGTTTCTAGCGACGTATGCCAATACCGCACAGTACGCCTGCTTTGATACGGCTTTTTTTAAAACACTGCCTCGCCTGGCCACCCTCCTCCCCCTCCCGCGGCAGTACGAAGCCATGGGCGTCCAGCGCTACGGTTTTCACGGTCTCTCGTACACGTATATCCTTTCTGAACTTACCAAACTTGACGCAACGATCGTCAATAAAAAGATCATCCTGTGCCATTTAGGCAGCGGCGCCAGCGTCACCGCGATCAAAAACGGCCAACCCTGGGACACCAGTATGGGCTTCTCCCCGAATTCTGGCGTACCGATGGGGACCAGAACCGGTGACCTTGATCCTGGCGTGGCCGAGTACCTGCTAACGGCGGGCGGACTGACCATAGACGCGTTCAGCCACCTCGTTAATTACGAATCAGGATCTCTCGGCGTATCCGGCACGACGGCCGACATGGAGACACTAATCAAACAAGCTCCCACCGACCCTCACGCTGAAGAAGCGGTCAGCTACTTTTGCTACAGCGTCCAGAAAGCCATTGGCAGCATGGCTGGCAGCCTGGGTGGAGCGGACCTTCTGGTATTTTCTGGCGGCATGGCCGAACAATCACCAGAAATTCGCCGGCGCATAGCCGAACCGCTCGAGTACCTGGGATTCACCGTAAACCTGACCTTGAACGCTGTGAACAGCACCCGCATTTCAGAAGCCACCAGTCGAGGCATAATCTACCTGATCCCGACTGACGAAGAGCAAACCATAGCAGCCGAGGTCAGTCCATTCATCGCCTAAACCCTATGTCCAACACCACCATCCTTTCACCAGAAGCGCTCGCGCGCCTTGATGCGTACTGGCGTACGTCCAACTACCTATCGGTAGCACAAATCTACCTACGCGATAACCCGTTGTTGCGCGAACCGCTCCGTTTGGAACACATCAAACCGGTACTGCTCGGGCACTGGGGCACGACGCCAGGGCAAAATTTCATCTACACCCACCTCAACCGGGCCATCAAAGAGCACCAGCTCAATATGATCTACATTTCTGGACCCGGTCACGGCGGTCCGGCCATGGTGAGTCAGGCCTACCTCGAAGGCACCTATTCAGAAGTCTACCCAGAGATCAGCCAAGACGAAGCCGGACTTAAAAAACTTTTCACCCAGTTCTCTTTTCCGGGCGGTATCCCGAGCCACGTCTCCCCTGAATGCCCTGGTTCGATCCACGAAGGTGGCGAGCTCGGCTATTCGTTAAGCCACGCGTTCGGAGCCGCTTTTGATAACCCTTCTCTGATCGTTGCGTGCGTGGTCGGCGACGGTGAAGCGGAAACCGGTCCCCTCGCGACCGCCTGGCATTCCAACAAATTCCTCAATCCGATCGAAGACGGGGCGGTACTGCCGATCCTCCACCTCAACGAATACAAGATCGCGAACCCAACCCTGCTCGCGCGTATTCCAAAAGAAGAACTGACAAACCTGTTCCGAGGCTACGGCTGGACGCCGCTGTTTGTGGAAGGTTCTGATCCAACCCTCATGCATGAAGCCATGGCGGCTGCGGTTGAGGAAGCAATTGAAACCATCCGCCATATCCAAGCGATCGCCAGAGCCAAAGGCACCCCAACCCGCCCAGCCTGGCCAATGATCATCCTCCGGTCACCCAAAGGGTGGACCGGCCCGAAAGCCAATGGCCCAAAACCGATTGAGGATTCCTTCCGTTCACACCAAGTGCCGCTCCAGAACCCGCAGCAAAATCCCGAACACGTGGCCGCTATTGAAGCGTGGCTTAAAAGTTACCGACCGGACGAACTATTCGATGAGCACGGAAAAGTACGGAGCGACATCGCCAGCCTCGCTCCGCATGGAACATACCGCATGAGCGCCAATCCGCACGCCAACGGCGGCTTGCTGCTCCGAGACCTCGTCATGCCAGACTTCCGCGAGTACGCCCACCCGATCACAAAGCGTGGCAGCAAGGGTGAAGGCGACACCCGGGTCTTGGCTCGCTTCGTCCGCGACGTGGTCAAGGAAAATGAGGAAGCGAAGAATTTCCGCATTTTCGGTCCGGATGAAACGATCTCAAACGGCCTAGAAGCAGTATTTGAAGTCACCAACCGGCAGTGGCTCGGCGAAACCAAAGAGAGCGACGAGTATCTCGCTCCATCAGGACGAGTCCTTGAAGTACTAAGCGAGCACCAGTGCGAGGGGTGGCTTGAAGGCTACCTGCTGACTGGACGCCACGGGTTATTTAACTGTTATGAGGCGTTCATTCACATCGTGGACTCGATGTTCAACCAGCACGCCAAGTGGCTCAAGGTAACCGCTGCTCTGCCGTGGCGAGCCAAGATCGCGTCCCTTAACTACCTCCTCGCGTCCCACGTCTGGCGCCAAGATCACAACGGGTTTACCCACCAGGATCCCGGTTTTATCGATCACGTGGCCACCAAAAAGTCCGAAGTGGTGCGCGTGTACCTGCCGCCAGATGCTAACTGCCTATTGTCGGTCGCGGACCATTGTCTCCGGAGCCGTCACTACGTCAATGTGATCGTCGCCGGCAAGCACCCAGCACCGCAGTGGCTCACCATGGACGAAGCCGTCGCCCACTGCACCAAGGGCGTCAGCATTTGGGATTGGGCCAGCAATGACCATGATGCAGAGCCAGACATTGTGATGGCCGCTGCGGGCGATGTGCCAACCTTGGAGACACTGGCAGCCGTATCAATTCTGCGCGAGCATCTGCCCGAGCTACGGATCCGGGTAGTGAATGTCGTTGACCTCATGAAACTCCAACCGGAATCAGAGCACCCGCACGGATTGTCAGACACCGAATTCGATTCCCTCTTTACCGAAAGCAAGCCGATCATATTTGCGTATCACGGATACCCAACCCTGATCCATCGCCTTACGTATCGTCGCCGCAATCACGGAAACCTACATGTTCGCGGCTACAAAGAAGAAGGCACGATCACCACGGCGTTTGACATGACCGTTCTCAATGACCTTGATCGATTCCATTTGGTCATGGACGCGATCGATCGCCTGCCGCACCTTGGTACCCACGGCGACTACCTGCGGCAAATGATGCAGGATAAGCTCATCGCTCACAAAGAGTACATCTATGAACATGGCGAGGATATGCCGGAGATCAAAAATTGGCAGTGGACCAAGGCGTAGTATTTACAAAGTAAATAAACCGTTGTACGGTATAGCACGGAGAGATGTAACCTTGGGAGAATCTCAATGTACCTCGATACGGTCATACCAGGCTGCTTTAGCCTGATCTCGGACCACCTGGAGGCCGAGGCAATGCCAGAACTGCTGCGTCGCTACGAAGAACCGTGGCGCTGCTGCCACACCCTTGAAGGCGTAGTGTACCGCGGTGAAGTCGCTGCCAACCTAAATCTCCGACACTGGCGGAACGAGGAACGAGCCGCCCTCTTTGCTGCGATACTGTTCCGTCACGCCGTCTACCGAATCAACCGGTACCGGTCGAATGCGCACCAGAGCGCCCTTCTGGCCAAGCGGCTGATCAAAGAACCGACCATCCGCACCTTGGCGGAGGCGAGCCTCCGGGCCGTCGGCCGTCGACAATTCACCGGGTTGCCTTCGGGCGCCTGGCGAATTAGCGCCCTTCTCCTTGATCTTGATCTATGCCACCTGGCTGATCGAGAACGCTTGGACAAGGAGTACCGACTACTCGAATCCGAATACCGCCCTCTGATGGATGAGGGTGAATTCTACACCTTCTACGAACGCGAGGCGCGGTGGCACCTCGACCGCTCACACCTGTACTTCACGGAACATTTTGAAGCCGTGGAGCCACAAGCGCGCGAGAACCTGAAGCAGCTCCTTGATGCTCACTGACCAAGACGGCGCCCGCTACACTCGTGTAGCGGGCGCTTTTCATGACATAGGTACGCGCGGCCCATGCTAGCATTAGCAAGTATGAGTTTACCTTTCCTCCGGACCCTGCTCTATGCCACCGTATACACTACCGGCGCTGCGGTACTGATCATTGAAGTGGCGGCGGTTCGCCTTCTAGCCCCCTACTTTGGCGCTTCTCTGTACGTGCTTTCAAGCGTACTGACCGTGATACTAGCAGCGTTGGCGCTCGGCTACTACTGTGGCGGACGGTTGGCCGATCGGTTGCCGAATCCTTTTGCTCTCTATGCCATTATCAGCACGGCTGGAGCTCTGGTGGCTGGGTTGTACTACCTGTCCCTATCACTCCTGCCGGCCGCTGAAGCGTTGGGCTTGACCACTGGTCCGCTTTTTGTGTCGGTATGTATTTTTTTCTTACCAGCGTTCCTTCTCGGCATTGATTCACCGTTTGTGGTCAAGCTGCTGTCGCAACATGCTCCGACCACGGACACTGGTGCGATTGCCGGGACCACCTTTTTTTGGAGCACCATCGGGAGCATCACCGGCAGTTTGGCGGCGGGCTTTTACCTGATCCCAACCCTCGGCATCGCGAGAACCATGATCCTGGTTTCTCTCACGCTTACGGTCGGTAGTTTACTGGCCGCTCTGGGGGTAGCTAACCGCCGCAACCATTCTCCAGAAGACCTACCACCCAAAACGCTACGCTTCATTTTGGGATACCTCGGTACCTTGGTTGCCTTGACCACGCTAATCTCCTACGGCGTGTTCCATCGCCCATCATCTTTTGTACCGCTCGGCACCCTCATCCACGAAGAGGACGGGTACTATTCCCGCCTCCAGGTAATCGGGTATGAACAGGATAATCGGCAGTACCGTTTCCTTAAGAATGACACGAACCTGTCAACCGCTATTGAACTTGGCACCACGACGCCCGTTTCTGCCTACGTTCAATTTTCTGATCTGTACCAGGACCTTGGGATCGCACCAGATCGGTATCTGGTGCTCGGGGCTGGCGCCTACGCTATCCCCCGGCACGTGGCAGCGGTATCACCCGCCACCGCCATTGACGTGGTTGAGATCGAACCGAAGCTCCTCCCCGTTAGCCAAACCTACTTTGAACTCGAGCCGACTGAACATTTGCGTACGTACACTATGGACGCGCGGGCATTCTTGCGCGGGACTACGACCACCTACGACGTAATTTATTCTGACGTCATGAATGGCGGCCACTTCATCCCTCCCCACCTTTCCACTGTAGAATTTTACGAAACGGTACGATCCCACCTGGCTCCAGACGGCGTGGGGATCATCAACTTTATTGGCGCCCTGCACCAGAATGGCAACAACCTGACCGACTCGATGCGAGCTACGATTGCTGCGGTATTCCCAAACCATCAACTGTTTGCCATATCCGGCACCTCAACCCCAAAACTGCAGAACCTCATGTTTATCGTCCGCCACGAAGGCCGACCGATCAGTGTCAACGAAAACCGGATTATTCGAAATTTCTTTCAAGCCACCGAGACTCCCCTCGGTGACATGCTGGTTTCCGAACCGGCCCCGACCCTGCCTCCTCGGTGGCTATTCTATGACGATCGGGCTGCGATCGAACCACTCTTGTTCGAGCAGGAGCGCAATACAAAACACCTCCGCTAGGGAGGTGTTTTGTATTGCGCGAGGCTATTTGACTCCGACCGGACGCTTTGGGGATCGGCGTACCTGGCCAGCGGTTGCGCGGGCCCGTTTTTTGACGTCAAAGGCCAATTCGTCTTTCTTCATGTCCACTTTGACGGTGCCACCGCGAAGCATCCCTTCGCTGATCATCATTGACGCGACCGGCGTGAGGATCTTGCTCTGGATCACTCGCTTCAATGGACGAGCGCCAAACTTAGGATCGTAACCGACCTTCGCCAAGTAATCCATCACAGCTTCGCTCACCTGGAGTTCGATATCCTTCTTCTCGAGACGACGCTTCACTTCATCCACCTGGATCGATACGATGCTGCGGATCGTTTCTGGGGAAAGGATGTCAAAGACAATGATCTCATCGAGCCGGTTCAAGAATTCGGGACGGAAGAACAGCTTGAGACTGTCCATCACCTTGTCCTTGGCCTGCGCGTACTGCGTCGCTTCGCCATGGTCAGACGTAAACCCGAAGCTAGACATGCGGTCGATATGCTCGGCTCCGATGTTCGAGGTCATAATGATCACAGTGTTGCGGAAATTAACCTTGCGGCCTTTGGCATCCGTGAGGTGTCCAGAGTCAAGCACCTGGAGGAGCAAGTTGAACACTTCAGGATGCGCCTTCTCAACCTCATCAAGGAGGATCACCGCGTACGGTCGGTGACGGACACGTTCGGCGATGTTACCACCCTCCTCGTGGCCGACGTACCCGGGCGGCGAACCGATGATCTTGGAGATCGAATGTTTCTCCATGTACTCCGACATATCGATCCGCAACAGCGCATCGGTGTCGTTGAACATAAATTCGGCCAACGCTCGGGACAATTCCGTCTTACCGACACCAGTTGGTCCGAGGAACAGGAATGATCCGATCGGCCGGTTAGGATCGGCAATGCCAGCGCGAGAGCGTTTGATGGCGTCTGATACGAGCGTCACCGCCGCATTCTGTCCCACCACCTTTTGGCGCAGATCTTCCTCCATGCGTGACAATTTTTCCGCTTCGGCTTCAAGCATGCGGGATACCGGGATACCGGTCCAGCGTGACACGACCATCGCAATATCTTCTTCGGTCACCTCTTCCTTCAGGAGTCGGCGATTGCGCTGGAGCTTCTTCAAGCGTTTAACTTTCTGATCCAAATCGCGCTCAATCGCCGGAATACTGTCGTAGCGGATTTCAGCAGCACGGGTAAGGTCAGCGATCGCTTCGGCATTTTCTGCCTCGATACGTAATTCTTCTAGCTCTTTCTTGAGACGACTAATTTCGCCGAGCGCTTCTTTCTCATTACTCCACTTGGTTTCAAGGGCCGACGTCTTTTCTCGTAACTCGCCGATTTCGGCATCGATTTCTTTGATGCGATCTTTGATCTTTTTCTTATTCTCCGAGACACCCTCTTCCTTCTTCAAGGCTTCGCGTTCGATCTCGAGCCGGCGCACCTGACGGTCGGCCGTCACGAGTTCTTCTGGTCGGTTCTCAAGCGAGATACGCAAGGCGGACGCGGCTTCGTCGATAAGGTCCACGGCTTTATCTGGCAGGAATCGATCAGTGATGTAGCGAGCCGATAGGTTTACCGCACTCACGATCGCATCGTCAGTGATTCGCACCCCATGGAACAGCTCGTACTTCTCGGCAATACCGCGCAAAATAGCGACCGTGTCTTCCTGCGACGGTTCGTTCACATAGACTGGCTGGAACCGACGGGTCAACGCTGGATCGCGCTCGATATGCTTTTGGTACTCCTTAAGCGTCGTCGCACCGATCACCCGGATCTCACCACGCGCTAGGGCGGGTTTCAACATGTTTGATGCGTCCATTGATCCTTCCGCCTGACCAGCACCGACGATCGTATGCAACTCATCAATAAATAGAATGACGTGTCCTTGGCTTGATTCGACCTCTTTCATGACTGCCTTGAGGCGTTCCTCGAACTCACCACGGAACTTTGTGCCCGCGACCAGTAACCCGAGGTCCAGGGACAGGATCTCTTTGCCTTTGATTGATTCCGGGACTTGGTTTTGTACGATCTGCTGCGCCAAACCTTCAGCAATGGCGGTTTTACCAACTCCAGCCTCGCCGATTAGGACGGGGTTGTTCTTGGTTCGTCGTGACAGGATCTGGACCACGCGCTGCACCTCCATATCGCGTCCAATGACCGGGTCCAGCTTGCTTTCCTGGGCCAGTTTCGTCAGGTTGCGCGTGTACTTCGTGAGGGCGCGGAACTTTTTCGGTGACTGGGCATCTGAAACGCGGTGTTCGCGGATCTCGCGAATGAGCGTCACGACGCGGTTCTTATCGATGCCGACCCGCTGCAGCACTTCGGTCGCATTGCCGGGGTATTCCAACACGGAGACGAACAGGTGTTCAACACCCACATAGGAATCACCCAACTGTTCTGCCAACTGGCCAGAGTATTCCAACGCTTTCGCAAGCTCGGGCGTCAGGTACAGCTGGTACGATTGCGAGACAGACGAAGTCGGCTCTCCTTCGAGAGCTTCAAGCAGTAAATCGGTAAAGGCGATGATATCGATATCGAGCCGTTCCAAAACAGAGATCACCATGCTTTCTTCCTGCATGGCGAGCGCCGTCAGTAGGTGTACGGAGTTTACGTGGTTCTGCCCTCGTTCGATTGCCAATTCATGCGCCTTCCTGATTGCTTCCTTTGCTTTAGACGTAAAGTTGTGAAAATTGGGCATGTTCAATAAATTACGGTTTCCCCATTATTAAGTACCGATACTATCGAGGCGGTATTTCAGAATTAAACAGGTACTAATATATTACAATATTTAAAGCACCATGTCAAAAACAGGTGCTTTAAATATACCGTAATCATACCACACCGAACCCTCCCTACAGAGGTTTAGTTTCGGCCGCGACGTGCTTCGCTAGCGTCGAAATGGCGTACTCCATATCCGCCTCGGTAGTAGCTGATCCCAGAGTAAGCCGGAGCGTTGATTGGGCGCGGGCCGCATCGCCGGTTACGGCATGCACCACCTGGCTCATGCCCCCACCGGCGGCGCTGCAGGCGCTTTTCGTGCTGGCTGCTACCCCTTTCTCGTCTAGTGACACCACCATGAATTCAGCATCAAGCCCGGGAATGGAAATGTTAATGTTATTTGCGACACGATCCGCCCCAAAGGGGCCATTCAGCACCGCTCTCGGAATCTCTGAACCAATCCGCGCCATGGCCCAGTCACGAAGCCGGGACACAGAAGCGGCGCGACTCTGCCATTCGGCTTGCGCTTTCAGGATCGCTTCAACACCCCCAGCAATCAGAGCCGGATTTTCAGTACCGGGACGCAAGCCCCGCTCCTGGGCTCCGCCGTAGAGAATCGGCAGCAAGGCCACCCCTTTTCGGTACGCCAACACGCCCATGCCTTTTGGTCCGCCACACTTCCCCGCATCAAGCGACATCAGGTCAACCTTAAGCTGCGAGAGCACGCATGGCAGCCACAGCGGAGCTTGGGCAGCATCGAGGTGAAACAGGAGATGTGACACCCCCCGGCTGCGCGCCTCATTCACAATACGGCCAATGTTTCCGACCCGCTCGATCGATCCGATCTCGCTGTTTACGTACGAAACCGTGACCAGCACCGTCCGGCTGGAAAGCCGCTCGCGAAGCGCTTGACTCTTGATCTGACCAGTGTCCGATACCGGCAACTCATGAACAACAACCCCGCGCTTCGCGAGCGCAGCGAGCGTGCGCGCGGTCGCGGGATGCTCGATGGGCGTAGTAATGATCTCCATCTCGGCGTACGGGACCTTCCCTTCTTCATGGACCCGTTCTAGATGGCCAACAATCGCTAAATTATTGCTCTCGGTGCCGCCGCTTGTGAATACGATTCCCGATTCTGGGACCTCAAGGGTTTTGGCTAACCGTGAGCGCGCCTCGCTCACAATGGCACGGGCCGCCTGGCCTTCGGTATGGATGGCGCTCGGATTGCCAAACGACGCCATGAACACCGTTTCCATCACCCGCCACGCTTCGGGGATAAGCGGCGTGGCTGACGCGTGGTCAAGGTATACGCGGCCGGGCAAGGACGGATGTATCTCGTTGGTTTTATGGCGAAAGAATGAAAAATCCATAGAATGCGAAAATCATGACACGGGGTGCTATTTCTGTAAATATTTGCTATAGTACGAGCACTTTACGCGGCTTTAGGTTCCTGACCCGCGCAGTTTATCAATTTCACCTCTACCTTTTTACTCTATGGCTAAAAAAACTTCACCCGCTGCCGGTTTGACCAAGCGACCGCCGGTCGTCGTTATTATGGGTCACATTGACCACGGCAAATCGACCCTGCTTGACTACATCCGGAAGACCAACATCGTTGACACCGAAGCAGGCGGTATCACCCAACACCTGTCTGCGTATGAAATTACGCACCAGACCGCCGAAGGCTCTACTGAACGCATTACCTTCCTCGATACTCCCGGTCATGCCGCTTTCCAAAAGATGCGCGTGCGGGGCGCGTCGGTCGCTGATATCGCCGTGCTGATCGTATCTGCCGAGGACGGGGTAAAGCCGCAGACGCTTGAAGCGTATGCCGCCATCAAAGCCGCCGAGATCCCGTTTGTGGTTGCGATCAACAAAGTCGACAAACCAGCGGCGGATATTTTGCGTACCCAGACCTCACTCATTGAACACGAGATCTACATCGAAGGCATGGGTGGCGACATTCCTTGGGTAGGAATCTCTGCGAAGACTGGCGCTGGGATTTCCGATCTGCTTGACCTTATCGTACTCTCGTCAGACCTGGCTGGCTTTACCGCCGACTCCAGTAACGCGGGGAGCGGCATCGTGATCGAAGGCGCACTTGATCCAAAGCGCGGCAACTCTGCCACCGTGATCATCAAGGATGGCTCACTGCGAAGCGGCGAATACATTATCGCCGGCGAGTTCATCGCTCCGATCCGCATCATGGAAGATGCGTACGGCAAGTCGATCAAGGAAGCCACTTTCTCGGCACCAGTGCGAATTGTCGGCTTTAGTGGGGTACCGGCCGTCGGCAGCGCGTTCACTACCGCCAAAACCAAGAAAGCTGCCGAGGAACTCGCGAGTAAACCGGCGGCGGCTGTTCTCTCGTTTCCGAAAACCGACAAGCCCGTCATTCCGATTCTCATCAAAGCCGATGTCCAAGGCACGATCGAAGCGATCGAACATGAATTGGAAGGCATCAAATCAGAACGTATTACCGTGCGCACCATTGGCCGCGGTGTCGGTCCGATCACAGACAGCGATGTCCAGGCGGTGTCAGCGACCAAGGACGCGATCATCGTTGGCTTTAACGTCAAAGTCGAACGTTCAGCCAAAGACCTCGCCGAACGCCTCGGCGTCGAGATCGATACCTTTTCGGTCATTTATGAATTGAGCGAATGGTTGAATTCTGCCCTTAAGAACCGCACGCCAAAGTTGGAAGAGCGCGTCTTGACCGGTCGGATCAAGCTGCTCAAACATTTCAGCACCCAAAAGCATACCCACGTGCTCGGCGGACGCGTCGAGGAAGGCCACATCAAAGTCGGTGAAAGCGTCCGCATTCTGCGCCGCGACCTAGAGATCGGCAAGGGCGTTCTAAAGAACCTCCAACAGCACAAATCTGACGTTCAACGCATCGACGAGGGCGAGTTCGGCATGCAGCTTGATACCAAAACCGAGATCGCGCCCGGAGACGTGCTCGAGGCGTTTGAAACCATCATCACCTAATGTATGAAGCAACCAGCCGGATTTGATAAGCATGAACGAGTAGAGGCAACCATCACGGAACTGACTGCTACGTTCGTGCTCCATGAGGCAAACCCGAATCCGCTCATCACGGTAACTAAAACCCATATCTCCCCCGACTACCGACGGGCGATGATATTTTTCACGACCATTCCGAGTGATCGCGAAGAGGATGCGCTCGTGTTTATGAAGCGCTCCGGCAGCGACTTGCGCGAGTACATCAAGCGTCACAGCCGCTTAAAGCATATTCCCCACCTCGAATTTTCTGTCGACTACGGAGAACGTCACCGCCAACACATCGATGAGTTGGCGCAGCAAATACCACCACCTGCCCCCGAAAAGTAGTCCGCGGCGGTGCGGTTGGATGGAAAAGAGAAAAATGCTACAGTAATTCGGCCTGCCTTAAAGGCAAGCGATCAGTCCTGGTGGCGAAGAGGTAACGCTGGGGACTGCAAATCCTCCATGCGCGGGTTCGATTCCCGCCCAGGACTCACGTATTTGCCCTCCCAGGCGAATACGGCACGGCAGCGCTTTATGCGCCTGACGCGCGTGCCGGGATGGTGTAATTGGTAGCCACGCAAGACTTAAAATTTTGTGGCCGCAAGGCCGTGCGGGTTCGATTCCCGCTCCCGGCACCATCTAAAAATTCCTTAGCGCCTAGCTAGGGAATTTTTAGATTTGCCCCAGGGAATCGAAAGCCGCAGCGTAGCGAGGCAGGGTCGTGAGCAGCATATTTTTAAGGAGCAGTGCGACTATAAAAATAGCTGACTCCTGACCGATTCCCGCTCCCGGCACAACGTAAAAAGCCTTCAGTGTAACTGAAGGCTTTTTACGTTTCCTTTAGGAAATCAAAAGCCGCAGCACAGCTACCCATTTGAAATTACGCTGCCTGAATTATTTCCTGCCCGGCAGTGGTGCGGGTCGCGCGTTCAAATAGCCGACCCGAGAGGGCAAACAGGGCCGCAAACCCCCAGCTTAATATCACGACCCCCAGCACCCCACCCCACTCACCGGCCGTTCCCACAGGTGGCTGCCAAATCACAAACGCAACAATTGGGACCAAAGCTTGGAGGGTTGCCATGACATACATGGTTCGCATCATGCCGTGTGGCCGAAGCCGAGACAC
>JACCDV010091834.1_pt1 | contig 25517 bp, 14 predicted proteins | sample 7446131 | NCBI WGS metagenome assembly JACCDV01 (sample SAMN15323448, study PRJNA562643) | freshwater metagenome | isolation source: river surface water | place: USA:Blue River Watershed | collected 2017-08-17
AATAAAAGATTTGCAGTTGATGAAAAATGGAATTTGCCAGCAAAACTTTTACCGCCTAACCCAAGTGGACTTTTTATTACAAATGTGCTAGGACAAACTACTGCACAAGATTATGCTGGTAAAATAAGTTTTGAATACCAAGGAAAAAATTATGAATTAGACGCCATTAGTGAAGGCCCTAGTGATTTGTTTGTTATTTTTTGTGATGCAACCAACGGCATTAACACCTACCATACGGGAAGATACATGTATGTGCCTAGGCCAGATAAAAATGGTAATACCTTTATCGATTTTAATAAAGCATTTAATCCACCCTGCGCTTATACCCCTTTTGCTACATGCCCGATTCCTCCAAAACAAAACAAACTCCCATTTAAGGTTACGGCAGGCGAGCTATCAGATAAACACAAATAACGCTTTCATATACAAGCATAAAAAAAGGGCGAACCGTTGGTTCGCCCTTTTTTATAAAACGTATACTATTATCTTCTAGTAAATGAATAGGTATAGTATCCACCATTAGAAAGGTTAAGTACTACATCGTAAGTACCAGCTTTCATAGCAAGGTTATCGCCATTGAAATCAAGTACACCATCTCCACCACTATCTCCTAGGTTTACATCCCAAGAGCTGTTAAATCTAAACTTAAGTTCAGAATCAGCAGCAAGTGTGAAAGTAGTTTTCCAAACCTGAGCACCTCTGTCATACGTAAGGGCCACATCTGGACTACCACCCCAACCTGTAAATCCACCAACAATACCAACACCAGTTACTAAATAATTAGACCAAGTGCTGTTTTTTGTATTAGCTCTTAATAAATAGTAACCACCTGCTGCAACGCTTAAGTTACCACCGCTAGTGCTAATGGTTGTAGCTGTTCCACCAAAGTTGCTACCATTCCAATCAGGTTGGCTGGTAAATTTAAATTCCGAACCAGAGTTACCAAAGTCTACAAAACCATGGAAGTCTTCGTCATTTTTAATAGAACCAAGTGAAGGTGCTTTATCTGGAGACCAACCTTGGTAACCACCAGCAACAAACAACATTCCAAAAGGAACAGCAGTTACAGTAAATTTACCACGTTGGAAATCTAAACGAATTCTGTACATACCTGTCTTTGAAGGACCAGGGAAGTTATCGTTGAAGTTGAAACCAAAATCACCACCTAAGTTTAAATCAGTTAATGAATTGTTAGCAACAGAATATTTATTACTCCAATCACCATTTACTGGTAATGCTAAATACTGCTGTCCACCTTTTAGGTAAAAAGTACCCTGGTAAGTAACAGAATCCACTCTAGTAAACTCTTGTGTAGGCACAGGTACCGGATTGTTCCATCCACCAATTGTTGCAGATCCAACTAAAAATAATCTTCTAGATGTTGGTGGCTGAACGCGTGGAGGAATTACATATGGAGTTGCTGTTAACGTTAACACATTTGATGTTAACTGATCGTTGTTGTTACCATATGATGAAATGATACGTACATCAATTTTGTATGCAACATTATAGTTAAAGCCAAAACCTAATAAAATAGAGTTTAAGTCTTTACCTAAAAATGCATAACTCATTCTTCCGTTTAAAACGATAGAAGCAGCTTTAGAAAAGTTTCTTCCTGAAGAATCAATTTGCAAAATGTATTTTACAGTATTATCATCTGTAGCGTATTGTGGGTTAGTCCAAGTGAACAACACCGCAGTACTTAATGAATCTGCTGTTTTAGTAGCAATGGTTGTTGTAGAAGCTTGTAATACAACACTCTTTCCTGGTTCATACACAGTAAGAGGTGCCACTTTTTCACAAGACCAAAGTGCAACTGCAAAAGTGGCCGTGAAAAGCAATGTTTTTAAAATTTGTTTCATTTTTTACAATTTTAGTTGTTGTTCTTATTGTCTAGTTACAGTATAGGTTCCCGCTTGGAAATCCACTGAAATTTTATAATTACCCGGAGTTGACGGACCATCAAATCCTGGATCCGCATCTTTCTTTTCTAGTGTACCAGAAAATGCATCGCCAGTTAATTTCTTATACTGTGTACCCCAAACGCCATTTTCTTGGATCATCTTATAATTACCACCACCTACAAAAGCAACAACGCCTTCATAAAGTGTTTCAGTTACTCTAGCTAAACGCTGTGAAGTAACAAATGGAGCGCCAAGTGGGTTAGACCAACCAGATGCAAATGCATTACCTGTTACCCATAATGTTCCTGCAGTAGGTACTGGAACTTTTGGTGGAGGTGCATAAGGCAGAACTCTAAATGCTAATACATTTGAAATTAATTCAGTTTGAGCAGCACCTAAAGTAGCGATAATACGCACTTCAATTCTTGCAGCTCTTCCTGGTCTTAACTTCAAGTCAGAAATAACAATATTGAAAGCTTTTTGCGTGTAGCTAACTGATAAGTCTTTACTGATAGAAATAGATTTCTTGTTAGGGCCTCTAAAATTAGCACCAGCAGTATCAATTTCTAAAGTGTAATTAACGTTTTGAGAACTTACACCAGAAGCAAATTTGTAATTAGGGTTTGTCCAATTAAAGGTAACACCTAAATTATCTTCAGTTAAAAAGTTTAGTGCAATGCTATCTCTTGAAGTAGCAGAAAGCACTGGAGCCGTACCGCTAATGTAGGTATCTTTTGCCTCGTCTTTTTCACAAGCAGCAAAGAATACGATCGCAAGGCTCACGTAAACTAGTGATTGAATTATTTTTTTCATACAATTGATTTTAAATGTTTCAGACAAGTATTAATAACCTGTGTTTTGAACTAAATTAGGATTAGATGAAATGTCTGCAGAAGGAATAGGATACAATCTTCTAAATGCATCTACATTGGTTCCACCTCTAACACCACCTTTCCAAGGCCATAGATAAGAAGATTCTACAAATCTATTGTAACGGATAAGGTCTGTTCTTCTAAATCCTTCCCAATATAATTCTCTTGCACGCTCATCTAAAATGAAATCTAAATTTAATTGTGATGAAGTAATGGTGCTTGCACCAGCTCTTGTTCTTAAAGCATTGATGTAGCTTAAAGCAGTTGCAGCATCACCTGTCCCACCTCTTAATACCGCTTCTGCGTATACTAGGTTCATTTCTGCAGAACGGAAAATTGGGAAATCGATATCTACCCAAGTTAAATTTTTACCTGGCGTACCATTCATATTGATGTTTCTATATTTAGTAATGGCATAACCATCTGTAAATTTAGTTAAGTCATTAATATCTGCAGATTGACCACTGGTATGAAACTGAGAACGCTTATCGGCAGTACCTGTTAAGTCAGGAAACTTGCTAGATAAACCTGTTGTGGTTCTTAAACCACCCCATCCGCCATCAATACCAAATTGAGCAGCAACCATGTTACCGCCAACAGGAGCGTGTGCTAAGAAAGTTGTACCACCCCAGTTTTGTGTTCTTAAACCATCATAGTTAATAGTTAAGATAAACTCTGAAGTGTTTACATTGTTATCTGCACGCATTAGTCTAGTATAATCGCTAATTAAAGTATAACCAGCGTCTAATACTCTTTTTGCGTAGGTAGCAGCATCTGTATTTCTAGCAGTACCAGTGTACACTTGTGCATTTAAATAGATACGAGCAAGTAATGCCCAAGCCGCAGCTTTATCTGCACGACCATATTCATTTCTACGCGCATCCACTAAATCAGCGTCAATCGCTCTTAGTTCAGATTCAACAAAAGCAAAAATTTGAGCACGTGTTCTTTGCTTTGGCATTACAGAACCTAAGGCATCTGCATCCGTTACAAAAGGAATGTTACCAAATAAGTCCATTAAGACAGCATATTGGTAAGCACGTAAAAATCTAGCTTCTGCTCTGTATCTTTTAATCGCTTCAGCATCTACACCCGTAATTCCTTTAGACGCAACATTTGCATCAGATGATTGACGGATGAAATCGTTTGCTAAAGTAATTTGATAGTAACAACGGTAGTAAAGACCTGTAAGCATTGGATTGCTTGCAGACCAGTTCATGTTATGGAAGTCTTGAATACCTGGATCTCCCCAAGAAACAACTGCTTCATCGGTACTTAATTCTTGTGCTTTCCAATACAAGCGTAAGAAATCAGAAGTACCTTCATCGATACCCTGAATATCTCCATTACCTGCAGGACCAGCATTTCCTGTTAACGCATAGCTCGCATATACTTTTGCGAAAGCTTGCCTATAACCATTGGCGTCGGCATAAACGGTTGCTGATGTAACATCGTTTGTAGGCAACAAGTCTAAAGTCTTGTTACAAGATGCTAATACAACAATCGCTCCAACGGTGGCTATGATTTGTCTGTATAGATTATTTTTCATTGTTATATTTTTTGTACAATTGATTGAATTAGAAATCAAGATTTATACCCAATACAATGGTTCTTGGACGAGGATAAAAATTATTATCAATACCGCCGTTCATTTCAGGATCTAAACCAGTATACTTAGTAATGGTTAATACGTTTTGTACAGTTGCATTGATACGTAAAGTAGCTTTGTTTTTAAATACATTACCAACATTGTAACCTAAGTTAATGTTGTCAATACGTAAGAATGAAGCGTTTTGTACATAATAATCAGATAGGTAATAGTTAGAACCGTTACCACTAAATCCTGTGTTTAAATAATCTCTTGAACCATTATTGATATAACCAATTGGATTTAAGATATTTCTTAAAGTACCAGAACTAGATGCTACGTTATTGTACAAGTAGTTACCAATGTTAGCACGCATTACAATACCTGCGTTCCACTTCTTGTGTGTTACACTTGAACTTAAACCAAAAAACATTTGAGGATCAATACCCTTGTACTGATACAAATCTCTTTCATTAATAACACCATCTCTATTTAAGTCTGCAAACAATCCATCGATAGGCTTATCGTTGGCATCATATACTTGCTTGAATACAAAGAATGAACCTCTTTGGTATCCTACAGAGTGAATTAAAATAGAGTTACCTGTACCACCACTAATACCACCAAAACGAGCACCTGCATAAGATGGATCATCAGAGATGGTTAATTTAGTGATTCTGTTTTGGTTGTAAGTTGCGTTGAACGCGATATCCCAAGTTGTGTTTTTGTTACGGATAGGTTGGATATTCAAACTAAACTCAATACCCTTATTTTCCATTGTTCCTACGTTTGCAACAATCTTATTGCTAAAGTTGGTTCCAGCTGGCTGGTTTACTTCATTTAACAAATCAGAAGTTTCTCTTCTATAGGCTTCAATGGTACCTGTAATTCTGTTGTCAGCAAAACCAAAGTCTAATGCTAAGTTGGTTGTTGCTGTTTGCTCCCACTTACGGTTAAAATAATAACCATTAGGACGAGAAATTGGAGTGAACGTGTTACCAAATTGGTACTGTGCTGTGTTTGTACCTAGGTTGTAATAAGAGATATAGTCATAAAAACCGATACCATCTTGTTGACCAGTTACACCATAACTCGCACGTAATTTAAGATCAGATAAAGATTTCATGTTCTTAAATAATCCTTCTTCTTTTAACTTCCAAGCTACAGCTCCAGAAGGGAATACTGCAAATCGGTTGTCTGGATTAAATTTAGAAGATCCATCTTGACGTAAAGAAGCCGTAAATAAATATTTACCTTTTACAGTAATATTCATTCTACCTAAATAAGAACTTAATCGGTATTCAGGTTTGTCAAAGGCAAATACTGGTGAATTTACAACAGTACCATTAAACGTTTGATCGTTAAAATTGTAGTTTGTTGTTAAATAATTTTGATATTCATAACCACCCGTTAATTCAACTCTTGTTGACAAGTAAGGAATTTCTTTGGTGTAGTTTAAATAAGCATTCAAATAGGTATTGTTTCTAGTTTGACGGTATTCATTGTTTACACCGCTATGAAACTTACCTGCTGCATCTTTAAAACGCATATACGTAGTTGCAGCTTGATCATTGATCACAATGGTACCTTTACCTTCAGCAACATCCATACCAGTATTTACAACAACGTGTAAATCAGGAATGAAATGTACTTTATAGTCTACTACTGCATTTGCAATATGACGGGTAACATTACTTTGATCGTTTTTATCTAATAAGATACCAAGTGGATTTCTTGGTGCTAAAGCACGAAGACCATTTGATGAAGTAGGATCTAACCAGTTCCAATATCCATTGTATGCCTGTGAACCAGAAAATACTGGTTTGGTAGGATCAAAGAAAGTAGCTGCACCAATTGCACCTTGATCTGCAAATGTTGTTTGGCTAGATGCTAACTTATAGTTAAGGTTAACAGTAAGGTGGTTATCAAAAAGAGTAGGACTCACATTTACACCAACAGTTGTTCTGTTAAGCTTATCAGATCTTAAAATACCTGATTGCATTAAATTACCGATTGAAAAACGGTATGGTAATTTCTTTAAAGCACCAGATACCGAAAGGTTGTTATCTGTAGTTAGCGCTGTTTGATAAATTTCATCCTGCCAATCGGTAGAAGCTGTACCTAACAAATTAGCATAACTAGGGCCTTTTGTTCTTACAATATCTCTAAGTTCATCAGCCGAAAAATTATCTACTTTTTTAGTAACATTTGAAACACTCAATTGAGAGCTAAATGCATATTTAGGAGCACCAGACTTACCTTTCTTAGTGGTAATGATGATTACACCATTTGACGCTCTTGCACCATAAATTGCAGTAGCAGAAGCATCTTTTAAAACTGAGAAAGATTCGATGTCATTAGGGTTGATAAGCGCAAGCGCGTTAGCTTGACCAGAAATACCACCACCATCGATAGGCATACCGTCCACAACAATAAGTGGATCGTTACTTGCATTTAAAGATGCACCACCTCTAATACGAATCGTACTTCCTGAACCAGGTGCACCATTATTACTTGTGATTTGTACACCCGCTACTTTACCTTGAATAAGTTGTTCAGGTGTTGAGATAACACCTTTGTTAAAGTCTTTAGAAGACACGTTAACAACTGATCCAGTTAAGTCCTTTTTACGAACGCTACCATAACCAATTACCACTACGTCGTTTAGCTGATCTACAGCTGGAGATAGTGCAACTGATACGGTGTTGCCGCTTAAGGTTACTTCTTTGGTTTCAAAATTCAAAGAAGATACAACTAGTGTAGTTGCGTTAGCAGGAACTCTCAAACTAAATGACCCATCGGCATTTGTTTGTGCTCCAACGCCAGATCCTTTTACAAGGACACTAGCAGCCGCTAACGGCGAACCATCTTTTGCATTGGTTACTTTACCCGTAACCGTACGGTCTTGTGCAATTGATGACAAACAGAAAACTGTTAGCATCATCAGCATTGCAACAAGTGCTTTTTTAATGTTCATAGAATTACAATTTCAATTTGAATAAATACTAATTAGTGATTAAAAATGTTTGTGTTTTTTGTTTTTGATTTGATTGAATAAATATGTGATAAACACCCGTAGGGAGTCCTTTTTTATTAATGATTAATTGTTGCTGTCCTTTGTTTTGCCAGCCATTAAACAAACCTTCTACCACTACACCAGCCTGGTTTAAAAGCTTAACGGACACTTTACCTGATTCAGGCAAATGATATTTTAAAATCGCTGCTTGCCTTACCGGATTGGGAGAAATAGATATGGTTGTTGGTAAGGTTGGTATACTAATATTGGGCGTTGAAGTAACAACAGCGTTGTTTAAATTTTTATTTGAATACACGAAGTACTCGCCCGGTTGCAAAGTAATACTTGCCGATCCACCAGAAACAAGTTGATACTTATTAGAATACAAACTATACCAAAAACCATCTGTTGGAAAACTAACGGTAGCCGTTTGCGGCGTAACATCAAAATTACCAAGTACAACAAGCTTAATAGAGTCACCGTTAAGCTGCATAGACTTAATGGCACCAGCGGTATTTAAGGTATACTTATTAGATCCAAAATCATTTACAAACGCAGGCGTTGTGCGCAGCTTAAAAAACTTAGCATAGGCATCAAACAATGCTTTACGATTGGCGTCCTGCAAATAGTCCCATTTAATTGGTTTTTCTGCCAAACGACAATTGTTATCAACCGTTAAATTGGTACAAGTATTAATACTAAAATCGTAACCTAGTTCACCAAACTGCCACATTAATTTAGGACCCGGTGTAAGGGCCCAAATAGCAGCCGCCATTTCATTTCTTTTTAAACCTGTTGCCGGATTTCTTGCACTATAACTACCGGATCCATTCCCGAAATTTAAATTTTTGTATTGAAGCCTTTCTTCGTCATGGCTTTCCATATAAGTTACTAAATGCTGCTGTGCAAAATTTCGCGCATTTGAAAAACCAGTACCAAAATTTGAAGTAGAAGTATACCCCATGGTAGCTTCTGCAAAAGCATGATTGGCATTACCCCAAAGTAACATACCATAGTCTGCTAATTCTTTTTCTTCGGAATTGTCCGCAAAATGTTCTAGCATACAATAGCTACCAGGGCTGGTTGCTTGCATCGTATCATAAATAGCTTTCCATATTTTTATACGGGAAGCGTCATAATTTCCCCAAGCGCCTACATTAGTTGGATTGTTTACTTGCGTAAATCCTTTGGATAAATCCCATCTGTAACCATCAATATGAAATTCTTGAAGCCAATATTTAGTAACCCTGTTTACAAAATCTTTGGTTGCTGCAGATTCATGGTTAAAATCGTATCCTACATTAAATGGATGTCTAGCATCTGGGTTTAACCAAGGATTGTTAGCTGCAGGCTTATTATTTGCTCCATCCCAATACATTCTTGCAAGTGGAGAAGAACCAAAAGCATGGTTGAGTACCATATCCATGATAACAGCGATACCTTGTTGATGTGCCGCATCAATAAATGATTTGATGGCCTGTGGGGTGCCGTAGTATTTATCTGTTGCAAAAAAGAAATTAGGATTATAACCCCAACTGCTATTTCCTTCAAATTCAGAAAATGGCATTAACTCTATAGCATTGATACCTAATTTTTTCAAATAAGGCAGGGTATCTTTCAGTGTTTTAAAATCATGCGTAGCTACAAAGTCACGAAGCAAAAGCTCATACACCACAAGGTTCTTTTTGTTAGGACGCACAAAATTTGCATCATTCCAAGTGTATTTTGGCTGCGCTGTTTGCAATACACTTACAATCTCAGTGGTTTTACCCGTTGGATATGGTTTTAGATTAGGAAACGTTGTGGCAGCTATAAATGGATCATTCCAAGGATCCAATACTTTGGTTGCATTATAGTCAGCTACTTTTAATGCACCATCAATAATATATTGATACGCATATTCTACACCTGGTGTTAACCCAGTAATTCGAATCCAAAAACGCAAACTATCCGGTGTCATTTTCATGACATGCGAAAGTCCAGGTGTCCAATTATTAAAATCACCAGTTACTGTAATAGAAGATTTTTTAGGCGCATATAAAACAAGCGTTACTGACGTATCACCTGGCTCATAATTAATACCATCTTTAACACCGGCCGGTAAGCCAACTAAACTTGTAGCACCTGTTACCAAAAATGAAATAGAATCTCTACGGGTTACAGATCCGCTCACCCCTTGCAAAAGAATTTTTTGAGTGCCTACTCTTTGTAAAACAAATTTTTGTGCAATACTCGTTCCAGTTGTTGTAGCGATGAGTGAATCATTTACAAAAAGTGATAAAGCAGCCGTATTACTTGCAGCCCCTGCAATTGATATGGTATCACCAACGGCCTTTGAAAGTGGCTCTAATACAGGCGTAAACGTAGGTTGTGTAAGTGGCGAATCGATACGAACAGCTAAATTATTTTCATATACCGGAATGTACATATCAGAGGCATCTGCGTTGCGCAACACTTGTGAACCAGCAGCATCTCTAAATAAAATAGCAATTTTTTGAATGGTCTCAGAAGCATTTGTCATGCCAAAAAAATTACGAAGACCACCGCTAATTGTAAATGACCAAACATTATTAGCAAGCTTTGTACATTTTACTTTATTATCAGCCACGCCCCAACTCACTGGAACATATCTCCAATTACTACTCGAAGTACTTAGAGAAGTGATTGCACCAATATGCACAAAAATATCTCCAGTAGCATTAAGAATACCTCTGTTTCCTTTTGTAGCATCCGCAAAAATTGTGATTGAACTTGTAGTCTCAGTAATAAACGCAGGAGTTGTACGCAACAGTTGTGCATGTGCCGACAAAGCGGCCATAAAACAGCAAAGCAGTACAAAAATTCTCATAAACAAGCGTTAGTTTGGTATCGTACACCAAATGTGTAATAATTACACGAAGTAAATTTAACTCATTTTAGTTTATGTAGAAACGAGGAGCTCTTGTATTTAATTTTATATAATATGTTTTTAATTGATTTTTAATAGAAAAATTATTTTACTTCATAAAAAATGCCGGATAATTATCCGGCATTAACCAAAAACAGACCTAAACAAAATTGGGGGGTATATAATTTACTGAAATACTTTAACCCAGTCTACCTTCATTTGTGCTGGGAAAATAGCATCATCTATTCCAAACTTGCCACCTAAATTTCCGCCAACAGCAATATTTAAAATCAAATGAAAGGCTTGATCAAAAGGCCATGCATCTGGACCCGTTTGTTCGTTTTTAAATGTGTTGTATAATTTATTATCAATATAAAAATCGATTCTGTTTGGCGTCCATTCTATTTCATAATCATGAAACTGCTTAGATAAATTTGGTACAATTAATGAGGCCGTTCTTTGTGTCCCAATCATACCATTGTAACGCTGCGTGTGCACACTACCAAAAGCAGAATCTGGTGCAAAACCAACTGCTTCTAAAATATCAACCTCGCCACTTTTTGGCCACTCACCATACACTTTGTCTGTTGGTAAAATCCATCCAGCAGGCCACAACCCTTTACCAGTAGGTATTTGAGCCCTTATTACGAGTCTACCATATTTCCAATCGCCCTTGTTTTTTGTAACAAGTCTCGCAGACGTATAATTGGCTCCTTCAAATTTTTCTTTACGCGCCTCTACAATTAAATAACCATTTTCGACACGCGCATTTTCTTTACGTGCATTTGTATAATATTGAACCTCATTATTACCCCATCCACAAATTCTTGGGCAGCCTGTTCCAATATCATAACCCCATTTCGTAGAGTCAGGTAACCCATTCACCGAAAAATTATCTTGCCAAACAAGCTTATTGTATGTTCTTTTTTGAGCTTGCGCTACAGTAACAACAAAAGAAAAAAGCAACAACAATCCTATATTTCGAAACGTACGCATAAATTACTTGTATTAAATTTCTACTGATACACCCGCACATAATCCACCTCGTATGTGGCACTTGTAAGGCCAGCATCAACAGGCCCACCAAAGGTTCCACCCATGGCTAAATTTAAAAGCAGGAAAAAGTTTTGGTTAAACGGCAACGTATTATTGTTGGCAAAAGAGAAGTATTGTGTGCCATCAACAAAAAATTTGATGGAAAGCGCCGTCCATTCGCAAGAATACACGTGAAATTCGGTGGTTGCTCCGGTAATAATTCGAGTACCACCTACCGCATTGCCACCAAAATTACCCGGAAAATGGAGGGTGCCATAAATTTTATTGACGTCACTGCCCTTGTGCTCAACGATATCAATTTCGCCACAATTAGGCCAGTTCACCGTATTGATATTTGCTCCTAACATCCAAGCAGCAGGCCAAGTACCAGCACCTACTGGCATTTTAGCGCGCACTTCAATTTTACCGTATTTGAATGAAAACTTATCCTTTGTTAAAAGTCTAGCAGAAGTATAAGCACTCCCACTAAAGTTTTCTTTTTTGGCAATAATTTTTAATGTGCCATTTGAAACAATCGCATTATCTGTACGACTGGTATAAAATTGTACTTCTTGATTACCCCATCCACCAGCACCAAGGTCATAATTCCATTTTGCTGGATTGGGTGCACCAGGTACATCAAATTCATCGGACCAGATTAAAGATTGTGCTACCGTAACGGCAACATCAATTGATTTTGATATCGTTTGACCTCCTGCACTCTTAGCAATAACATTGACCTTATAATTTCCGGATGCCGGATATTTATACATTACAGTTCCAGAAGGAACCGTTTGAAATACACCATTTCCAAAATCATAATCATAGGTCGTAGCATTTGTAGCAGAGGCCACAAAATTTACGTTACCACTATTGTCAGCACTTACTGTTGCAGTTACTGTTAAATTAGTAGGCGCAGGATTTACAACAGGTGCACCACCCTTTGAGCAAGCCCAAAAAGATGATGCACTTGTAAATAAAATCAATAATAAATAGTTCAAACGCACTTGCTACCGATTATTTTACCTTCAATTTTTGATACCAAGAGTTACCATCAGCACCAATATTTCTTAAATGAATACTCGTAGCTGTTGCGCTTAAAATTTCATAGGTTGTTCCACCAGTTCCAAAATTGATGATGCCATTACCTGGAACCATAAATTGAATTCTAGTAGATACCGCAGATGTAGACGCAGAAGTCGCATCCATGAATGCTAGCTTTTTAGTGCCAGTTGTTACGATGTTAAAACATGCATCACCACCACCAAAACCATAAAACGTACTTGCTGCACCAATTGAAAATGACTGACCCTTATTGTTAATTGTCATTGAAATATTGTTCAGCGCATCTTTGGTGAAAGTAATTTCATCATCATACGCACATGCTTCTCTAGAGTTAGGAGTTGCAGAATACCAGATAGGTGCAAATGCATCAGAAGGCCCAACACCAAAATGTCCAGGGGCATCTCTATCTGTCATCCAAGTGCGAGAACCGGTTCCTGTAAGTGCATCCAAAATGGCTTGAGGAATTGTAAACGCTACAAACACAGTTACTTTTCTACTAATCACAGAAACTGCACCACCTGTACCAATTGCCCGAACAGTCACAACATAATCATTAACACCAGGTGTTGCATATTTATAGGTAATAGTACCTGAAGGAACAACTTGTGTTTTACCATCACCAAAATCAATGTTGTAGGTTAACGCATCAGTTGCTTTAGCAGTAATAGTTACAGATCCTGTTCCATTACCGTTAGGGTTTGTAGCATCTACACCTACTACAGCTGTAGTAAGTGTTAGACCTGTTGGAGTTTTAATATTACCAAAACTATATTCAGTTTTTTTACAAGAAACAAAACCAATAGTTGTGATAAACAAAACCGCAACAATATATTTTAAATTATTTTTCATAATTGTAGGTTTTATCAAATTAATTTAAGGTGATATCATCAAATAAGAACGTAAAGTTTGCAGAGCCATCACCCACTGTTCCTAAATCAAAAATTAATACGATTTTTTGATAGGTATTTGATGTGTTGATTGCACTGTAATCAAACGTTAAAGTTTCCCAAGCCCCGGCAACGGTAGTTGTTGCTTCTTTTTCAAAACTGATACCGCCGTTGTTTTGGTTTTCTACTTTTAATAATAGCTTAGCACCAACTCTTGGAGAGAATACTTTAACTCTAAATGTTTTCTTAGTTGAGAAATCAATTGGAGCCGCTAAACCGATCCAGCTTCCACCCCAAATTTGACCTCCATTTTTAACCATTCTACCAACTTTAGCACTTGTGTTGCTACCGCCAGATTGAGGATTATTAATAACAGTGGCAACACCACCATCAAAATCGTTGAAGGTATAGGTTAGTGAACTTGATTCAAATGTCAATGGAAGACTTACTGTTTCAACAAAATTGGTTGCCAATTTTCTCACATCATCCCAGTAAAACACTTTACCGTTACCAGCATTTCCAAAATCAAAGAATATGGAAGCCATGGTATAGGTCGTATTTGGATTGAATGCAGGTGTACCTGGCGCATTGTTATTGAAATCAAAAATCAATGTTTCCCACTCACCTGAAGTTGTTGTAGTTGCAAAAGTTTCAACCGAACGCTGTCCATTGGTATGGTCTTCTACTTTTAATAAAACTCGAATGCCTGCAGCTGGAGAGTATACTCGTACGCTCATTTGAGACGCAGCAGCTGTTAAAGGAATAGCAGTTGCAAAGCCAGTATTGGTTCCAATAGTAGTTCCTGCCCAAGTTTCTGCACCATTTACTTTGGTTGTTTTTTTAACCTTATTGTTTGGATTGGTAGGATCCACTGCATCTACAGTTTGGTTGTTACCAAAATCTGTTACCGTATAGTTTACACCAGGCACATCAAATGTTACAGGTAAATCTATTCTAGAGTTAGGCATTGCATCTGTTAGTCTAATATCATCCATGAAAAAAGTGAAATTAGCAGATCCGTCACCAGGTGTACCATTGTCAAAAATAACAACGATGTTATGGTACTCATTTGAAGCATTAATAGTTCTATAATCAAACGCTAAATCTTCCCAAGCATTGGCAACTGTTGTTAATACTTCTCTTTCGAAAGCAATGTTACCGTTTCCAGCATTTTCAACTTTAAGAAGCACTTTAGCGCCTACTCTTGGAGAAAATACTTTCATTCGAAATACTTTGTTTGCAGAGAAATCAATGGGTCCACCAAGTCCAATCCAGCTTCCACCCCAAGGATCACCAGCATTTTTTACCATTCTAGCTACACGCGTAGATGGATTTCCTGCATTGTTATGCGGGTTTGCAACAACTGTTACATTACCACCACTAAAATCATTCCATGCATAGTTGATAGAAGTAGATTCAAAAGTTACAGGAAGTACAACAGGATCTACAATCGTAATAACTCTTGTAAATGTTGTTGTTGCAGCACCACCACTTAATGCAACAACTCTTACAGTATAAGAACCAGTTCTTGCATAAGTTTTAGAAATAGTTTGACCTTCTAAAAAATTAGTAGGTACTTCATTGGCAACATCGCCAAAATATACCTGGAAGAACGTTTCATACAATGCTTTTGCAGAAACGTTTACCTTATATTTATTAGCAGGATCAATCACTGCAGTTACCTCTAAATTTTCAGGTGCTCTAAAAGTTACGGTTAACTTTTGAGTTACTGTTGTAGAAACACCAGCAACGTTCGTGCCTGTGATTTTTACATCGTATACACCTTCTGGATACACTTTTGAAGTGCTACCACCAGGTAAAACTTTTACAGGACCAGCAGTTCCATGTCCGTAAGCAATTTCAAAACTAGCAACACCTTCACCATTAGGTGTAATCGTTACAAGTCCTGTATTATCTTGGGTAATGGTAAACATAGCACCCAATTTTGCAGATGTTGCAGCCGTTTGCACGAAAGAAACATCGTCATTGATTTCTTTTTTACATCCTGAGAATGTAGCAATGAGTATCAAGCAACTCAATATGTATTTTAATGTTTTCATACTATTTAATTCAATAGATTATACAATGAGATTAATATCCAGCATTTTGTGTTAAACCAGAAATATCAACCTCTTGTTGAGGTATTGGGAACACTTCATGCTTACCTACTCTAAAGCCTGTAATTTTTGAAGCTGCTTGTCCAGTTCTTACTAGGTCAAAGAAACGATCTCCTTCCATAGCTAGTTCTAGTCGACGCTCATCCCAAATAGCTTGACGAAGTGCAGTTCCTGTTGCAGTAATGTTATTAGAAGCATTACCAAACGCTCTTTGTCTTACTTGATTTAAATAACCTTGCGCTTTTGAATCATTGGGTGCAGTAGCTCTATTAAACGCTTCGGCAGCCATTAATAAAACATCAGCGTAACGAATAATTCTAAAGTTGTTTGTGTAGTTTAATTCTACTTGACCAGAAGTTTCTCCTTTGCGTGGTAAATACTTTTGATTGTATAAACCGGTGTTTTTAAATGGAGCTACTTGGTACGTAATATTAAAGGAAGGATTTGCCGCTTTGTATGCTTCAATATCCAACACCGTTACATTTTTACGTCTGTCACCTGCAGTGTATGCAGCAGCCAAGTTTTGCGTAGGTAAATTGGTGCTCCAACCAGCTGCATAAGGCATCTGTGCAGAACCATTTAAACCTCTAATACCACACTGCTGAACCGCATAGTTACCTTGACCACGTGTTGCACCACCCCAGTTGTAATAAGGAGATACATTCGAATACTGAATTTCAAAAACAGACTCTGGTCCGTTTTCTCCACTTGCTAAATACATAGATCCAAAATCAGAAACAAGTGTAAATGCATTTGCAGTAATAATACTTTCTAACGTGGTAGCGGCTGCATCAAATTTATTTTGATAGAGATATACTTTACCAAGTAGAGCTTGTGCAGCATACTTTGTAATTCTACCTTTTTGAACCTGAACTGCAGGAAGTGCCGTTACAGCAGCAGTTAAATCTGCTTCGATTTGCTTGTACACATCCGCTTTAGGTGAACGCTTTAAAGTTCTTGATTGCGCAAGACTTAACCGCCTGTCTGTAAAAAGAGGCACATCGCCAAACATACGCACAAGTGTAAAGTAGTAGTACGCACGTAAAAAATGAACTTCACCATACAATGCTTCTTTACCAGCAAACTCAATTTTCTCGCCCGCTAAATTAGCCGCTTTGTATTGCGTCATATAATTAGCACGATTTACACCTTCGTATGCAGAAACCCAAATTTCTTGAAGGGTTCCGTTTACTGGTGTGTGCGTATAATCGTCAATTTGTTGTAATGATAAAACGTCAGAAGCGTTTTCTCCACCAGACACTGCATTGTCAGATGCAATATCACCAATTGGAACAACCTGGTTGATCCATTGTAATGGCGTGTATACACTCACCAACATGGTTCTATAATCAGAGGCAGACTTTAAGTAGTCTTGTTCTGTAATAATAAAATCTTCGTGAGGATTGTAATCGACCCACTTTGTACAAGATATAAGCGTGGTAATAACTAAAACCAGGCCTACTATTTTTATTGAATTGATCTTCATAATGGTATATTTAAGTAGTGAAGATTATAGTTTAATATCAAAACCAAATGCAAATGTTCTGGCTTGAGGATATGCACCACGATCGATACCTGTATCTAAAATGCCACCTGCAATTTCCGGATCAAATCCAGTGTACTTTGTAAATACAAAAGCATTTTTTACTTGTGCATATACGCGAATACTGTTGAACCATTTTTTAGAAGCTGGCGTATTAAAGGTGTAACCGAGTTGAATATTCTTGATTTTTAAGAAAGAACCATCTTCAACGTATCTGTCAGATACTCTAATGTTACTATTTGCATCCACAAAAGAATATCTTGGGAAACGCGCATCGTTTGTAGTACCCTCACCAGTCCAACGACCTAGTACAGAACGGTCTTTGTTAGAGAAGTTAGCATTACGCTCATAGGCTCTATAAATATCGTTACCTACAGATGCATACCAGAATGTGTTGAAATCAAAATTCTTGTAGGTTAGATTAAAGCTCCAACCCATTGTAAATTTAGGGAATGGATTACCAATATTTGTTTGGTCTGATGCATTGATAACACCATCACCATTCATATCTACATATTTGATATCACCTGGTTGTGCACCTGGCTGTCTAGGTGAAGCTGCAATGTCTGCGGCATTTTGGAAAAGACCTGCAGTTTTGTAGCCATAAAAATAACCTGGTGCAAATCCTTTTTCAAATACAGTTACGCTTTGTGATTGACCATTGAAATAATATCCGCCTAAAATTTTAGCAGTACCATTATCATTGGTGGCTGTTACTAAGTTGGTTGCAGTAGTGAAAGTCAATGCTGTATTGAATTTCAAATTTTTACCAATTGATTCGTTGTAATTTAAAGTAAAGTCAAAACCACTGGTTTTAGTAGCTCCAATATTTGCAATTGGGCTAGGTACCGTTCCTAAATACAATGAAGCCGATGGTGTAAATAACAAACCATCTACTGTTTTTTGGAAATAATCGGCGTTGATTGAAAATTTATTATTTAGAACTACTAAATCAAAACCAATGTTTGATTGAATTTGCTTTTCCCATCTTAGTGTAGTATTTGCAGCAGAACCTACTGTAGAACCTGGATAAAACACATCGTTAAATGTGTATCCATTACTATTTGCAGTAGGGCCATAACTAGGTCCGCCAGTAACAATACTCACAAATTGTGGGTTTACATTTTCGTTACCAATGCTACCATAACTACCTCTAATTTTTAATTGATCTACCCAGTCTGCTTTGAAGAACTTTTCTTTAGAAACAACCCAGCCAAGAGATCCAGAGAAGAAGTTACCAAATTTATTGTCTACACCAAATGCATAAGAACCATCTCTACGTGCACTAAATGAAGCTAAATATTTGTCTTGGTAATCGTAGTTGATACGAGAAAAATAAGAAAGATTTCTTCTAAAATATTGGTAGTAGTAACCAGCAAGTGCATTTGTATTGGTTGCTGTATTATTACCCGTTGCAGCCGTAAAGTCTGCAAATTCCCAACTATTAAATGGAACGTCTTGACGCGTAGCACCTGCAGCGTTACCGCTCACTTTTGCTAATGAAAAACCAAGTACTGTTTCAAAGTTGTGGTCTTGCTTAAATTTAAAATTATAGTTTGCAAAAGACTCCCAAGTGTAATTGAAGTTGCTCACTTTTTCGTGCGCTACACTGTTAAATCTACCAAGAACTGTAGAGCCATCCGCATTCATTGAATTGTCTACGTTTTGCGGGCCATAAAATACAAGTGGGTTAAAGCTTTTAGCATTGCCATCATATTTTGTATAACCAAAACGAGAAGACAATGTAAGGTTGTTTAAAACCTTGTATTGCAACTCAAACTTTCCGTAAATTTTAGAACCTACGTTTGAGTTATAGGTATTTTCTAATTTAGTAAGTGGATTAAAAATTTCAGATAACAATAAATTACTGAAACCATATCTACCCACTGTATTAGGCACATTGTTTAATACGCTAACTGTAGGATCAAAATTGATCGCACTACCAATAACACTATTAAATGAATTCTCTTGGATTCCTTTAGAGTTTAAAGTAACCGCAGTAGTATTTAATAAGAACTTTAATTTCTTAGAAATATCAAAAGTTAAGTTGGCAGAAAAGTTACCTCTATCAAAACGAGATTTATCGTTTCCTCCTACAATACCACCTTGGGTTAAATAACCCGCAGATAAAAAGTAGGTCATATTTTCACTACCACCTTGTGCTGCAATCGTATGAGACTGTAATGCAGCTCTTCTAAAGATTTGATCCTGCCAATTGGTACCCACACCTAATAAAGAAAGGTTTGGAAACACAATTGGGCCGCCAGCCGTGGTACTACCTTCATTAATCATGGCGCCATATTCTGTAGCGTTTAAAACACCAAGGGTGTTCATCACTTCTTGCACACCATAGTTACTATTGATAGTAATCGCTGCTTTTTGGCTTTTTCTACCACCTTTGGTAGTAACCACAATTACACCATTACCACCTTTTACACCAAATATGGCCGTGGTAGCAGCATCCTTTAATACGTTGATTGATTCAATATCTGCAGCGTTAATCGCATTAAGATCGGTAAGTGTTTGGGGAACCCCGTCGATGATAACAACTGGGTCAGTACCAGAAAAAGAAGGAATACCTCTAATTAATACTGTTGGTTTAGCACCAGGTGATCCAGACTGGATAACGTTAACACCAGACGCCTTACCTTGAAGGGCTTCTTCCGTTCTAACGGGTTTTAATTTTTCAATATCACTTGACTTTACAGTTGAAATAGCACCAGATATTTTGGTTACTTTTTGGGTACCATAACCTACTACTACTACATCACCAAGTGTGTTTGCAGGATTTTGCTCTAAAGAAACCTCTACTTCACCTGCTTTTACCACCGTAACCTTGGAGGTAATTAAGCCTGTGTAAGTGATTTCTAGAACAGAACCTACAGCTGTGTTTAGTGAAAACCGGCCATTGGCATCGGTGAGGGCAAGTGATTTGCCCTTAACAGAAACAGAAGCCCCTACTAGCAATTCGCCAGTATTTTTGTTTTTTACTCTACCGGTAACGGCAATTGACTGAGCATAAAGCGTTTCTACGCCAAGCCCGAGCATCAAAACAAGGCACATAAGAATAAATCTTATTTTCATAATGCAATCGTTTATGTGAAAGAAAAAAAATGAATTTTTGGCAACGTAAAAGTAGTAACAGACACTACAAAATCTTTATTGTTTAACACTTCAATACTACATCACTATTTTTAACTAATTGATTATCAATAATGTAAATTACTTCAATACTACATCAATGAACATTTCATATATTTAAGTTTTAATAAAATACTTGAGCAGTGAAAAAAATACTCTTTTTACTTCTTCTTCCCCTTTTTGCAATCAGCCAAAACACTATTGGCCTACCAGATATAATTAATTATTCTAAACTATCTTACAACGCAGGACTTCAGAACTGGGATGTTAAACAAGACAAGAACGGAATTGTTTATTTCGCCAACAATGAAGGCTTATTAAGTTTTGATGGAAAAAACTGGAAACTATACCCCCTACCCAATAAAACGATTGTTAGATCTGTAGAAATTGGAAGCGATCATAAAATATACGTGGGCGGACAGGACGAACTTGGTTATTTTGCCCCAAACGCCAACGGTAACCTCGTTTATTACTCGCTAACCGCTTTAATTCCGGCCAAACATCGGTCTTTTGAAGACGTATGGGACATAGTTTCGCTAGGATCTTCCCTATTTTTTAGGTCTCCCAACAAAATTTTCCAATACAATAGCGGCGCCATTACAGTATTTAAAGCCCCTTCCGAATGGGCCTATTTGACAAGTTGTAACGGCAAATTGTACGCCCACGACTACCAAACGGGCCTCATGGCATTTGAAAATGATGCTTGGCAGCCGGTAGTGACCAATTATAGTTTTTCAAAAACCGACCCCATTACAGGCATGATTGCTAGCGGATCGGGCGCCATCATTACAACCCTCAAGAGTGGGATATTTTACTTTTACAATAATACCATCACCCCAATCAAGTCGGGAGCTGCCAATTTTTTACAAAATGAAAGGATTTATAGCGCCATAGCCATCAATAAAGAATGGACAGCCCTGGCAACAAGCAATAGTGGCGTATACATTATTAATAACAGAGCCGAAATCATTCAAAAGTTTTCAAGCACCGAAGGGCTTCAGAGTAATAATATATTGAGCATCTTTTTAGACAACAAACAAAATTTGTGGCTTGGACTAAATAATGGACTGGATTTTATTGCCTACAACAGTGCCATCAAACATATTTCACCCAAATTACTCGACGAATCAGGCTACACGGCCATGATTCAAAACCAACAACTCTATATTGGAACATCCAATGGTCTTTACACCGTTGGGCTCCAACCCCTAAAAGATTTAAGTTTTAGTAAAGGCGATTTTTCGTTGGTGCAAAACACAAGCGGGCAAACATGGGGCCTGTCGCTCATTAATAATAAACTGCTGTTAGGTCATCACGAGGGGGCTTTTTATGTAAACAATAATACAGCAACTTCATTTTCAAGTAAACCCGGGTTTTGGAATTTTTCGCCCCTTGGTAACATGTCACCTGCAAGTATAGTTATTGGTGGCACTTATAGAGGCCTCACCATTTTTGATGCAAAAGCCAATCAACTTTTTCAAACACTTGATATTCCAAACTTTATAGAATCCTCTAGGTATGTAACCATTGACGCTGAAGAAAACATTTGGGTGTCGCATCCTTACCATGGCGTATATAAAATTGTAAAAAATAGTGATGGACAATACACCACCAAACAATATCAGATAAAAGAAGGACTACCCGCCTTACTTAATAACCATATCTATAAAATAAAAAATAGAATTGTGGTTGGAACAGAAAAAGGCGTTTATGAATACAATATCGAAAAAGATAAATTCGAAGTAGCTTCAAGTTATGCATCCCTAATAGGAAACCAAAGTATTCGCTATTTAAAAGAAGATAAAGAAGGAAATATCTGGTTTATTCATGAAAAAGAATTGGGGGTTATTGACTACACCGGCAATCAACCAAAGGTTATTTATATTCCAGAATTAAACGCTAAAATGTTAAGTGGTTTTGAATATATCTATGCAATAGATGGCAGTAATATTTTTTTGGGTGGTGAAAAAGGATTCTATCATATCAACTATGAAAAATATAAAAAACTAGCTCCTTCTTTAAATGTTCAAATCAGATCGGTACACATTATTGACAACATAGACAGCACTTTATTTGGCGGCTATTTTAAAAACGTTAACGAAAATCAAGTACAAGACCAAGTCAACAGTCCAGAGGTAGCCTACCATTTTAAAACCATGCGTTTCGATTACACATCTGTCGCGTTTGGCTACCAAAATAATTTAGAATACAGTTACAGATTAAAAGGATTCGAAAATAATTGGTCTACATGGACAAAAAGAACAGAAAAGGAATATACCAATCTAGTGCCAGGCAGTTATACTTTTGAAGTAAAGGTTAGAAATAATCTAGGTAATGAATCAGCTGTAGCAAGCTACCAGTTTACAATCAATGCGCCATGGTACCGTACACTATTTGCGTATCTACTTTATTTTATTGCTATTGGATTTGGCGTTTATAAGCTTCATATTTACCAACGTAAAAAGTTTAAAGCGCAACAACAAAAATATGAGCAGGAACAACAAAGACTTAGGTATATACATGAACTCGAAATCAATAAATCTGAAACCGATTTAGTAGCACTTCAAAATGAAAAACTAGAAGTAGAGATTGAATATAAAAATTCTGAACTAGCTTCTTCTGCTATGCATATCGTAAAAAAAGGAGAGCTACTTACCAAAGTTAAAAGCGAACTAGCAAGCATCATTAAAAAAATAGACAATGAATATGCCATTACCGAATTAAAGAAAATGGTAAAGGCCTTAAATGAAGATGAAAATTTAGACCAAGAATGGGAGTACTTTACCAAACATTTTGACAAAGTACATTCCGATTTTATTGTCAAACTTAAAGAAAAGCATAGCAATATCAGTAACAACGAATTAAAGTTATGCGCGTATCTAAGAATGAACTTATCAACCAAAGAAATAGCCCAACTTATGAATATATCAGTAAGAGGCGTAGAAATTAGCAGGTATCGACTTCGAAAAAAAATAAACCTAGCTACCGATGTCAACTTATTTGATTACCTCATTAGCATTGGATAAAATAGGTATTTCATTAGGCCATGCAATAGTTTTACCAGTTGATAACCATGTAGGCATAGAAGCACTTCGTTCCTTTAATTTTTGTGTAAGTAAGTTAGCGAGGGCTTTTGTTTTTGCAACTTCTAGGCTAGACAAGTCATGGAGTTCCTCTATGTCTTTAGAAAGATCATACAATTCTAAAACTTGTTGCTTGTGAAAGTAAATGAGTTTCCAATCGCCTTGCCTAATAGCAGATGCCCATGAAATGCCTTTAAGATTAACATTTGTCCAGTTGTTGGGATAATGCCAAACAATTGCCTTTTGCCCATCGATGCCTTTTTGTTTTCCTTGTAAAACAGGTAAAAAACTCTTGCCATCTACTACTTGCTTAACTGTTTTTGGAAAGGCATTTGCCATTTGTAAGATGGTGGTAAAATAATCTTCCGAAATAATGTATTGTTTAGATACAGAACCTGGTTTTATTTGAGGTCCAGCAGCAATTGCGGGTACGCGAATACCACCTTCATACAAAGACCCTTTCCCTTGCTTCAGGGGCAGGTTTTGCGTATGCGGCTCACCAGATCTACTTCCCTTTAAACTTAGTCCGCCATTGTCTGAAGTAAATAAAATATAGGTATCCTTATCTAGTCCGTTTTTTTCTAAGTAATTTATAATATCACCTAAGCTTTTATCCATGCCTTCTACGAGTGCCGCATATTTAGCTTCTGTATCGGTAAGGCCAGCATCCATATATTTTTGATAAAAGCGAATATCTTTTTCATAAGGCACATGTACCGCATAATGCGATAGATATAAAAAGAAAGGTTTATTGTTATTTCTCTCTTCAAGTATATGAATGGCTTCTCTTGTTATGGCTTCCGTTAAATACAAGTCTTCAGGTATATATTTTTCTAACCCTCTAACCGCCCAGCTGGTATCCCTTTCATTTTGACGATAATTTTTTGATGCCAAAAAGCTACCAGGATGACCCGCTGCACTTCCTCCAATGTTTAAATCGAAACCCATATTGATAGGAGAAGCCCCAGGCATACCAGTAGAAGCAAAATGCGCTTTACCAGCATGTATGGTATAATAGCCTGCCTCTTTTAAAATTTGTGGTAAGGGAGTTGCTACTGCCGTATGCTGCATCGCAGCAGTGTAGTAAAGTTCTGGTGTGAGTCCGTTATAATTCCATGTAGCAGGTTGTAATAAACTGTCTTTAAAATCGGTAGGTGTATTACTATTTACATTGGTCCAGTTGGTAACACCATGTCTTGCTACATTCATACCCGTCATTAAGCTTACCCTAGTGGGCGTGCAAACAGCATTTGAATACGCATTTGTGAGCATCATACCCTTTGCCGCTAAGCGCTCCATATTAGGTGTATGATAGGTAGCATTGAGTTGTGTAGGCTTATCCCAAAAAGGCAAGGAACAATCCTGCCAACCCATATCATCAACTAGAAATAAAATAATGTTTGGACGTTTTTCTTGTGCGCTGGTTTGAAAGCAAATAAAAACTGTAACCAAAAAAAACAATACTTTTTTCATCTCAGGAAAATACTAAAAAAAATGGAACCTACATAAACAATGTAGATTCCATTTAACGGGGGGCTTATTAAACAAACTAAATATTAGAATGACTTACTACCATTAGGCTGGTAACTATATCTAAATGTATAGTAACGTTGATCTCTCATTTTTACATTATCAGAAGCTGTTGCAGCAGGTGTTACACCACCTTTGTAATAATTTAATATTTCAACTTTTGCAAACTTTCCAGTAGCGGTTCTGATTACTAAAACACGACCAGGAATAGGAGTCACCAAGTTTTTTAACCCATCATATACATACCAACCTCTGTTGCTGCCAAATGGGATAGCATAAGAAGTAGGAATATTTTCTGTTCTGAATGTTGAATCTGAATGAATCGTTTTTAAATCTTCAAAAAGACCAACAAAAACAAAGCCACCGCCAGCACCTGGTCCACCATTACCACTATTGGTAATGATAGCAGTACCTCTAAATGCGATATCCCATTTGTTAGTTGCACTATCTGAAGATGGCACGATTACACCTCTTTCAAGACTATAAAAAGTATACTTACCAGCGCCAAAAGGCATTCCTCCAAGTGGCGGCACACCGGGTGTGATACCAATAATGGTATCGGCAGGTAGGTCTTTTACAGTTTTAGAAACAACTGGCTCTACCTTCGTCGTATTGTTTTCTTTTGTACAAGCGGCAAATAATAAAAAAGCAAAAAATGTGTAGATGATCTTTTTCATAGTGTTTATTTTTCGATTGATTGTTTAATTGAATAGTTGATACTTATGAATCCAGTACGTCCCATAAAATTGGGCATATTAATAGCGTCTCTATAATTGAAAATATTATTGCAACCTGCTTGCATGGTAATATTTTTAGTAAGCGGTAGTCCAATGGTTGCATTGAACTGAA
>JACCDV010807646.1_pt1 | contig 25471 bp, 26 predicted proteins | sample 7446131 | NCBI WGS metagenome assembly JACCDV01 (sample SAMN15323448, study PRJNA562643) | freshwater metagenome | isolation source: river surface water | place: USA:Blue River Watershed | collected 2017-08-17
ACCTGCAGCCGCGTGTTCATCTCCATGAAGTAGAACCGCATGGACTCGGGCTGGTCATACGCCGTCTGCTCGACGATGAACTCCACCGTGCCTGCGCCCACGTAGTTCACCGCCTTGGCAGCGGCCACGGCCGCCAGGCCCATCTGCTGGCGCAGCGCAGGCGTCATGCCCGGTGCGGGGGCTTCTTCGAGCACCTTCTGGTGGCGGCGCTGGACCGAGCAATCACGCTCGAAAAGGTAGACGCAATTGCCGTGGCTGTCGCCAAAGACCTGGATCTCGATGTGGCGCGGGCGCTGCACGTATTTCTCGATCAGCACCGCATCGCTGCCAAAGCTGTTGATGGCTTCGCGCTTGCATGAATCGAGCGCGGCCATGAAGTCGGCAGACTTGTCGACCGCGCGCATGCCCTTGCCACCACCTCCGGCACTGGCCTTGATCAGCACGGGGTAACCGATGCGGTCGGCCTCGGCCTGCAGCAGCGCCGGGTCCTGGCTGCTGCCGTGGTAGCCGGGCACCAGCGGCACCCCGGCTTTTTCCATCAGCTGCTTGGACTCGGCCTTCAGGCCCATCGCCAGGATCGCCGAGGCGGGAGGCCCGATGAACACCAGACCGGCATCGGCGCAGGCCTGGGCAAAGGCCTCGTTCTCGCTCAGAAAGCCATAGCCCGGGTGGATGGCCTGGGCGCCGGTGGCCCTGGCCGCGTCCAGAATGCGCTGCCACTGCAGGTAACTGTCCTTGGGGGCGGAGCCACCGACATGCACCGCCTCGTCGCAGGCCTGCACATGCTTGGCGTTCGCATCGGCGTCGGAATACACCGCCACGGTGCTCACACCCAGGCGACGTGCGGTGGCCGCCACGCGGCAGGCAATCTCACCGCGGTTGGCAATCAGGATTTTTTTGAACATGCATGAATCTCCAACTCATCAAGGCGTCCAGACCACCCGGTCGTCCACCGCATACAAACGGCAGGTCACGCCGCTGCGTGCCTGGCAAAAACCCAGGGCGCGGCCGACCGCCCAATCGCCGGTGGCGTATCCCGCCTGACCGGAAGGTCCGATGGCAAAAGCACGCGGCACAGGACTGGCCAGGAACCGGCTGTACAAGTCATTTCTCTGACCCACGGAGACGGGCACCCGCTCCAGTTCCTCGATGCGGGCAAAACCGGAAGCTTCGGGGATGGCGGGCAGTGCCTCCTGGATCAGGCCCCAGCGGGCCAGGAAGCGGTCCACCAGCGGTGTCCAGCGGTCCATGTCCCGCGTGAAACCCTGATGGCCGTCTCCCGGGATGGGTCCCAGCTGAACCCAGTCGGCCTGCCCCCCGCCCTGGATGTACGCTTGATGCCATTGCACTGGGATGTCAGCACCCCAGTACTTGTCGTTTTGCCAGTAAGTCCAGAGCATGGGGACCTGGGCGTTCACCGCCTGGGTCTGCCAGTGGCGCGCAATGTGCCGGGCACCGCAAGGCTGCCCCGGGCGGCCTTTGGGATTGCCTCCGGTCCCGCCCGAAAAATTGATTCCGCCCTGCAAACCCGCAGGAGCCCGCATGACCACCGCCACACTGGTGAGCCCGCCCACCGATTGGCCTGCCACCCACCAGCGACTGGCGTCCACGCCCGGCCACTGATGGGCTTGCGCCACCACGGCCAGGACCTGATCGGAGGCCGCCTGGCTCATCGGGGCGATTTGGAACTGGGCGCAGCCGCCACTGAACTCGGGATCGAAATCGTCCAGCTGCGCCTGACCGTAGCCCACCCGCGTAGGCACGGCCACCACAAAACCTTTGCCGACAAAATACCGAACCTGCTGTTCGTAGCGAAAACGTGGCGGCTGCGCGCGCTCCTGAGGGGTGCCTGCACGCCCGTGGTTGAGGACCAGCAAAGGGAATGGCCCGGCACCCTGTGGCCTGAACACCGTGACGGGAATGGTCCGCTGCTCTCGACGACCATGCATGTCCTGGACACTGACGGTGACCTCCAGCACCTGCTCGCCCAGATCGCGCGCCAGCGGCAAGGCAGGCGCCGTGGTGAGCTCGGCGCACACCTGCGCAGCGGACAAAACCCATCCGCCCATCAGCTGCAGCAGGAAACGCCAACGACCGGTCATGGCGGATGGTTCATCCGGCCAGCCAGCGCGGCTGGCGTTTGTCGAGGAATGCCGACAGGCCGTCTTGTGCTTCCGGCGTGGCGCGCAACTGCGCGATGCGCTGGGCGGTGTCCTCGACCACGGCGTCGTCGATCGGCTGGTTGTCCACCGCACGGATCAGGTCCTTGGCCGCCGCCTGCGAGAGCGGTCCGCCCTGGATCAGCGCATCCACCAACTCCTGCACCTTGGCGTCGAGCCGCTCGGGCTCGACCACTTCGTGCACCAGACCCAGCTCGCGGGCGCGCTGCGCGTCGATGCGCTCGGCCGACTGGAAGTAGCGGTAGCTCTGGCGCGCACCGATGGCACGCACCACATAGGGACTGATGGCCGCAGGGATGATGCCGAATTTGACTTCGGAGGTGGCGAACACCGCCTGGGTCGAGGCCACCGCGATGTCGCAGGCAGCCGTGAGGCCCGTGCCGCCGCCCAGGGCTGCACCCTGCACGCGGGCGATGGTCGGCTTCTTCATTTCGGCCAGCACACGCAGCATGCGCGCCAGCGCCCGGGCGTCACGCAGGTTCTCGTCCAGGCCATGGGCCGCGGCGCGTTTCATCCAATTGAGGTCTGCGCCGGCCGAAAAGCTCTTGCCGCGACCCGCCAACACCACCACGCGCACGCTGGCATCGGCATCCAGGGCTTCGCAGGCGGCGGTGAGTTCGGCGATCAGGGTTTCGTCAAAGGCGTTGTGCACGTCCGGGCGGTTCATCCACACGGTGGCGACACGGCCATGGCGTTCGATTTCGAGGGTCTGGCTCATCGCGAACTCCTTACATGCGGAACAGGCCGAATCGGGTCTCGGGGATGGGCGCATTGAGCGAGGCCGAGAGCCCCAGCGCCAGCACGCGGCGTGTGTCGGCCGGGTCGATCACGCCATCGTCCCAAAGACGGGCGGTGGCGTAGTAGGGGTGCCCCTGCGCTTCGTACTGCTGCTTGATCGGGGCCTTGAAGGCCTCTTCTTCCTGCGGACTCCACTGGCCGCCCCTGGACTCGATCCCGTCGCGCTTGACGGTGGCCAGCACGCTGGCCGCCTGCTCGCCACCCATGACAGAGATGCGGGCATTGGGCCACATCCAGAGAAAGCGCGGGCTGTAGGCGCGGCCACACATGCCGTAGTTGCCGGCACCAAAGCTGCCGCCAATGATGACCGTGAACTTGGGCACCGCAGCCGTGGCCACGGCAGTGACCATCTTGGCGCCGTTGCGGGCGATGCCTTCGTTTTCGTATTTGCGGCCGACCATGAAACCGGTGATGTTCTGCAGGAACACCAGCGGCGTCTTGCGCTGGCAGCACAACTCGATGAAGTGCGCGCCCTTGAGCGCCGATTCGGAAAACAGGATGCCGTTGTTGGCGATGATCCCGACGGGCATGCCCTCGATGCGGGCAAAGCCGCAGACCAGGGTGGTGCCAAATCGTGACTTGAATTCATCGAACTCGGAGCCATCGACGATGCGGGCAATGATCTCGCGCACGTCAAAGGGCTTGCGGGTGTCGGTCGGGATCACACCGTACAGTTCCCGGGCGTCGTACCGGGGGGGCGCCGGCGGGTGGGTGGCGATGGGGAGCGTTTTCTGTGCGTTCAGGTTCTTGACGGCCTGGCGGGCCAGCGCCAGCGCATGCAGGTCGTTCTGCGCCAGATGGTCGGCCACGCCCGACAGGCGCGTGTGCACATCGCCGCCGCCCAGGTCCTCGGCGCTCACCACCTCACCGGTGGCGGCCTTGACCAGGGGCGGCCCCCCCAGGAAGATGGTGCCCTGGTTCTTGACGATGATGGTCTCGTCGCTCATGGCCGGCACATAGGCACCGCCGGCGGTACAGCTGCCCATGACCACCGCGATCTGGGCAATGCCCAGGGCGCTCATGTTTGCCTGGTTGTAGAAGATGCGGCCGAAGTGGTCGCGGTCCGGGAAAACTTCGTCCTGGTTGGGAAGGTTGGCGCCGCCGGAATCGACCAGGTAGATGCAAGGCAGGCGGTTTTGCTGCGCGATCTCCTGTGCCCGCAGGTGCTTCTTGACGGTCATGGGGTAGTAGGTGCCGCCCTTCACCGTCGCGTCGTTGCAGACGATCATGCAGTCCACGCCGTTGACGCGGCCGACGCCCACGATCACGCCCGCACTCGGCGCATCGTTGTCGTACATGTTCAGGGCCGCCAGCGGCGCGACCTCCAGAAATGGCGTGCCAGGGTCCAGCAGGCGCTGCACGCGTTCGCGCGGCAGCAGCTTGCCGCGGCCGGTGTGCTTGGCGCGGGCGGCCTCGCCGCCGCCCAGCGCCACGCGTTCAAGGTGGTCACGCAGGTCCTCCACCAGCGCCTGCATGGCAGCCGCGTTGGCCGCGAAATCGCTGGATCGGGGGTTGAGTTGGCTGGTCAGGACGGTCATGGGCTCAATGTCCTCTATGGGCAAGCTGGCAATGCCCCGAGGGTAGACGGCCTGCCCGGACCGACGGCTGACAGGCTGGTTGCAAATCCTGCCAAAATGCAGCTCCATGCACACCGCCCCGCCGAACCCCCGCGCCGAAACCCCCATGGCCTTTATCAAGGCTATTGTGCAGGCCTATGAACGGCGCGGCATGGACCCGTCCAGGGCGCTCGCAACGGCACAAATCACGCCAGAAAAATTGAGGTTTCCGGAAGCCCGGGTCACCGCCCTGCAGATGGAGTGGATGTCGGCGGCGGCCATGCGCGAGCTCGACGACGAGGCGCTGGGCTGGTTCAGCCGGCGCCTGCCCTGGGGCAGCTACGGCATGCTGGTGCGGGCGTCCCTGACCGCACCCAATCTGGCGGTGGCCCTGCAGCGCTGGGGACGTCACCATGGCCTGCTGACAGACGACATTGCCGTGACGCTGGACAGCCACGACGGCCTGGCCCGACTGACCTTGACCGAACACCGGGATCTGGGCCATTGGCGCGAGTTCTGCGTGGTGTCGGTGCTGCGCAATGCATTGGGCGTGGCCTGCTGGCTGACCGATTCGCGCATCCCGCTGGTCGGCACCACGCTGGGCTTTGCACCGCCCCCCCATGCGGCCAGTTACCGCCTGCTCTTTGATGGTCCGAGCCACTTCAATGCACAGCGCCACAGCCTGATGTTCGACGCGGGCTACCTGCAGCTGCCGGTTCGCCGCGACGAAGCGGCCCTGCAGCGCATGCTGCAACGGGCGCTGCTGCTGACGGTGCGGCCCTACAGGCGCGATCGCCTGCTGGTGGAAAAAGTACGGCAAGCCCTGGCCGAGCACCCCGAACACTGCCGCAACGCCGAAGAGCTGGCGCAATGGCTGAACATGTCGGCACGCACCCTGCACCGGCAGCTGCGCGAAGAAGGCAGCAGCCTGCAAGCGCTCAAGGATGCGGTGCGGCGCGAACGCGCCAGCGAGATGCTGCTGCGCTCGCAGCGCCCGCTCAAGCAGATTGCGGCGGCGGTCGGCTTCCAGAACGAAAAGAGCTTCCTGAGGGCCTTCAAGGGCTGGACCGGGCAGACGCCCGAAGCGTTCCGCTCAATCGGGCAGGTCTGAAGGCGGCTCAGGCCAACCGCAGGCGGTCCATGTGGTCCAGCAGGCGCGTGGCACCGGCCTGGCGCAGGGGCTGCGGATCGACATTGGCAGGCGCATAGGCCCAGACGGTGGCGCCCGCGGCCACGCCGGCGGTGATGCCCACGGTGGTGTCTTCGACCACCAGGCACTGCGCAGGCGGCACCTGCAGGTGGGCAGCCGCCGCCAGGTAGACATCCGGATGCGGCTTGCTGCGCGGCATCTCGTGGCCGCTGAAAATCCGGCCCGCAAAGAAATCGTGCAGACCGACTTTGCGGAGCATCATCTCCACCTTGAAGCGATCGGCGCCCGAGGCCACGGCAATGCGGCCCTGGCAATGCGCATGCAGGTGGGCCACCGCCGCGTGGATGCCCTCGATCGCCGTGATCTGCTGATCCAGGCGCTCGTTGCGCCGGGCAAAGAATTGCGCCAGCCAGTCGTCGGTGAGCGGCACGCCCGTGTGGGCCTCGATGGTCTCGCGCTGGCTTTTGACCGTGTGCCCGACAAAGCGCTGCATGCATTCGGCCAGCGTCATGCGCCAGCCCTGCTCCTCGAACATGTCACGCAGCACGCCGCAGGTGATGGCTTCGCTGTCCACCAGCACCCCATCGCAATCGAACAAAACCGCCTGGAAAGTCATGCCCGGATGATACGGGCTCAGCGCACGTCGCCATCGAGGTAGTGCCAGCGGCCTGCGTCTCGCACGAAGCGGCTGAGCTCGTGCTGGCGCACGGCGCGTCCGCCCACACGAAAACGCGCAACAAACTCCACTTCAGCGGTGTCGTCCCCCGTGACGCGGTGTGCTTTGATGTCCAGCCCCAGCCATTTGGCCCCCGCATCGAGTTCGAGCGAAGCCGGACGACTGCCGAGGTGCCAGGTGGCCAGCAGGTAGGCCACATTGCCCAGCACAAAAGCGCTGTAGCGCGAGCGCATCAGGCGCTCCGCATCCGGGGCAGGTTCGCCTGCATGGAGGGGACCGCAACAGGCCTCGAAACCCAGAACCCGGCCCTTCGCGTCCAGGCGCGCGCACGGGCAGTCGGCCATCAGGCGCCCTTGCGCGCGGCGCTCTCGGCCTTGTGCTGCTCGAGCGTGACCATCGGCGCTTCGGCCTTTTTCCAGGCGGCATAACCGCCGTCGATGTGGGCCACGTTCGTCATGCCCATGTCCTGCAAGGTCTTGGTGGCCAGGGCGCTGCGCCAGCCCGCACCACAGAACAGGATGAACTCCCTGCCCTCGTCGGCAAACACCGGCTTGAAGTACGGCGACGCCGGGTCCACCCAGAATTCGAGCATGCCGCGCGGCGCCAGCAGGGCACCAGGCACGGTGCCTTCGCGTTCGAGTTCACGCACATCACGGATGTCCACGATCTGCACCTTCGGGTCCTGCAGGCGCGCACGCACCTGCTCCACGCTGTAGGTGGTGACCTGTGACATGGCCTCGTCGACAAGGGCCTGGAATCCTTTGGTGATGGGCATGACTCTTCCTTTTACAAAGCGCGCTGGATGATGATTTTCTGCACGTCGCTGGTCCCTTCATAAATCTGGCACACGCGCACGTCGCGGTAGATCCGTTCGACCGGGAAGTCGCTCACATAGCCATAACCGCCCAGGGTCTGGATGGCGGCGGAGCAGACCTTCTCGGCCACCTCGCTGGCAAACAGCTTGGCCATGGCCGCCTCCTTCAGGCAGGGCCGGCCGGCATCGCGCAGGCTGGCCGCGTGCCAGATCAGCTGGCGCGCGGCTTCGAGCTGCGTGGCACAGTCGGCCAGGCGAAAGCCCACCGCCTGGTGGTTGAAGATGGCGGTGCCAAAACTCTCGCGCTGCTTGGCATAGTCGATCGCCACGTCCAGCGCGCTGCGGGCCATGCCCACACTCTGCGCGGCAATGCCGATGCGGCCACCCTCGAGCGCCGACAGGGCAATCTTGTAGCCCTCGCCCTCCTGACCGATCAGGTTCTCGGCCGGAATGCGGCAATTGTCGAAGTTGATCTGCGCGGTGTCGCTGCTGTGCTGGCCGAGCTTGTCCTCCAGGCGCGCCACCACATAACCCGGGGCAGATGTGGGCACCAGGAAGGCGCTCATGCCCCTTTTGCCCGCGCCCTTGTCGGTCACCGCAATCACGATGGCCACGTCGCCGTGCTGGCCGCTGGTGATGAATTGCTTGACACCGTTGATGACGTACGCATCGCCCTCCTTGACGGCGGTGGTGCGCAGCGACGACGCATCCGAGCCCACATGCGGTTCGGTCAGGCAAAACGCGCCCAGCAGTTCGCCCTGCGCCAGCGGCGTGAGCCACTGCTTCTTCTGCGCCTCGTTGCCATACATCATCAGGATGGCGTTGACCGGGCAGTTGGTGACGCTGATGGTGGTGCTCACGCCACCGTCTCCGGCGGCGATTTCCTCGAGCACCAGCGCCAGCGTCAGGTAGTCCAGTCCTGCGCCACCGAGCGACTCGGGCACGCAGATGCCATAGGCCCCCAATGCTGCCAGCCCCTTGTGCGCTTCTTTGGGAAAGTGGTGCTTCTTGTCCCATTCACCCGCATGGGGCCACAGCTCGGCGCGCGCGAAATCGCGCACGGCGTCACGGATCATTTCCTGGTCGGGGGTCAGCAGCATGTCGATTCCTCAAACAAGCTCAAGTGCAACAGCCGTGGCTTCGCCGCCGCCGATGCACAGCGTGGCCAGGCCTTTTTTCAGACCGCGCGCCTGCAGGGCGTGGATCAGCGTGACCATGATGCGCGCACCGGAAGCGCCAATCGGGTGCCCCAGGGCGCAGGCGCCGCCGTTCACATTGACCTTCCCGTGCGGTACTTTGAGGTCGTGCATGAGTGCCATCGGCACCACGGCAAAGGCTTCGTTGATTTCCCAGAGATCCACATCGCCGACTTGCCAGCCCGCCTTGGCCAGCGCCTTTTCGGTGGCACCGACCGGTGCGGTGGAGAACCACTCGGGCGCCTGCGCATGGGTGGCGTGGCTGACGATGCGCGCCAAGGGCTTGCGCCCCAGCTTGGCGGCGGTGCTGCTGCGCATCATCACCATGGCCGCAGCGCCATCGTTGATGGACGAGCTGGCCGCAGCAGTGATGGTGCCGTCCTTCTTGAAGGCGGGCTTGAGCGTGGGGATCTTGTCGATCTTGATCTTGCCCGGGCCTTCATCGGTGGACACCACCACTTCGCCGGTGCGGGTCTTGACGGTCACCGGCGCGATTTCCCTGGCGAAACCGCCGCTCTTGATCGCGTCCTGCGCGCGCTGCACGCTGGCCATGGCAAAGGCGTCCTGCTGCTCGCGGGTGAAGTTGTACTTGGCGGCGCAATCCTCGCCAAAAGTGCCCATGCTGCGGCCAGCCTGGTAGGCGTCTTCGAGCCCGTCGAGCATCATGTGGTCAAACAGGCGGTCGTGGCCGATGCGGTAGCCGCCACGGCCCTTGAGCATCAGGTAAGGGGCATTGGTCATGCTCTCCATGCCGCCGGCCACCAGCACATCGTGGCTGCCCGCCACCAGCATGTCGTGCGCGAACATGGCGGCGCGCATGCCCGAGCCACACATCTTGGACAGGGTGACCGCGCCCGCACTCTTGGGCAGGCCGCCCTTGAAGGCCGCCTGGCGCGCCGGCGCCTGGCCTTGCCCTGCCATCAGGCAGTTGCCAAACAACACCTCCGTGACGAGGTCGGGCGCGATGCCCGCACGCTCGACAGCGGCCTGGATCGCGACGCCGCCCAGGTCATGGGCGGCCAGTGAGGAGAAATCGCCCTGGAAGCTGCCCATGGGGGTGCGGGCGGCGCTGACAATCACGATGGGGTCTTGCATGGTGGGTCCTTTCAGGAATGGGTATCGGCAAAGTGGGCAACATGCATCGCATCATCCTCCTCTGGGGTAGCGCTTGAGTGCGTTGCGGAACACATCCAGCACTTCTCCCGGATGGCCCATGCTCACGCCCAGGTCTTTGGCCAGGCCGTCCTTGAGCCCGTAGCACCAGCCGTGCACGCTCAGCTTTTGGCCACGGGCCCAGGCATCCTGCACCACATTGGTCAAGGCCACATTGCCCACCTGCTCGATCACATTCATTTCGCACAGCACGTCTTCCTGCTCGGCCACTGGCAGGTGGTCCAGGCGACGGCGGTGGCGGACCTTGACGTCGTGCACATGGCGCAACCAGTTGTCGGCCAGGCCCACCCGCATGCCGCGCAATGTGGCCAGCACACCTCCGCAGCCGTAATGGCCCACCACCATGATCTGCTCGACCTTCAGCACATCGACCGCGTACTGGATGACGGACAGGGCATTGAGGTCGGAATGGACCACCAGATTGGCGACATTGCGGTGCACGAACACCTCGCCGGGGTCCAGACCGGTGATCTGGTTGGCCGGCACCCGGCTGTCCGAGCAGCCGATCCACAGGAAGCGCGGCGATTGCTGGTTGGCCAGGCGCGTGAAGAACTCGGGGTCCTCGCGCACCATGCGCGCAGCCCATTCGCGGTTGTTGGCAAGCAAAGTCTGCATGACCGGGACCTCAGCAGGTTTCGGCAAACAGCTCGCGGCCGATCAGCATGCGGCGGATCTCGCTGGTGCCTGCACCAATTTCGTAGAGCTTGGCATCGCGCCACAGGCGCCCCAGCGGGTATTCGTTGATGTAGCCATTGCCCCCGAAAATCTGGATGCCGTCGCCCGCCATGCGGGTGGCCTGCTCGGCGCACCAGAGGATGACGGATGCGCAGTCCTTGCGCACCTGGCGCACATGCTCGCTGCCCAGCTGGTCGAGGTTCTTGCCGATCTGGTAGCAAAAGGCACGCGCGGCCTGCAGCACGGTGTACATGTCGGCCACCTTGCCCTGAATGAGCTGGAATTCGCCAATGCTCTGGCCAAACTGCTTGCGGTCATGGATGTAGGGAATCACGTTGTCCATGACGGCCTGCATGATGCCGATCGGCCCTGCTGCCAGCACGGCGCGCTCATAGTCCAGGCCGCTCATCAGCACCCTGGCGCCGTTGTTGAGGCCACCGAGGATGTTTTCGGCCGGCACCTCGACGTTTTGAAACACCAATTCGCCGGTGTGGCTGCCGCGCATGCCCAGCTTGTCGAGTTTCTGTGCGATCGAAAAGCCCTGCATGCCCTTCTCGATCAGAAAGGCGGTCACACCACGCGCGCCCAACTCGGGCTCGGTCTTGGCATAGACCACCAGGGTGTCGGCGTCCGGCCCGTTGGTGATCCACATCTTGTTGCCGTTGAGCAGGTAGTAGCCCCCCTTGTCCTCGGCCTTGAGTTTCATGCTGATGACGTCCGAACCCGCTCCGGGCTCACTCATGGCCAGCGCGCCCACATGTTCGCCGCTGATGAGTTTGGGCAGGTATTTGGCACGCTGGGCGTCGCTGCCATTGCGCTTGATCTGGTTGACGCACAGGTTCGAGTGCGCGCCGTAGCTCAGGCCCACCGAGGCGCTGGCACGGGAGATTTCCTCCATCGCCACCATGTGGGCCAGATAACCCATATTGGCGCCACCGTATTCCTCGCCCACGGTGATGCCCAGCACGCCCAGCTCACCCATCTTGCGCCACAGGTCCATCGGGAACTGGTCGCTGCGGTCGATCTCGGCGGCGCGGGGAGCGATTTCGTTCTGGGCAAAGTCGCGCACGGCTTCACGCAGCGCGTCGATGTCTTCTCCGAGCATGAAATCCAGGCCGGGCAATGTGCTCATGCGATTTTCCTCTTTGGTCAGCAGGGGACAGAGCCAAAGATCTGTCCCGCAAGGTTGTTTCAGTTGGGGACAGAGCCAAAGATCTGTCCCGCAAGGTTGTTTCAGTTGGGGACAGAGCTAAAGATCTGTCCCGCAAGGTTGTTTCAGTTGGGGACAGAGCTAAAGATCTGTCCCGCAAGGTTATACATATGTCTTGGGGACAGGCACCAGGGTCTGCTGCATCACGGCGCAGTCCGAACGCTTGCCCGCCGCGTCGATGTGCACCACGTCGGCACTGGTGACGATGATGCGCTTGCCGCCCTTGGTCACACGTCCGGTGGCCCGGATCTCCCCGCCCTGGAAGCTGGCCAGAAAGTTGATCTTGTATTCCACGGTCACCACCTCCATGCCCTCGGGCGCCACCGTGAGTGCGGCATAGCCGCCGGCGATGTCGGCCAGTGCACCCATGGCACCGCCATGAAAGCCGCCTTGCTGCTGCGTGACCTTGTCGCTGTAGGGCATGGCCAGCTCGACCAGACCGCGCTCGGCACGCAACAGGCGCACGCCCAGCGGCTGCATCATGCCCTGGCGGGCCAGGCTGGCGGCAACGCGCTCGAATTCGGGGGTGTTCACTCAAAGGACTCGCTGGAGGGGGATTGGAACGCGGACTTTAATTGACGTTTACGTCAACGTCAACGAAACATCAGGTGGCCGCCTTGGCCAGCTTGGCCAGCAAGGCCCGGGATTCCTTTTCATGGGCCCGGACTTCTTCCAGCGTCGCCTGCAGTTCGGCCATCTGGGCTTCGAGCTGCTGCCGGTGCTCGGCCAGCACCACAAGAAACTTGCGCAGTTGCGGTCCGGTGTCGCGCGGGCTGTCGTACATCTCGATCAGGTCCTTGGCCTCGGTCAGCGACAGGCCCAGGCGCTTGGCGCGCAGGGTGAGCTTCAGACGCGTGCGGTCACGGTGGGTGTACACCCGGTTTCGGCCACCGGGGCCGGAGCGCTCGGGCTGCAACAGGCCCATGTCTTCATAAAAGCGGATCGCGCGCGTGGTCAGGTCAAACTCTTTCGCCAGATCGCTGATCGTGTACGTGTTGGCCATGTCGGTTCCTGAACGGTGGGGGCACGCCCGCGACAGCATCACCGGCACAGCGCGGCCTAGAATGCCTCGAAGGATTGACGTTAACGTCAACGTCAACCCGCGAATGCTAACCGAATCCCATGTCCAGCCCCAGCCCCGCCCAGCCCCTGAGCTACCCTCTGGGCGAGCACCTGCCCGCGCCTGGCATGACCACCGAAGTGGCGCCAGGGGTGTTCTGGCTGCGCATGGGCCTGCCCTTTGCGTTGGACCACATCAACCTGTGGTTGTTGCGCGACCAGCAAGCCGATCCCGCCGCCCCTTTGGGCGTGCGCGAAGGCTGGACGGTGGTGGACTGCGGCATCGACAACTCCGCCACCCGAGCGGCCTGGGCGCAGGTCGAGGCCTCGGCTTTGCAGGGCCTGCCGGTGCTGCGCGTGCTGGTCACCCACATGCACCCTGACCACATGGGCCTGGCGCACTGGCTGTGCGAGCGCTGGCAGGCGCCACTGTGGATGGGTCTGGCCGAATACCAGGCTGCCCGACTGGCGTGCAGCCAGCACGGCGGTCTGGGCTCGGCACCGGCGCTGCGCTTTTTTGCGCAGCATGGCTGGAACCGCGAGGAAGACCTGGCCACCGTGCAGCGGCACATCAACCATTACGCCGAGATGGTGCCGGCCGTTCCGGCCACCCTGGTGCGCCTGCAGGACAGCCAGTCGCTGCGCATCGGCACACGAGCGTGGCGCTGTCTGCGTGGTCTGGGGCATTCGCCCGAACACATGGCCCTGTGGTGCGAAACCGATCGGCTGTTCATCAGCGGCGACATGTTGCTGCCCTCGATCTCCTCGAACATCAGCGTCTACCACCAGGAACCCGAATCCGATCCCCTCGCCTGGTTTCTGCAATCGCTCGAAGAGATGCAGGCACTGCTGCCCGAAGACTGCCTGGTCCTGCCTTCGCACGGACGGCCATTCCGCGGCGTGGGCACGCGTGTGGCGCAGTTGCAGGACCACCACGCACAGCGGCTCGACGAATTGCTGCAGGCCTGCACCGAACGGCCCTGCAGCGCGCACGACGCCTTGCCGGTGCTCTTTCGGCGGGCACTGAACCCGCAGCAGATGACCTTTGCCATGGGTGAGGCGATCGCCCACCTGCATGCCCTGTGGCACGCCGGGCGGGTGCACAGGCGCCTGTCGGCCAGCGACGGGGTCTACCGCTTCAGCGCTCGCCCGGCCTGAGTACTCAGGGTTTCCCCTTGGTCGGTGTGCCGCCTATTCATTTAATATATTAAATAAATGGCCGCCCACACCCCCTTCGTCCACCGCAACCTGCCGCGCCTGCTGCTGCAGGCACGCGAAGCCGTGATGGCCCACACCCGCCCGAGCCTGCGCGAACACGGCCTGTCGGACCAGCAATGGCGGGTGCTGCGGGTGCTGGGCGAACACGCGCACGAGCCTGCGGGCATCGAAACCGGCCGCGTCGCCCGCGAGGCCTACCTGCTCGGCCCCAGCCTGACGGGCGTGCTCACGCGCATGGAGCGTGACGGCCTGATCGCCCGCGAACGCTGCCCGCAGGACGCCCGCCGCACGGTGGTGCGCGCCACCGCGCTCGGCCTGGAGAAGGTGCAGACGCTCTCGCAAACCATCGAGGCGCACTACAGCTGGATGGAGCAGCAGCTGGGCAAGGCCAAACTGGGCCAGCTCTATGCCCTGCTGGACGAAGTGATCGCCCTCGAAACCCCCGAAACCGAAACGCTGGCTGAACTGGCCGAGGAAGAAGCACGATGACCCCCAGGCACCCCGGATGGACCCCTGCGGGCACGGTGTATGGCACCCTGCTCAATTTCCGGCGCGAGTGGGACCTCTGGGCCCCGCGCATGACACAGGACCCGCACAAGGCCGCGCCCAAGGCTCCGGTGCTTTACGTCAAGTCCGCCAACACCTTCTGCCCCACAGGAGAGGACCTGCTGCTGCAGGACGGGGTGGACGAAGTCGATGTCGGCGCCACGCTGGGCCTGGTGATCGGCGTGCAGGGCACGGTGGCGGGGGCGTTGCTGCTCAACGACTGGAGCGTGCCGCACACCAGCTACTACCGGCCGCCGGTCAAGTTCCGCTGCCGCGACGGTTTCCTGGCCTTGCCTGAACAGGTCCGGCCCTGCAGCCATCCGGACGCCTTTGCGCAACTGCGCATCGATGTGCGCCGCAACGGCGAGCATGTGCAGAGTCTGGACCTGCGTGATCTGGTGCGCTCCATGCCCACGCTGCTGGCCGATGTGGGCGAATTCATGACGCTGCAGCCGGGCGATGTGCTGATGGTCGGCACCGACTGTCTCCCCGACGGCACGCGCCCGCGCGCCCGGGCCGGTGACCGGGTGGAGGTTGCGGCGCCGGGCTTTGCCAGCGTCTGGACCACCGTGAAAGGCATGCCATGAAACACGCCCGCATCGCCTGGTCGGGCGCCATCCAGCAAGCCATCGAGTGCGATGGCCAGCTGCGCATCACCCAGGGCCCGCACCAGGGCCGCTGCGTCGGCTTTGAGGAGGTCGTCTGGCTGCCGCCACTGGCCCCCGTGCCGCAAGCGCGCACCGTGATCGCGCTGGGCCTGAACTACGCCGACCACGCCAAGGAACTGGCCTTCAAGGCCCCCGAAGAGCCACTGGCCTTCATGAAGGGCGAGGCTTCTCTGATCGGGCACAAGGCGCTGACCCAACGCCCTGCCGGGGTGGCCTTCATGCATTACGAGTGCGAACTGGCCGTGGTGATCGGCCGCAGCGCACGCCACGTCAGGCAGGCCGATGCCCATGACTTCATCGCCGGCTACACCGTGGCCAATGACTACGCCATCCGCGACTACCTGGAAAACTGGTACCGGCCCAACCTGCGCGTGAAAAACCGCGACACCTGTACCCCCATCGGCCCCTGGCTGGTCGATGCGGCAGACGTTCCCAACCCGATGGCGCTCCAGCTGCAGACCACCGTCAACGGCCAGGTCACGCAAAAAGGCAGCACGGCCGACATGATTTTTGACGTGCCCACCCTGATCGAGTACTTCAGCAGCTTCATGACGCTCCACCCCGGCGACCTGATCCTGACCGGCACGCCCGACGGCGTGGTCGATGTCCAGCCCGGCGATGTGGTGGTGACCAGCATCGAGGGCATTGGCGCCCTCATCAACACGATTGTTTCATCTTGATACCCATCCCGTAGCAGCGGCGACCCGCCGCGATTCACAAGACATGGATGGCCATCGATCGCGGTCAGAGACCGCTCCTGCACAACAGTAAGACACCGAACATGAAAATCGACCACCTCATCAACGGCCAAAGCGTCGCGGGCAGCGACTACTTTGAAACCATCAACCCTGCCACGCAGGAAGTGCTGGCCGAAGTCGCCTCGGGCGGCCAAGCGCAAGTCAACGCCGCCGTGGCGGCCGCCAAGGCCGCCTTCCCGAAGTGGGCCGGCACGCCCGCCACCGAGCGCGCCAGGATCATGCGCAAGCTCGGCGACCTGATCACGAAGCACGTGCCCGAGATCGCGGAAACCGAAACCAGGGACTGCGGCCAGACCATCAGCCAGACCGGCAAACAGCTGGTGCCGCGTGCAGCCGACAACTTCCACTACTTTGCCGAGATGTGCACCCGCGTGGACGGCCACACCTACCCCACACCGACCCACCTGAACTACACCCTGTTCCACCCGGTAGGGGTGTGCGCGCTGATCAGCCCCTGGAACGTGCCCTTCATGACCGCCACCTGGAAGGTTGCGCCCTGCCTGGCCTTTGGCAACACCGCCGTGCTCAAGATGAGCGAGCTCTCGCCCCTGACGGCGTCCCGCCTGGGCGAGCTGGCGCTCGAGGCCGGCGTGCCTGCCGGGGTTTTGAACCTGGTGCACGGCTACGGCAAGGAAGCGGGCGAGCCCCTGGTCTCGCACCGCGATGTGCGCGCCATCAGCTTCACCGGCTCCACCGTCACCGGCAACCGCATCGTGCAGAGCGCAGGCCTCAAAAAGTTCAGCATGGAACTCGGCGGCAAGAGCCCCTTTGTGATCTTTGCAGACGCCGACCTGGACCGCGCCCTGGATGCCGCCATCTTCATGATCTTCAGCAACAACGGCGAGCGCTGCACCGCCGGCAGCCGCATCCTGGTCCAGCAAGGCATCTACGCCGACTTTGCCGCCAGGTTTGCCGAGCGCGCCAGACGCATCACCGTGGGCGACCCGCTCGACGAAAAAACCATCATCGGCCCGATGATCAGCCAAGCCCATCTGGCCAAGGTGCGCAGCTACATCGAACTCGGCCCCAAGGAGGGCGCGACGATGCTCTGCGGCGGCTTGGATCAGCCCGGCTACGCCGCCGACTTGCCCGCGCATGTGAAAAACGGCAACTTCGTCTGGCCCACCGTGTTCGCGGACGTCGACAACCGCATGCGCATCGCGCAGGAGGAAATCTTCGGCCCCGTGGCTTGCCTGATCCCGTTCAAGGACGAGGCCGACGCGATTGAAAAAGCCAACGACATCCAATACGGTTTGAGCAGCTACGTCTGGACCGAGAACCTGGGCAAGGCGCACCGTGTGGCTGCCGCTGTGGAGGCGGGCATGTGCTTCGTCAACAGCCAGAACGTGCGCGACCTGCGCCAGCCTTTTGGCGGCACCAAGGCCAGCGGCACCGGCCGCGAAGGCGGCACCTGGAGCTACGAAGTGTTCTGTGAGCCCAAGAACGTGGCGGTGTCCATGGGAAGCCACCACATTCCGCACTGGGGGGTCTGAGCATGGGACAACTTGCCCTGGCGGCCAAAATCACCCACGTGCCCAGCATGTACCTGAGCGAGATTCCGGGGCCACGCTTTGGCACGCGCCAGAGCGCCATCGACGGCCACAAGGAAATCAGCCGCCGCTGCCGCGCTCTGGGGGTGGACACGCTGGTGGTGTTCGACACGCACTGGCTGGTCAATGCGAACTACCACATCAATTGCGCGCCGCACTTCAAGGGCGAGTACACCAGCAACGAGCTGCCGCACTTCATCCACCACATGGCCTTTGAGTCGCCGGGCAACCCCGGGCTGGGGCATTTGCTGGCCAAAGTGGCCAACGAGCACGGCGTGGAAACCCTGGCGCACGACAACACCACCCTCGACCCCGAATACGGCACGCTGGTCCCGCTGCGTTACATGAACGAGGACCAGCACTTCAAGGTGGTGTCGGTCTCGGCCCTGTGCATGGTGCATTACCTCAATGACAGCGCCCGCCTGGGCTGGGCCATGCGCGAGGCGGTGGAAAAGCATTACGAGGGCAAGGTGGCGTTTTTGGCCAGCGGTTCGCTCTCGCACCGCTTTGCGCAGAACGGCCTGGCACCCGAGTTTGCACACAAAATCTGGAGCCCCTTTCTGGAACAGCTCGACAAACAGGTGCTGCACATGTGGGCCGGGCGCGAATGGAAAGCCTTTTGCGAGATGCTGCCGGAATACGCCAGCAAGGGCCATGGCGAGGGCTTCATGCACGACACCGCCATGCTGATGGGCGCGCTGGGATGGACCGGCTACGACGGCGCGGTGGACATGGTCACCCCCTACTTTGGTGCCAGCGGCACCGGCCAGCTCAACGCGGTCTTTGAGGTGACGCCGCAGGACGGCGCGCAGGTGCCGGCCGCGGTGGCCAGCAGCGCGCAGGGCTACACGGCCATCAGCACCCGGCTGTGAGGAGAACACCCCATGCCCCACCTCGTGATCCTCTACACCGGCCAGCTGGACGCTGAAGTCCACATGACCACCCTGTGCCGCCAGCTGGCGGACGCCATGCTCACCGTGCAAGACGAAGCCGGCCAGCAGGTCTTTCCGACGGGCGGCACGCGGGTGCTGGCCTACCCGGCCCCGCATTACGCGGTGGCCGATGGCGGCGCGGCGGGCCGGGCGGCCGGTCTGCACGACCAGAACCCCCATGGGGGTTCGGGCGACTACGCCTTTGTCTACCTCAATGTGCGCATGGGCCGGGGCCGCAGCGAGGCGACCCAGCAACGCGCCGGGCAAACCCTGGTCAAGGTGGCCAAGGACTTCTTCGCCCCGGTGATGGCACAGCGCCACATCGGCATCACGCTGCAGATCGACGTCGGGCCGGAGGTGTTCGACGCGAAGCACAGCAACCTCCACCCGCTGTTTCAGGCGGCAGTCCCGCCAGTGCAGACATCGCGGTCAGAGACCGCCCCTACAAGAACACAAGATGCTTGACGACACACTGATCCAGCAGCTCGCCCAAGAGCTCAACGAGTCCGAACAATCCCGGGTGCAGATCGAGCACTTTTCCAAGCGCCACCCGGGCATGACCATCGAGGACGGCTACCGCATCAACCGCGCCTGGATGCAGATCAAGTTCGCCGAAGGCCGACAGAGGATTGGCCACAAAATCGGCCTGACCAGCCGTGCGATGCAGGTCTCCAGCCAGATCGATGAGCCCGACTACGGCACCCTGCTCGACGACATGCTCTACACCTGCACCCCGGGGCAGGTGCTCGACATTCCGCACAAGAACTTCATCGCCCCCCGCGTGGAGGTGGAACTGGCCTTCATTCTGAAAAAGGCACTGCGCGGCCCGAACGTCACGGTCGAGCAGGTGCTCGATGCCACCGAGTACGTCACCCCCGCGATCGAGATCATCGACGCGCGCATCGAGCAGTTTGACCGCCACACCAAGGTGATGCGCAAGGTCTACGACACCATCAGCGACAACGCCGCCAACGCGGGCATCGTGCTCGGCGCCGGGCGGGTCGATCCGCTGACCACCGACCTGCCCTGGTGCGGGGCCATCCTGCGCCAGAACGGCGTGGTCGAAGAAACCGGGCTGGCCGCGGGCGTGCAGGGGCATCCTGCCGTGGGCATCGCCTGGCTGGCCAACAAGCTCGCGCCCTGGGGCGAGCACCTGCAGGCGGGCGAAATCGTGCTCGCCGGTTCCTTCACCAAACCCGCGCCCGCCAAGGTGGGCGACGTGTTCGACGCCGACTACGGCCCGCTGGGCCGCTTGCAATTCCGATTTGTCTGAAAGGCCCTGCCATGCACACCCCCGTCAACACCTTCAAGCAAGCCCTGCGCGAGCGCCGCCCCCAGATCGGTCTGTGGATGGGCCTGGCCAGTGCCTACACCGCCGAAATCTGCGCCCTGGCCGGGTTCGACTGGCTGGTCATCGACGGCGAGCACGCGCCCAATGACCTGAGCAGCATCCAGGCCCAGCTGCAGGCGCTGGCGGCCTACCCGGGCAGCCACCCGGTCACCCGGGTGCCGCTGGGCGAGACGGCCCTCATCAAACAGTACCTGGACCTGGGCGCGCAAAACATCCTGGTGCCCATGGTCGACACCGCCGCGCAGGCCGGGCAGCTGGTGCAGGCCATGCGCTACCCGCAGGACGATGGCCAGGGCGGTGTGCGCGGCATGGCCGGCGCGCGCGCCTCGCGCTGGGGCCACTTCACCGATTACCACAAGCGCGCCAACGAGGAGGTCTGCCTGCTGGTGCAGGTCGAGTCGCGCACAGCCCTGCAGAACCTCGACGCGATCGCCGCCACGCCTGGTGTGGATGGCGTCTTCATCGGCCCGGCCGACCTGTCGGCCAGCATGGGCCATGTGGGCAATGCGGCCCACCCCGAGGTGCAGGCGGCGATTGCCGATGCGATTGCCCGCATCCTCAAGGCCGGCAAGGCCCCCGGCATCCTCACGCCCGACGAGAAGCTGGCCCGGCACTACCTGTCGCTCGGAGCGGTGTTCGTGGCCGTGGGTCTGGACACGCAAATCCTGATGCGGCAAACCACCGACCTCGCCGCCCGCTTCAAGACCGAGGTCAACGCCACGGCACCGGCCAAAGGCAGCACCTACTGAAAAACAATCGGGATCTGACCCCAATAATGACCCCAATAAATGACCCCAATAAAACCCGATCCAACCGGAGACCCGCATGTTCCCCACTCCCCAACCCGTCGTGCCTTCGCTGCAGGCCCGCGTGCACCCCGACGAATGGCAGGCCCGTTTGCAACTGGCCGCCTGCTACCGGGTGTTTGCCATGCTCGGTTGGACCGAGATGATCTACAACCACATCACGCTGCGCTTGCCCGACAGCGTGACCGGAGGCGACAAGCACTTCCTGATCAACCCCTTCGGACTGCACTACAGCGAAGTCACCGCCAGCAACCTGGTCAAGATCAACATGCAGGGTGAGGTGCTGGACGGCTCGCCTTACAAAGTCAATCCAGCCGGGTTTGTGGTGCATGCCACGCTGCACGGTGGCATCGAGGGCGCGCACTGTGTGATGCACACCCACACCACGGCTGGTGTGGCGGTGGCCTGCCTGGAGGGCGGGCTCTCGCAGAGCAATTTCTACTCGGCCCAGCTGCACGACATGGTGGCCTACCACGACTTCGAGGGCATCACCATCCATGCCGAGGAAGGCCCGCGCGTGCTGCAGAGCATCGGTCGCAAGCCTGCCGTGATCCTGCGCAACCACGGCCTGCTGTCCTGGGGGCACACGCTGCCGCAGACCTTTGCGATCCTGTGGACGCTGCAGCGCGCCTGCGAGATCCAGCTGGCCACGCAGAGCATGGGGCAGCCGATCCCGGTGCCCCAGGAGATCGCCGCCAGATGCACACGCGACGCGCTGCAGTTCAACCCGCACCATGGCGCCGGCCAGGACGTGTTTGAAGCCCTGGTCCGCCAGGTCGACCGCATCGACAGCGGGTGGCGCGCATGAACACCTCGCCGTTCCAGAAAGTCGCCATCGTCGGGGCCGGCGCCATTGGCGGCTGGATGGGTGTGCACCTGGCACGCGCCGGGGCACAGCTGAGCGTGCTGGCACGGGGCGAAACCCTGAGCGCCCTGCAAACAAACGGCCTGCAACTGCAGCAGGGCGGGACGCAGCACACCGTGGCCGCGAAGGCGTCCGGTGATGCCGCGGCGCTGGGTGTGCAGGACCTGGTGGTCATCTCGGTCAAGGCGCCTGCACTGGCATCCGTTGCCGCGCAGGTGGGGCCGCTGATCGGCCCCAACACCGTGGTGCTGACCGCCATGAACGGCGTGCCCTGGTGGTTTCTGCAAGGCTTTGGCGGTCCGGTGGCGGGCCGCGCACTGGACAGCGTGGACCCCGGCGGCGCCATTGCCCGCGCCTTGCCCACGCCGCACATCATCGGCGGCGTGGTGCATGCCAGTTGCTCGGTCGATGCACCGGGCGTGGTCCGCCACCACTTCGGAGATGGTTTGATCGTGGGCGAACCTTCGGGCGCCATGTCTGCCCGCGCCCAGGCGCTGCACGCCCTGCTGTTGCAGGCGGGTTTCCAGGCCACGCTGTCCCCGCAGATCCAGAAAGACATCTGGTACAAGCTCTGGGGCAACATGACTGTCAACCCGGTCAGCGCCCTCACCGGAGCCACCACCGACCGCATCCTGGACGACGAACTGGTGCGTGATTTCATCTCGAACGTGATGCGCGAAGCCAAGGCGATTGGCGAGCGCATCGGCATCCCGATCGCACAGGAGCCCGAAGACCGCCACGCCGTCACCCGCAAGCTGGGCGCCTTCAGAACCTCGATGCTGCAGGACGTGCAGGCGGGCAAGCCCGTCGAACTGGACGCCCTGGTGGGCGCCGTGCGCGAGCTCGGCCGCATGTGCGGCGTGGCCACGCCCTTCACCGATGCGCTGCTGGGCCTCAGTCGCCTGCACGCCAGAAGCCTGGGGCTGTACCCGCCACAATGACGGCATGAGTTCTGCACGCCGCCTGTCGGTCTCCGGCTTTGTCATCCTGCTGTTGATCGCCCTGATGATGGGGGCCAACCACGTGGCCGCACGGCTGGCGTTCAACCATGGGGTGGATGTGGTCACGGCCGTGACGGTGCGCAGCGGCGTGACCGCGCTGGTGGTGCTGCTGATCCTGTGGCAACAGCGCGTGCCGTGGCAGTTCGACGCCCGTCACAAACGCTTCCTGCCCTTGATTGGTGCGCTCATCGCCGTGCAGAGCGTCTGTCTCTACGCCTCGGTCGCGCGGCTGCCGGTGGCGCTGGCACTGCTGGTGTTCAACACCTACCCGATCTCGACGGCGCTCTGGGCACGCCTGCTCTACCGCCACCGACCAGAGCGCTTCGTGGTGCTGGCCATGCCGGTGATGCTGCTGGGGCTGGCACTCGCGCTCGATGTGCTGGGCGCTGCTTCCGGCCTGGGAGCGGCTGCGCACTGGGCCCAGATCGGCCTGGGCGTGGCCTTCGCCGTGGGTGCATCGGCCACCTTCGGCCTGGCCATGGTGCTCACCCAATACGAAGCGGGCGAACTCGATGGCCGGGTGCGCACCTTCACCACGCTCGGTCAGGTGGCCGTGTGGGCCAGCCTGGCCGCCGCCGTCACCGGCGGCTGGCACTGGCCGGTCGATGGCCTGGGCTGGCTGGGGCTGTCGCTGCTCACCCTGCTCTACGGCACCGCCTTCACCATCATGTTCATCGTGCTGCCCAGGATGGGCGTGGTGGGCAACTCGCCCATCATGAACGTCGAGCCGGTCTGCGCCCTGCTGCTGGCCTGGGTCTTTCTGGATCAGGCGATCGCACCGATGCAGCTGGTGGGCGCCGCCATCGTGGTCGGCACCGTGATGGCACTGGGCTTGCGCAAGCGCTGAACAATCGCGGCAGGGTCGCCGCGCCTACAAGGCCACCCCCATCGCCTCGCCCATGCGGATGGGCCGGGTGGGGGTCCAGTCGGCGTTGAAGCGCATCACGCCTTGGGGGAACAGCATCACCACCGTGGAGCCCAGCAAAAAGCGCCCCATTTCCTCGCCTTGCGCCAATTCGATGTTGCCCATCTCGTAGGTCCACTCGCGCACCTGGCCCGGACGGGGCGGGTTGACCACCCCATGCCACACCGTGGCCATGCTGCCCACAATGGTCGCCCCCACCAGCACCATCACAAAAGGACCGCGCTCGCCCTCGAACACGCAAACCACGCGTTCGTTGCGGGCGAACAGGCCCGGCACACCCCGTGCCGTGACCGGATTGACCGAGAACAGCTCGCCTGGCACATGCAGCATGCGCGTCAGGCGCCCGGCACAGGGCATGTGGATGCGGTGGTAGTCGCGCGGGCTGAGGTAGAGGGTGGCGAAGTCGCCGCCCTCGAACTGCGCCGCCAGTGCCGCATCGCCACCCACCAGCGCCCGCGTGGTGTAGCCGTGGCCCTTGGCCTGGAAGATGCGGTCGCCTTCGATGGGGCCGCACTGGCTGATGGCCCCGTCGACCGGACTGACCAGGGCCGCCTCGGCCAGCGGACGGGCGCCACTTTTGAGCGGGCGGGTGAAGAATTCATTGAACGAGCTGTAGCTCGCCACATCGGGGTTGGCCGCCTCGTCCATGTTGACGCCGTAGCGGCGCACAAAGCGGCGGATCGCCCCGGTGGTGACCGACCCGCCCTGCCAGCCCGCGAAACGGCCCGCCAGCACAGTGAGCGCCTGCTTGGGCAGCAGGTATTGGAGCAGCACCGACAGGCGCTCGGACAAGGGTTGGGACATGAGGAGGTGACCGCCGCAGGGTCTGTTGCAGGACAAAGCCCGATTTTATCGGGGCAGGCACAATCGACCCCATGAATCCACCGCTGTTGTCGGTCGATCACCTGCTCAAGCGCTACGGCGAACAGACGGTGGTCAAGGACCTGAGTTTCCACATCGAGCCGGGCGAATGCCTGGGCGTGATCGGCCCCAACGGGGCCGGCAAGACCACCACCCTGCGCATGTGCCTGGGCCTGTCCGAGCCCGACGGCGGCTCGGTGCGCTACTTCAACGGACTGCAGATGCCGGGCGACGCGCTGGCCATCAAGTCGCAGCTGGGCGTGGTGGCGCAGATGGACACCCTCGACCCGGACTTCACCGCCGCCGAAAACCTGCTGGTGTTCGGCCGCTATTTCGGCCTGCCCGACCAGCTCATTCGCGAGCGCATTCCGCGCCTGCTGGAGTTTGCCGCCCTCAGCCACAAGGCCGACGCCAAGCCCGGCCAGCTCTCGGGTGGCATGAAGCGGCGCCTGAGCCTGGCCCGCGCCCTGATCAATGAACCACGGCTGCTGCTGCTCGACGAGCCCACCACCGGCCTGGACCCGCAGGCGCGCCACCTGATGTGGGAGCGCCTGCAACTGCTGCTGCAGGAGGGCAAGTCGATCCTGCTGACGACGCACTTCATGGACGAGGCCGAGCGCCTGTGCTCGCGGCTCCTGGTGATCGACCAGGGACGCAAGATTGCCGAAGGCCAGCCGCGTGAGCTGATCGCCCGCCACCTGGAGCCCGAAGTGGTCGAGGTGTACGGGCAAGGCGCCACCACACTGGCGAACGAGGCTGCGCTGCGGTCGCTGGCCGAACGCACCGAGGTGAGTGGCGAGACGGTGTTCTTCTACACCCGCGACAGCCGGCCCCTGCTGGCGGCCTTGCAGGCCTGGCCCGCGCTGCGCACGCTGCACCGCCCGTCCAATCTGGAAGACCTGTTCCTGAAGCTGACCGGGCGCCAGATCCGGGAGGAGGGCTGACCATGAGCCAGATCCAGAACAACATCTGGGCCGCACCGCGGCTGTCCATGCGCTGGTGGCCGGTGTTTCGCCGCAACTTCCTCGTCTGGCAAAAGCTCGCCATCCCGAGCCTGGTGGGCAACATCGCCGAGCCGCTCATGTGGCTGGTGGCCTTTGGCTACGGCCTGGGCGCGCTGGTCGGACAGGTCGAGCTGGGGGGCGAGCAGGTCCCCTACATCCTGTTTCTGGCCAGCGGCAGCATTTGCATGAGCGCCATGAACGCGGCCACCTTCGAAGCGCTGTACTCGGCGTTTTCGCGCATGCATGTGCAGAAAACCTGGGACGGCATCATGAACGCGCCGGTGCGGCTGGACGACGTGGTGCTGGCAGAAATGCTCTGGGCCGCCTTCAAGGCCCTGTTCACCGTCACCGCCATCCTGATCGTGATGCTGGCCCTGGGCATCAGCCACAGCCCCAAGCTGCTGGTGGCCTGGCCGGTGCTGCTGGGCGTGGGCATCACCTTCAGCTGCATGGCGCTCATCTTCAACGCGCTGGCCAAGGGCTACGACTTCTTCACCTA